>ERZ506753.7-NODE-7-length-306343-cov-15.768985_pt1:0-305000 | contig 306343 bp, 247 predicted proteins | sample MGYA00513044_ERZ506753 | MGnify/ENA metagenome assembly ERZ506753 | reverse complement strand
TAAACGCTGAAAGCATCTAAGCGTGAAGCCGACTCCAAGATTAGATATCCCATCGTATAACGAGTAAGACCCCTTGAAGACTACGAGGTTGATAGGCTGCGTGTGTAAGTGCCGTGAGGCATTCAGCTTGGCAGTACTAATAGGTCGAGGGCTTGACCACAAGATTTCTTTGGTCAGCTGTGTAGTATATACTTTAACCCGATTGGTCATTCCAATATGAATTTAACTGATCTTTCTTCTTAATCTTCTTTCCTTTATTCAGTTTTCAGGGTGTTTACCCTTTTATATACACCGAGTAATCGGTGGTTCATTTGAACTTTCAGCACCACATAATGTGGTGCTTTTTTGTTTATATTTTACAAAAAAGTAAAGGAATATTTTATAGCCGAAGATTGAAATAGTATTGATTATAATTACTGTATATGGTACAATGATAACAGTTCTAAAAACTATGATGTAAATTTGGATGGTACAGCACATTGATACAGAAGATGATATAGGGGGATAAACAATGAAAAAATTATTATCAATCATACTCGTTGGAATTTTGGCGGTTTCATCTTTCATTTTAACAACATTTGCTACTGAAAATGAAAAATCCGAAACTGAGATAGAGCGTGAGAAACTTGGCTGGCTCCTTGACGCATTTAAAATTCTCAACACAAACATTGGTGAGGCGAGAATCTATAACTGTGTTGCAGGTGATACATATAATGATGCATACAATCTTTATAATCAGGACGAACTTGCAACAGCCGAGGAATATAAAAATATGAAGGACAAGCTGTATAGTGCCTCTTACAACCTTCATGTTGATGTTGCATATGCCAAAACTGCTTACGATAATGCCTGTAAGGAACAGAATTACAACAACTGGTATTCTGATGAGCAATGGAACGAATTTCAGCATAAGCTTGCTGATTTAAAAACCAACTTAGAGCCGTATATTGCAGGCACTAATGATTACGATGTTTGGGCTATTACAAATGCCTACGACGAACTTCTTGCTGTGTACAACAAGATGACGAATGCCTATACTTTAAAAGGTGATGTGAACAAAGACGGTGTTGTTAATGTTGTCGATGCTACCCTTATTCAGAAATATATCGCCCATGAGGTTGAATTTACAGGTGCGCAGAAGATGTTAACAAATGTAGCAAAGTATGAAAGCGATATATCGGTCATTGCCGCTACTGATTTACAAAAATTTATTGTTGGTCTTAATGCCGACTTTGGAAACAATCATATTTTCCTTGACGAGCAGGATGGTATACAGTATTTTGATGATACAATGCGTTGGTATGCTTACGGTAACTATAATATTTCTCCAAGGTACCCGTACATTACCTATGGTCCGTATGTTAAAAATGAGCATACAGACTTTTTCGTAGTCGGTTATTACGATATGATGTGTAAAGAACACGGCTATACAAAATAATTTCTTCAGATTAAAATTGAAAATATAAAATCGGCGGAAGTAATGCACAAACACATTGCTTCCGCTGTTTTTTGATTGGTCTTTAGTGTCATCTTGATATAGTACATCTCGGGATTAAAGTTGTTCCTTATTCTTACTGCCTTCACGAACCAGGGACGGTGACACACCGCATAACGAGCAGTTAGGTAACATGATAACTTACCTCGGGTATTAGAGCTTATCGCTTTTCAAACTATCTTCTCGAACATGGTGCGGTGCTACACCGCTGATGTAGGGATAAAGTTCTTCGTATGAATCAGCCTCGGCGGGACTTTTTACTGCGGTGGGGATAAGACCTGTACAATCCTGATTTGAACAGGTGTTCAGTTCCAAATCTGCCGGTGTTAAAATCTTTTTGTAGTCGGGTACTTTGCGTTTCATCTGCACACTTCCTTTTTAATAGTGTGTTAATGAAAATTGCTTTTATTCGGACTATTTCCAATGATTTTTTATGCGTTTTTTGGAATTTTTGTAGTCAACCTTTAGAATATAATCTAATAGGTAATCACGAATTTCTACTGCGACGAATCTATTGTTATTTTCTATAGCGTAAAATACAGAGAAAAATGCTATGCAAATAGAAGATATAATTGTAAAAATCATAAGGACGAGAAGCAGTGAATTATTTGCAATAGTATTTTCTTGAAATCCAGCTTGAATGCACGCTAACGCAAGAGGAAAAAAAATATTATTAAGTCCTTGTAAAAATAGATTTAACGGATTTTTTAAATCCCCTATATAGTAATCAAATGTTGACAAAACTAAATCAAGACTTTTATTCTTCTTAGTATCTATTCCTTTTTCATATAATAAATTTATAATTACATTTTGTAGATATATTTTTTTCTCTTTGCTTGTTTGTTGTATTTTATCTGAAAGTTTTTTACAGTGAATAACTATTGTAATAGAAAAAATAACATAATAAGCAACTAACGCTAAATAAATATAAAAAGAAACAGTATGATTTATAAAGCTAAATATTGCACCTGAAATAGCAAGTATTGCAGAAATTGACAACAGAAAGAACTCAATTTTTTGGGTATTGCGGTGTGCTTTTTTGTCATATAATTGTTTCTTTTTTGTGTATTCCTTTGCAAATTGTTTAATATCCATTGTTTTTATTATTTTACAATAAGTTTCTTGATTTTGAACACATCGCCGTCCATAACCTTATATGTACTGCGGAGTTCACCGTCAATCTCGGGCGAAATGCTCTGGTGAATGTACAGGCTGTCGATACCGAAATCAGCCGCACCGCCGATATCGCTGATATAGTCGTTGCCAATCATAATTGACTCGCTCTTTTCAAGTCCGTAACGGTCAAAAAGTGTTTTGAAATATTTTTTGTCAGGCTTAGAACATTCTTCGTCAGAGCTGATGCAAATGCCGTCAAAATATTTTGTCAGATCAAACATATTCAGCTCATTTTCTGTGAATGAACGCTGTGCGTTTGAGAGAAGATAAACCTTTTTGCCTTTTGCCTTGAGAGTGTCGAGAAGATCAAGTACACCGTCATAAAGCTTGATGTACTTTGTTGAGTAGCAACGGAATGCTTCGGCAATAAAAAGTACCTCGGCTTTTGTAACCTTAACGCCTTTCTGTGTGAAAAGCTTACGGAAAACCTTTTCAATTTTAATGTCAACAACTTTTGTGTCGGGAGATTTCTTGAGAACAGCCTTTTTTTCAGCCTGAACAAGTCTGTCGTACTCTTCGTTAAGCTCGTCATAGGTGTAGTGTGCACCCTTGTAGGCATAGAGAATGGCAATTTTCTTCCACAAATCATCGTTCCATTCATCTGTATTAATGTCGATAAGAGTGCCGTATAAGTCAAAAATGTAATTATTGTACATTTTTTGTCCTCCGAAACAAATTTCTAACTTTTATGTGACTATTGTACCAGTTTTTTATTCTGATTGCAATAGCAGAATTTTTGTGTTATACTGAAGAAAACAGTATTTAATCGCATTTTTTAAAATTACGGGGTGAATTTATGACTAAAAAAGAAATTGCCGTGAACGCTGTTCATGCCTTGAAAAAAGAATATCCCGACGCAATATGTTCGCTTGTCTACACAGATCCGTTGCAGCTGCTCATTGCAACAAGGCTTGCCGCTCAATGCACGGACGCAAGGGTTAATATGGTCACTCCTTCGTTGTTTGACAGGTTCAAAACGGCTCAGGATTTTGCCGACTCAACTCCCGAAGAAGTTGCTGAGTATATAAAAAGCTGTGGACTTTATAAGACCAAATCAAAAGATATTGTCGAAATGGCAAGAATGCTTTGTGACGATTTCGGCGGTGTCGTTCCCGATAATATTGACGATTTGACAAAACTCCCCGGAATCGGCAGAAAAACCGCAAATCTTGTGTGCGGTGACATTTTCGGTCAGCCTGCGGTTGTGGTTGATACACATTGCATACGCATTACAAAAAGGCTCGGACTTCATGATTTAAAGGATCAGAAAAAGATTGAATTTGCATTGCGTGAGCTTTTGCCACCCGATGAAAGCAATGACTTTTGTCACCGACTTGTTCTGCACGGCAGAGCAGTTTGCACCGCAAGAAAGGCAAAATGTGAAGAATGCTGTATGAACGAATTTTGCCCAAAGAAAATCTGACAGAGGGATTTGTATGGATAAGATGAAAGATATAAAGCTGATTGCGCTTGACCTTGACGGCACAACTCTTGCCGACAGCGACACCTTGAGCAAACGAACACAAACTGCCATTGAATCTGCGATCAAAAGCGGAATAACCGTTGTTGCGGCAAGCGGCAGACCGTTCGTTATGATGCCCGACAGCGTGATGAACATTGTCGGTCTGGACTATGCGATTACCTCGAACGGCGCTGTAATAAGCAAGTGCGGTAAAACGGTTCACCGTTCGCTGATTTTACCCGATGATGTGTTGAAAATTCTCGGTGCTGTGCGTAATGACGATGTTATTCTTGAGGGATTTATTGACGGATTTACATATGCCGATGTCAGATATGTGCATAGACCGCTTGACTACGGCTGTGAGCCTGAATATTTTGAATACACCCGTTCATGCCACGGCAAGATTGTCGATATGAGAAGCTTTTTGAGCAAGCATAGAAATGAGCTTGACCTCATCAGCATTATAAGTACGGACGAAAAGCTTCGCGACAGGCTGTGGAGCAGTATCGAAAAGGCTTGCAACAGCGTTGAAATTACGACTTCAACTGACCATTTTGTTGAGATTATGTCGGCAGAGGCATCAAAAGCGAAGGCGCTCCTGCGTTTGTGTGACTTTTTGAATATCGGCATGGAAAATGTCTGCGCCTGCGGAAATGCAGATAATGATGCCGACATGATTGCCGAGTCGGGACTTGGTGCGGCTGTTGAAAATGCAAGTCAAAAATGCCTTGACCGTGCCGATATCGTAATCCCGTCAAATAATAACGATGGTGTTGCACAATTGATTGAGAAAATTCTTAAAAATTGAAAGTTGAAAATTGAAAATGGAAAATTGCGGTCGGGAAGATAGTTCGTTTGTGAAATAGATTTTCAGTCCCGACTTGATAAATAGAATTTGTTTAATATATATGTTTTAATGAGATAAAAACGGTGTATTGTCATCACTGTATTAAAAACTTCAAAAACGGAGGCTTGTAATGTGCTTGTATAAAAGTTTGCTTAAATCTACACAAAACACCAGAGATTTGGGCGGTTACAATACTTCTGACGGCGATATTACGAAGAAATTGTCGTTGATCAGAAGTGACGAACAGCTTAACGCAAGCAAACAGGATAGTTCGTTTTTGTTTGCTCATAAAATTACAACGGTAATAGATTTGCGTACTGCCGATGATGTTCTCAACAAGCCGAACAGCCTTGCTTGTGTCAGAGGATTGACTTATTATAATTATCCTATAATTGAGGGTAGTGCAGTGCCAAATTCAGCGAAAGAAGTTCCGAACAGTTACCTAAAAATAGCCGTTTCGCCGAGTATGAAAAATGTTTTTGAATGTATTGCCAATGCACCGAACGGTGTCATTTTTAATTGTTCGGCCGGCAAGGACAGAAGCGGTGTTGTTTCGGCGATTTTGCTTTTACACGCAGGTGTGTCTGATGATGACATTGTTGAAAACTATGTTTTGACGAAACATTACATACGGAAAAAACTTGATTATCTCCGTGAAAATACTGATTTGAATATGAATATAGTCATGCCTTGCGAAGATTATATGAGAAAATTTTTGAAAAAATTTCGTGACGAATTTGGAAACACGGAAAAATATTTTATAAGGCTTGGTTTAAGTCAGAAAGATATTATCAAAATCAGGGCGAAGTTGTTGAAATGAACGATATAAAATCCTACAAAATCCAAAGAACTTCCATACTCATAAAAACACTTTTTATATATAAAAAACAGTCGGGAAGACATTGTTTTGCATTTTGCAAACTGTCTTCCCGACTTTCATTTTCCATTTTCAACTTTTCGTTTTCAATTTTTTAAGCATTTCCTCATGGTCGGCTTTAAGTGCTTTGATAAGCGTCAGACTGTCCCAGTCTTTGCTTGTGGGAGTGATAACCGCCTTGAGCGGAACTCGTCCGACACCGCACTTGTTCAGTGCCTTGATGAGCGAGTCAATCGTTTTATTCGTGAAATTGTGCATGACAATCATTTCTTCGTCAAAGCCGTCACCGTCAAACTTTTCTGCCGCAGGCTCAATGCCTTTGATGCCTGCAAGGAAACCGATAGGCTGATTGAAATCTTCTTTTTCAACCTTTTTAACCTGAATTTTCAACGGCATAAGTGCAAACTTTGCCTTGCGAAGTCTCTCGTCCGAAAAGTTGTAAAACATAGCAAGTTCTTTCATATCTTCACCGTTAATCCGTATCAAGCTTGAGAACCGCCATAAATGCCTCCTGCGGAACTTCAACAGAACCGAGCTGGCGCATACGCTTTTTACCTTCTTTTTGCTTTTCAAGGAGTTTTTTCTTACGGGAAATATCACCGCCGTAGCACTTGGCAAGTACATCCTTACGCATAGCCTTTACGGTTTCTCTGGCAATGATTTTACCGCCGATGCAAGCCTGAATCGGAATTTCAAAGAGCTGTCTCGGAATCTTTTCCTTTAACTTCTCAGCCATCTTTCGTGCCCTTGAATATGCCTTGTCGGCGTGAATGATGAACGAAAGTGCATCGACAACCTCGCCGTTGAGCATAATATCGAGCTTAACAAGGTTGCTCTGAACATATTCTTTAAGCTCATAGTCGAATGATGCATAACCTCTTGTGCGTGATTTGAGCGTGTCGAAAAAGTCGTAGATTATTTCGGCAAGCGGAAGTACATAGTGTAAATCAACACGGTCGGCATCAATATACTGCATATCGACAAAAGTTCCTCGTCTGTCCTGACAAAGCTCCATAATATTGCCGACATATTCCTTAGGTGCATAGATGTGAGCGTCTGTTACAGGCTCTTCCGCCATTTGAATAAGTGACGGATCGGGGTAGTTTGTCGGGTTGTCAATCATCTCAACTGTGCCGTCTGTGCGTGTGATTCTGTAAATTACACTCGGTGCGGTTGTGATGAGGTCAAGCTGATATTCTCTTTCAAGTCGCTCCTGAATGATTTCCATGTGGAGCAGTCCCAAAAATCCGCAACGAAAACCGAATCCGAGGGCAACCGATGTTTCGGGATCAAACGAAAGAGCCGCATCGTTAAGCTGAAGCTTTTCAAGCGCATCTTTAAGGTCGCCGTATCTTGCGCCGTCAACAGGGTAGATACCGCAGAAAACCATAGGCTGTGCCTCACGGTAGCCGGGGAGCGGTTCTTCTGCGGGATTTGATGTGAGTGTAACCGTGTCGCCGACCTTTGCGTCTGCAAGAGTCTTGATTGAACCCGTGATGTAGCCAACCTCGCCTGCATAAAGACCGTCTGTCTTTTCGGGAGCGGTTGCGTGCATAAGTCCGCACTCAACAACATTGAACACACTGCCCGTTGCCATAAGTTTGAATTCATCGCCCGGGTGAATCTGTCCCTCTTTGAGCCTTACATATATAATTACGCCCTTGTAGCTGTCGTAGTAGCTGTCAAAAATCAATGCACGCAGAGGAGAGTTGATATCGCCTGTCGGAGCAGGAATATCGTGAACAACCTTTTCAAGAACTGCGTGAATGTTGATTCCTGCCTTTGCGGAAATTTTCGGAGCATCCTCGGCAGGAATACCGATTACATCTTCGATTTCCTGAATGACCCTGTCGGGGTCGGCACTCGGCAAATCAATTTTGTTGACAACGGGAACAATTTCAAGTCCGCTGTCAACGGCAAGATATGTGTTTGCAAGAGTCTGCGCCTCAATGCCCTGTGATGCGTCAACAACAAGAATAGCGCCCTCACAAGCTGCCAGTGAACGGGAAACCTCGTAGTTAAAGTCAACATGACCGGGGGTGTCGATGAGGTTAAAAAGATATTCTTCGCCGTCATCGGCTTTGTAGATAACGCTAACCGCCCTCGCCTTGATTGTAATGCCGCGCTCACGCTCAAGATCCATGTCATCAAGCAGCTGCGCCTCCATATCCCTTTCGGAAACGGAGTTGGTCTGCTCAAGAATTCTGTCTGCAAGCGTACTCTTGCCGTGGTCAATGTGAGCAATAATGCTGAAATTTCTTATTTTATCCTGTGGAAAAGACAATGCTAATCACCTTTTTCTTTAATGTCTTTTTTGTACTTTATTTTAATCTGTATTTAGATTTAAATCCGAGCAACGCTCTGCTTTGCTTGCAAGGAGCAGAGCTTGCGACAGATTGCAATCAGTACAAAGGAGCGTCAGCTCCTCGTGAGTTTGGTTGTGGATTATTCCACGGCTAAACTCACGGATATTTCACGCTTCTAAAAGATGTGTGAAATATCTGTACTTAGATTATAACAATTTTAACGAATAAAGCAAGCAAATTTAAAGCGTTCGCAATGTGCTTGTAAACGATACAATTTGCGAAATGCTGTTGTATGATAAATTATATCATACACTAACCTCTTCTACAAGCAAAAAATCGTTGCAGTATGCGGTTTTCGGTGCTATACTTGGCTTGTATGAAATTGCTTTGTTAAAAGGAGAAATTGGTATGACAAAAGGTGAAATTGCAAAGAATAATTTTATGCAGGGCTACAACTGCGCTCAGGCTGTATTGCTTGCATTTTGTGATGATTTGGGATTTGATGAACAGACTGCTCTTATGCTTGCATCGCCGTTCGGCGGCGGAATAGGCAGAATGCGTGAGGTCTGCGGTACTGTTACTGGAATGTATATGGCTTTAGGTCTTGCAAGGGGTTACAGTGACAGCAAGGATAATGCCGACAAAAAGCGTGTCTACACCGAGGTTCAGCAGCTTGCCGAAAGGTTCAAAGAGGACAACGGTTCAATCATCTGCCGTGACCTTCTCGGCATGAGAGCAAAGGCAAAGGATACCCCGACTCCGTCTGAGAGAACAGAGAAATATTATGCCGCCCGTCCGTGTCCTGAATTGTGCAGATATGCAGCGGATTTGCTTGATGAATACTTAAAGAATAAAAAAGGCTGAGGGGCGTTGCTTTGATTTGAAACTTATGCCTGCAAACAGTTGAATTTGGGAATAAATTGTGATAAAATGTTTAAAATAGGGCATTAGTCTAATGCGGTTAATTTTGAAAATTACCTTGAAAGGGGAATTGTGATATGTGCGGCATAGCCGGCTTTATGGGACAGGTTGAAAACAGAGCCGATGTCATCAGAAATATGACAGAGGTTATCACTCACCGTGGTCCCGACTCGGACGGATTTTTTACGGACGACAATATTTCCATGGGATTTCGCAGACTTTCCATTATTGACCTCGGTGCAGGTCATCAGCCTATATACAATGAGGATAAAAGCCTTGTTCTCACATTCAACGGTGAAATTTATAACTACAAGGATTTGAGAAAAGAACTTATCGCAAAAGGTCATAAGTTCTATACAGATACAGACAGTGAAGTGCTTGTTCACGGCTTTGAAGAGTGGAAAGAAGATATGCTTCCAAAACTCCGTGGTATGTTCGGCTTTGCTATTTACAACACAAAGGATAATTCACTTTTTATTGCCCGTGACTTTTTCGGCATTAAGCCGATGCACTACACTCAGATAGGCAATGACTTTGTCTATGCAAGTGAAATCAAGAGTATTCTTGAATATCCTAAGTTTGAAAAGAAATTCAACAGAAAGGCACTTGATTCCTACCTTTCCTTCCAGTATGCAGTTCCGCCCGAAACTTTCTTTGAGGGTGTTTACTGCCTTATGCCCGGTCACTATCTCTGGTACAAGGACGGCGAGGTTGAAACTACCCGCTACTTTGAGGCTCGTTTCAATCCCAATGAAGAAATGACAGAGGAAGAGGCTGTTGACAGAATTGAAAAGGTTTTTGAAAACTCCGTAAACGCTCACAAAATTGCCGATGTTGAGGTTGGTTGTTTCCTTTCAAGCGGTGTTGACTCAAGCTATGTTTCAACATATTTTGCCGACCAGAAAACATTTACAGTCGGCTTTGACTTTGGCGAAAAATATAACGAAATCAGCTGGGCAAAAAATCTCAGCGAAAAAATCGGTGTTGAACACCACACTCACCTTATCTCAAGCGAAGAATTCTGGGACGCTGTTCCGACTGTTCAGTACCATATGGACCAGCCGCTTGCAGATCCGTCATGTATCGCACTTTACTTTGTATCCCGTCTCGCAAGCCATTATGTAAAGGTTGTCCTTTCGGGTGAGGGTGCAGACGAATTGTTTGGCGGTTACACTTGCTACAACGATCCGAGAGTGTTCAAAGTTTATCAGACAATTGTTCCGCATTGCATCAGAAAGGCAATAAGAGCAATTTGCAGAAAGCTCCCCGACATCAAGGGCAGAGATTATCTCATCCGTGCCTGTGACAAGCTTGAGGAGCGTTATATCGGTAACGCATTTATGTATGACTACAAGCAGAAGCAGGAGCTTTTGAAAGATCCGTCAATTGCAACACGCCCACAGGATCTTACAAGAAAATATTATTATCGTTGCCGTAAGTATGACGATGTTACAAAGATGCAGTATCTCGACATCAATATGTGGATGGTCGGCGACATCCTTCTTAAAGCCGACCGAATGAGTATGGCTAACTCGCTTGAACTTCGTGTTCCTTTCCTCGATAAGGAGGTTTTCAAGGTTGCGTCATCGCTCCCGACAAAACTGCGCTGCAACAAGCACAACACAAAGTATGCAATGCGTAAGGCTGCCGTTCGCCATATGCCTGAGGCTACTGCCGAAAAAGAGAAACTCGGTTTCCCTGTACCGACAAGAGTATGGCTCCGTGACGAGAAGTATTATAATGTTGTAAAGACAAAGTTCAAGGGCAAAACTGCCGAGAAATTCTTCAATACAGATGTCCTTGTTTCATGGCTCGACAGTCATTTCAGCGGAAAAGAAGATAACAGCAGACGAGTTTGGACAATTTATGTGTTCCTCGTATGGTATGATATCTATTTTGATGAGGACAGCGAAAAGGTTGAAAAGCCTGTAAATCACCTTGATGAACTCAAGGCTGTTGCCGAGGCGAGAAGAGAAAAGCAGATTGACGCTCCCGGTGAGGTAATTATGGCTGCCGCAGAGGAGATTGACGAAAATTACGATGCTCCGAACTTTGGCGTTGACAAGTCAAAAAAAAATGACGAATCTGCCGAAAAAGAGGAGGAACCCGTAAAAGAGGAATCTGCGGAAGATGTGACAGAGGAAGTTGAAGTTCCCGATGATGGCAATGAGCCTGCAATCGTTGAGCCTGAGGAAGAACCCGAGGTTAAGGAAGAGCCTAAAAAAGAGGAGTATGTGAATATCTCAAATCCCGAGGATAACGAGATTTACGACGCTCCGAAAAAACCGTCAACTCCCCAGGAGCAGATGCAGATGGCTATTGACAGCATTGAAAAAAGATCAAAATATCTTGACGAGCCGAATGTAATTTCAGACGAGGCTGTTGACAATATCGTAAACTCAATCTCTTTCTTTGATGATGAGGATGATAAAAATTAACCAAAGTTATTAAAAATAACAAAATAAACAAGGGCAACCGAGGTTGCCCTTGAATTTTATAAGAAAATGTTAGGAATAATTTTAACGCGCCCAAATGTGTGTTTAACGCGCCCTTAACGCGCCCAAATATAATTTTAACGCGCCCTTTAAATTAAAAAACAGCACCAAACAATATGTGTTCAGTGCTGTAAATACAATGAAATTAAATTTTTAAACCACCGCTCCGAGACAGAGAATGTTTTGCAGGATTTTGTATTCTTCTTCAAAATCGGAGAGGGGGAGGGGATTTTTGCCGAGCCCCATTTCTATGGTGAGGGCAGGTCGGCGGAATTTTTCGATGAACCAATCCTTAAAGCCGCCGCCTGTGGCAATCTCCTCGGGAAAGGCTATGTTGTAGCCGCTTGCCTGTGAGAATATTGACGCAAGCCGAAAGCTCAGAACGGGTGTGTGTCTGCCGAATGAGCAGTAAATTTCCCGTCCCTGACTGTGCAGAGCGATTGCCCGTTCAAAGTCAATATTACGGCAAAGTGTTGTCAGAGCTTTAGTTTCGGGTTCGCTTTCGGGATGATTGCCGCCGAATCTTGTCGGCGCAGGACACTTGATATTGTTCTTTAATTCAAGCTGTTTAAGTCTGCACCAACCCGCATTGAAATTGTGGTTGATGTCAACTCCACGGGCGTTTGCCTGCCATTTATATGTATCGGTGCAGACCTTTTCGACAAGCGGTTTGTATTTGAATGCGGCGTCACTGCCATGCAAGGCAATTTCCGTGCCGTCGGGATTTACGCAAGGCACAATCGTAAGACCACGAATGCTTAAAAAATTCCCGATTTTGCATCCGCCGACAGTTTTGTCGCTTTCCATTGCTTCACAACATTCTTCAAAAAATTTCAACAGGGCAAGTATTGTGAGGTACTCCGAGCCGTGAAAACCGCCGCAGTAGAGTACACGATTCTTGGTGTTGCCGATGTGCAGAACATCAATACCTCTTCCGCACACGCTTTTTCCGGCAAAGCAATGCTTGATGAACTTGTACCTGTCGCAGAGCTCGTTTATGATTTCCTTGCGTGTTTTGTAATCGGGAAAAACATTATAATCTGGCATAACAAAATCCTTTCCTTTCGATAATTCAATCTTTAAAACGGAGGCATAATTATGGAGCTTTTTGAAAAAACTCTTGACAGCAAGAAAATTTTTGACGGCAGAGTTCTGCATATAGTCCTTGACGAAGTGGAGCTTCCTGACGGTAAAAGGTCAAAGAGGGAGGTTGTCAATCATCCGGGCGGAGTATGCGTTGCCGCTCTTGATGAAGACAATAATCTTTCTTTTGTAAAGCAGTTTCGCTATCCGTACAAGGAGGTTGTGCTTGAACTTCCTGCCGGCAAGCTTGAAAAGGGTTCTACTCCGCTTGAAAACGGAAAGCGTGAGCTTCTTGAAGAAACGGGGCTTGAGGGTTACTCCTACATTTCTCTCGGTCAGGTGTATCCGTCTCCCGGATACACCTCGGAAATTATCCATCTTTATGCCTGTCGGGTAAAGTCACAGGGTGAGCAAAAGCTTGACGAGGGTGAGTTTTTGAATGTTGAAAAAATCCCCCTCAACAAAGCCGTTGAAATGGTGCTTAACAATATGATACCCGACTCCAAAACACAGATTGCCGTTTTAAAGACTGCCGCACTTTTGAAAAGCGGTAAAATTTAATTTAATCATAGGAAATATATATGCAGAATTTTACTGTTTCAGAACACGAAAAATTGAATACTGCCGTTGCTCTCGGATTTTTTGACGGACTTCACAAGGGACACCGAAGGGTTATTCTCTCGGCTGTTGAGCAGAAGAAAAACGGACTTTTGCCCGTGTGCTTTACATTTGCTCAAAGTCCGAAGGAGGTTCTCGGAAAATCTTCTAAGGGTGCGCTTATGACAACGGAAGATAAGCTGAAAACGCTTGAAAGTTTGGGGATTGAACACACTTTCAGCCTTGATTTCAAAAAGCTGATGAATATGCCTGCAAAGGATTTTGCCGAGAAGATTATTTTCGGCGACCTCAACGCAAAGTTTGTTGTCTGCGGTTTTAACTATCATTTTGGAAAAAACGGAGAAGGCGATACCGAATTGCTCAAAAAGCTTTGTGACGAGAACGGCACGGAGCTTAAAGTGATTGAGCCTGAGCGTGACGATGGTGATGTTGTTTCGTCAACACTTATCCGTCTGCTCGTAAGTGAGGGAAACATCCGCCGTGCAAACAAGCTTTTGTGTTCGCATTTTGGATTTTCTGCCGTGATTACTCACGGAAAAAGACTTGGCAGAGAACTCGGTACTCCGACAATCAATCAGAAACTTCCCGAAAATCTTGCCGTGCCGAAATACGGCGTTTATGCGTCTGCCGTTACGCTTGAAAACGGAAAGGTCTATTGCGGTGTGACTAATATCGGTGTAAAGCCGACGGTCGGAGGAACAAAGCTTTTGAGCGAAACATGGATGCCTGACTTTCACGGCGGTGAAATATACGGTCAGACAGCCGATGTCCGTCTGCTTGATTTCATTCGTCCCGAAAAAAAGTTTGACAATATCACCGAATTAAAAAATGCCATAACCGACAATGCGGTTACGGCAAAAGAAATTTTTGATGAGATGTATAGATACGGAGTCTGAAGTAAGCGTAGTATTTATCTATGGGAGCTTTGATAAATTGAGATTGGAAAACAATAGAGTGTTTTATTTCTCCCTCATCACGGAAAAATGTGGGATGATCAAAAGTAAATATTGAAAAAGAGCATAGGAAGCTCCCAAATTGTAGTTGAAGAGAGAAACCTATGCTCTATTTAGATGATATCAAAGTTGAATTTGAAAGTCAAGGATTTAAAGGAACACATATAGGTATCAGCCATAATAAAGATAAAAGCGTATTGTTTCTGCAGAGCGTAAGGTCTACGCAGTCAGTCCGGTGTCCTTATTGCGGCGGTAGCGATGGACATGAACGCATTTTACAACAAGCTTGTAACAAAGCATTTGCCCGAAGCACAGATTGTATATGATTGATTTCATATACAGTCGCAATTTGGCAGAGATGTTCTCGGCGTTGTTCGTCTGGATGAAATTCGCAGGCTTCAACAACAAGATCAAGGTCGCTAAACGAATCGGCTACGGTTACCGTGATGATGACTTCTTCTTTACCTTGATTCGCTATCTCTCTATTCCTTCTGACCGTTCACCATACCACCAAAAATCGTGATGAACCTATTTTATATTCAAAGATGACTAAATTCAAACGAGCAATTATTTCCGATGCAGTTAATTATGTTTGCAGAGGTCCCTTCGGAATGTAACTGTCTTATAAATTCCAATATAGAAACCGAGGTTGTCACAAAACTATCTGTTTTGTGACAGCCTCGGTTTATTTTGAATATATTTTATTCTGTTTTCAGTATCGCAAGTGTACTGAAAGTTGTATCTTGAATTTGAGTGATCAATTCGCCATTATATTTTTCGGTGATGTCTTTAACTATTTTCATGCCGTAACCATGGAGTTCAGGTTTTTTTTCAGGTTTTCTGATAGTTTCTGAAAATTTATTCTCACATTTGATAAAAATATGGTCATTATCCTGTTTGCAAGACAGGTAAAGCAGCTTGTCATCACCAGTATAATTTTTAAGGGCATTTATGCTATTGTCTAACAGATTGACAAAAACTCGGCAAATATCAAAATCGGCAATGCCTGTGTTATTGTCAAGAATAATATCATCAATAATTTTAATTGACTCTTCTTTAGCAACAGATGTCTTATCAAAAAGAACCGCATTGACAATTTCGTTGCTACAGTAACGCTGTGTTTTTGTACTGTCCATAATATCGGATATACCGCTTACAATTTCTTTTGCCTTTTTATTTCCTTCTTGTGTATTTTCAGACAACTGAATGTTGATTACCTGAACAAGATTGTTTATGTCATGTCTTAATTTTGCTGTGCTTTCATAATTTTCAAGCATCTTTCTATAGTATTCCGCCTGAAGTTTATTTTGGTATTCAAGCATCTCGTTCTCAGATTTTATTTTATAGTACAAAGCACTGCTTTTTGTAAAATAAATTAGAATACTGTCGGTTACAATAAATATGAAAATGTAAAAATAAATTATGCTGAGATTTGTATTTTTTACATTAAACGGCACATAGGCCGAAACTTGGTTGAATTGTGTGATTGAAAAAGCGAGAAACAGTATTTCAAAGGCTATCAACACAAACAGAAAAACAATGTTGCTTCTAAAGAACATATCTCTGTTTTTCTTTAGAAATCTGCTGCCGATTATAGTGTATACACCTAGCAGAGTGGTTATTACTGTGACAGACACAAGGTAAACATATGGCTCTTGCAAATAATTTTCCGAACTGCCAAACAGAACAGCCACAATAAAATAGCTTAAGTAATCCGATAGAAATATTATAAGAATAGAAATAATTGAAGTAATTATCTTTACATAAAACCTGTCTTTAAACAACAGGAGATTGCCTGTGACAATTGTCAACAATGACAGCTGCATTGTCCAAGACGGCATATTATCAAAGTGTTGGGGTATAAGCAATAGGTAAAAAAGCACCGACTGCAATAAAATAGTTTTAATTTTGCTTTGCTTACTGTGCAACACAAAAGAATTTGCCACCACTGTAAGCAAAATATTGTAAAGGTACACCCACATTTGTTGAGGTAGGTAATATTGATTTTCAAATATTGTATGCAAATAAATCTCTCCGTTACAGCCCGATTTTTGAAGCTTTATGCTTAAAAATCATTTTCTTGACATTGTCATAATAGTTTCTGCTGACCGGAACTTTGGTGCCATCTGACATTACAATTTTGTACTTTAATAAATCAACTGCATATTTTAGATTAACCGCATAACTTTTATGACATCTCAGAAAACTATTATCTAACTTAATCATAGCATTGTCAAGCTTTATGTATTCTTCATATTTGTCTGCAGCGGTATAATATGTAACTTTTCTTTCGTGACTTTCAAGGTAAAGAATTTTGCTTTTGTCAATTATAATATTTTGTCTGTTTACCGAGATTTTAATTGACAACGGTTTGTTGAAGTTATAGTATTTTAAAATTTTGTTAATGTGGTAACATAATTTATTTTTGTCAATCGGTTTTGTAATCAATCCCCAAGGGTTAAAGTCAATAAAAATATCTGAACAATATTCTAAATATCCTGTAATAAAAATAACAGGTGTTGTAGGAATGTGTTCACGAACTCTTTTTAGCATTTCCAGACCATTCTCATTTTTGATACAGATATCTATAATAATTGCATCGGGGATTTCGTTTTTTAAAATTGAAGATTCTAAATCGCTTGCGGAATCATATATTTTGGTTTGTATTATATCACGAAATTCGGTGTCTATTAACAGTTTTATGTAATCGGTGATTGTTCTATCATCATCGCATACAGCCACTAACATATACTTCACCTCACTATAAATTATAATAAGATTGTCCGACAATATAATTACTTATTCTAAATAAAAATGTTAATTATTACATCAATTGTGTTATTTTTTACAACTATCTGTAAAAAATGCAGGTATAAGGTATAATTAATAAGTAAAAATAGGCGAAAATATATGAAAAAGCAGCAAGATTCTCAGCACAATTAACATATTTTGTTTTCAAATTAAATGTTGTTTGTGCATTTAAGAAATGAATAGAGGGATAAGCTATGAAAATAAAATTAGCCTTGCTTGATAATGACCAGAACTATTTGAACCGAATAGTTTCGGTATTCAATATTAGGTATGCTGATAAACTCGAAATTTATTCTTTTACAAGGATTGAGAGCGCATTATCTGCACTTGAAAGTACTCGCATTGATGTTTTTGTTTCGAGTGTTGCTTTCGATGTGAATACGGCAGCTCTCCCTAAGAGATGCGGCTTTGCATATTTTGTTGATTCTGCCGACATTGATTCCGTAAACAATCAGCGTGCCATCTGCAAATATCAAAAAGCAGACCTTATTTACAGACAGATATTAAGTATATATTCTGAAAATGCAGGCGGTGTATCCGAAACAAGATTTGGAGATGACTCCTGCAAGGTGATTGCTTTTGCATCTCCATGCGGTGGTACAGGCAGTTCAACAATGGCTGCAGCCTGTGCATCGTATTATGCCGCCAAGGGCGAAAAGACACTGTATCTTAATTTTGAAAAATTCGGTTCAGCCGACGCTTTCTTTTCTGCGGAAGGTCAGTTTGATATGAGTGATATAATATTTGCCTTGAAGAGCAGAAAGGCAAATTTATCTATGAAAATGGAAAGCTGCGTTAAACAGGATCGCAGAGGTGTGTATTTTTACTCGCAGCCAAAGGTAGCTTTGGATATGATTGAACTCAAAAGTGATGAAATTATTCGACTTATTTCTGAAGCAAAACTTCTGGGTTCATATTCCTATATTATTCTTGATTTGGATTTTGGAATTGACAGTGATACAATCAAGATTTTAAAACAGGCTAATGCTTTAGTATGGACGGGCGATGGTTCTGAGATTTCTAATATTAAAATCAGCAGAGCTTACGACGCATTGGCAATTTCCGAGCAAAATGAAGATGTTCCGATTTTGAACAGAACTGTGCTGATCTACAACAAGTTTAGCAATAAAAGTAGCAGGGCTCTTGCAAGTAATATTGAGCTCAAAAATATAGGCGGTGCTCCAAGATATGAACATGCGTCTGTTTCACAGATTCTGGATAGCCTATCATCAATAGAAATGTTTGGCAGAATTTGTTGAGGCGGTGAATAATTATGACTTTTGAACAGGAGCAACAGTTTGTCTCAAAAATCAAGAAATATGTTACTGATAACCTCTCGCTAAGCCAGATAACTGATGACGATTTGCAGCAGAGAATAGAGGAGATTGTTGAACAGTATATCGGTGAGCAGTATTGTTCAATTGATCAGCGAGTTTCTATTGTTGAACAGGTTTACAGTTCTATAAGAGGATTCGGACTTCTTGATTCAATTATCAAGGATGAGAGCATAACGGAAGTAATGATTAACGGACCGAAAAATGTATTTATCGAACAGAACGGTCGTCTTTACAAGCTTGATAAACAATTTGAAAGTCAGCGAAAACTTGAAGATGTTATTCAGAGAATTGTCGGTCTTGCCGGCAGAGAGGTTAATCAGGCAAATCCGATTTGTGATACAAGACTTCCGGACGGCTCTCGTGTTAATGTGGTGTTACCCCCGATTGCGTTATGTGGCCCGACTGTTACAATTCGTAAGTTTTCAAAAACTCCTATGACAATAGCAAAATTGATAGAGTACGGCTCAATAACTCAGGAAATTGCAGATAAGCTTCAACTTCTTGTTAAAGCTAAATACAATATCTTCATCAGCGGTGGTACAGGCTCAGGTAAAACTACATTTCTCAATGCTCTTTCAAATTATATTCCAAAGGATGAGCGTGTAATTACAATTGAAGATTCCGCTGAACTTCAGATTGAGGGAATAGACAACCTTGTCAGCCTTGAAACAAGAAATGCCAATGCTTCCGGTGCAGGTCAAATTACGATAAGAGATTTAATAAAATCTTCACTGCGTATGCGACCGGAGCGCATTATTGTCGGTGAGTGTCGTGGCGGAGAGGCGCTCGATATGTTGCAGGCCATGAATACAGGTCATGACGGTTCTCTTTCAACAGGTCACGCAAACTCAACTGAGGATATGCTCAGCCGACTCGAAACCATGGTTTTGCAGGGAGCTGCAGGACTGCCTCTTGAAGCAATCCGTCAGCAAATTGCCTCTGCCGTTGACATAATCATTCATCTTTCAAGGCTTCGTGATAAATCCAGAAAAACAATGGAAATCACTGAGGTAGTAGGATACGAAAATGGTAAAATTATACTTAATCCGCTGTATGTCTTTGAGGAAGATGAGAAAAGCACCTTGGAAAAAGTTTCAGGCAAACTTAAGAGGACTGATAATAAAATGCAGAATACATTTAAATTAAAGCTTTCCGGCTTTAAATCAGAAATTTGAGGTGATTGTATTGGCAAAGAAAAATAAAAAAAAGAAAAGAATTGAAGAGCCGCAATACTTTACCTCTGCAACGAATATACCAACCTATAATTATAAAGTATATAACATGACAAAGACAGAAAAGATATTGTATTTTCTGTTGGCTTTTGTTGTAGGTGCAGCTGTTGGCTATCTTTTTTATGGTGGAATAGGAAAAGACGAATTTAATCAGCCAACAACAGTAACATGGGTTCTCAATATAATAATTCCGACTGCGATAGGATTAGTTGCGGGTAAATTGTTTGTACCAATGCGTAGAAAATCAATTGTTGCAAAACAGAAAAAGGAGTTAAGTCATCAATTTCGAGATATGCTTGACGCATTGACAACATCTATCGGAGCGGGAAAAAATGTAAACGATTCTTTCTTTGGCGTATATGATGATTTAAAATTGCAGTACGATTCTGATGCTTTTATATTGAAGGAACTTGAAGTAATAATTTCCGGAATACATAATAATGTTGCAATAGAAGATATCCTTGAGGACTTTGGTCGCCGCAGTGACAATGAAGATATTATGAGTTTTGCCAATGTCTTTAAAATTAGCTACAGAAAAGGCGGCAATATAAAGGAAATTATTCGTAATACACACAGTATTCTTAATGACAAGATGGAAATTTCCGAGGATATAGAAACACTGGTAACTTCAAATAAGCTTGAACAGAATATTATGATTGCTATGCCGATAGTTTTGATTGCTGTAATAAAAATGATGAGTCCTGAATTTGCAAATAATTTTGTTACACCAACGGGCATTATTTCTACAACAGTAAGTTTAATTATTTTTGTAGTTGCTTATTTTATCGGAAAAGCTGTTTTGGATATAAAACTTTAAGGAGTGAAGATTATGCTGGGCTTAACAATGACAGATATTGTAATTATGACCTTGGGTATCGTTTCACTCATTATTTGGTTGATGTTCTTTATCAAAGGGATGAAGTACAATTCAATGTTTGATGTGCTTGTTGAGAAAGAATATCCATTTAAGGAGATATACGGACTCGGTTACGCAGTACTCGAAACAATAAAATATAATTATAAATCAAAAGGCGACAGAAAACTTCGTCAGGAACTTGATGTATTGTACGGCAGTAAATATTCAGAGTATTATTTGCGAACGATTCATTCCCAACAAATAACAATTGCATTTACTTTATTTGTACTTTCCTTTATTTTGTATGGACTTGCATCGGATGTGCTTGCACTGATAGTGGGTTTTGTCTTTGCAGGACTTGCGTACTATTATTTTGGTACGGTAACGAAAAAAAGAATTCTTAAAAGGTCAGATGAACTGCTTCATGATTTTTCAGAAGTTGTTTCAAAGTTGGCTTTGCTTACAAATGCCGGAATGATTTTGCGTGAGGCATGGCAGGAAGTTGCCTTTGCAGGCACATCAACAATTTACACCGAAATGCAAACCACAGTTAATGAGATGAATAACGGTGTTTCTGAGATTGACGCGATGTTTAATTTTGGTTCTCGTTGCATCATTCCAGAGATTAAAAAGTTTACGTCAACAATTATTCAGGGTATGACAAAAGGAAACAGTGAATTGACTGCAATGTTGCAGGAACAGAGCAAAGAAGTATGGCAGTTAAAAAAGCAGCTCGTAAGACGAGAAGGAGAAAAAGCTGCCAGCAAATTACTTATTCCTATTTGTGTAATGTTCGTTGGTATCCTTATTATGATTATCGTTCCGATTTTTACAAATCTGGGAGTTTGATAACTTATTTTTGGCTTTATTGTTTTTATATAGAGCAAACTTGCAGAAAGGAGGAATATGGCAAATGATGTTACAGAAGATGATGATACTTGGCAGTATCGCAAAAATGAAGTTGAGAGACCTGTTTACTGATGAAAAGGGCGAGGTTAATATCGTTGCGATTGTTATTCTTATCGGTATTGCGGTTATTCTTGCTTTAATTTTTAAAGATCAAATTAAAGCACTTTTGGAAACCTTGTTTGGTACAATTACCAAAAAAGCAACCGATGCGGTCAACAGCAACTAGAAGAGGCCCTCTTCACAGATGTGCGAGGGGACATCGAAATGACAGTTGTAAATTCGATTCCCCTATGCACATATGCTAAATTTTTTGAGAGGACGATAAAGATGACAGGAAAAAACTCTATATGTTCAAAATTGAATAGTGAAAACGGTACAGTAATCATCGAAGCAACTTTTGTGTTTCCTATTATGTTTATTATCCTCTTTTTCTTAATTTATATGGGAAATGCTTTTTATATGAAAGCTCAGGTTGAATCTGTAGTTGAGCAAAAGGCAATTCAAGGCGCTGCATATTGTGCAGATCCGATTCTGGAAACAATGAAAGAAACAGGAAAATTTCCGTCACTCTCGGCTCTGGAAACAAAGCCGTATCGTTATATTTTTGGCGGTATGAATGATGTAGAAAGCAAAATATCAAATGAAGTTGAAGAAGCATTGACAGGAAAAACATCAACCTTTTTTACGAATATGTACCCCAAAATTACAACAGCTAAATCAGATATAGCCAAATATAACAATTATGTCGTTTATTCTACATTTTCGGTAGAGGTAAAGTATACCATTAAATTTCCTATCAGTTTTTTAGGAGAATCAACACCGCCGATGTTAGTTATCACTTCAAGAGCAGAAGCGCCGGTTGATGATACGGCAGAATTTATACGAAATACAGATATGGTTATAGATGTATTCAGCAAGTCAAAAGTCGCACAGAAGATATCTGATGTGTTCGGAAAAATAAATGATTTTATATCAGGATTTGCTAAAAAGTAAGGAGGATTGCGGGTAATGAATAGGTTCAAAAAAACCAAGGGTGCTGTTTCAATATTCCTTGTTATTATTTTGGTGCCAATGATGACTGTTTCTGCACTTTTTGTAGATGCCAGCAAAGTGTCATTGGCTAAATCTGTTTCGGAATCTGCAGGAGATTTGACTCTCAATACAGCACTTACTGACTATGACACAAAATTAAAAGATATGTACGGTCTTTTCGCAACTGCACAGAATACAGACGAATTGTATGCAAGTTTGGAGGATTATTATCGTTCCTGCATTACTTCTTCGGGTGTCAGCAACGAAGATGCCGATTCTTATGTGGATCAAATTATGGCTCAGCTTGGTTTGGTCGGTGACAGCGGCGATGTGTCTGATGTACTCAATATGGAGCTTGTAGACTTTAGTGTGAATAAAAACAGTGACGCCACACTTTCAAATGCAAGTGTTATGAAGAAGCAGATTGTCGATTTTATGAAATATCGTGCTCCTATTAACACAGGTTTAAGTTTCCTTTCTTCAATTCAGACATTTAAAACATTAAGCAAGCAAAGCGAACTTGTTGATAAGCGACAGGATTACTACAAAGAAGAAGAGAGTGTAATGAAAACACTCAAGTCCGCGTGGGAATATATTAACAAATACAATTCTTTGCCCCTTATTACCGATGAAAATTATTTCAGCGATATGCAGAAAAATTTAAAAGACTCTTCAGGTTGGGAGAATGATTATAAGTTTTCCGTCAACAGAAAGACGATAATGGACCTATACGATACACAGGACTATATTGATTATTATTGTAATGTACAGAAAGTAAATAATGTCGAATCTAAAAATGCAGCAGGCGATAATGTTAGGGTTGATTTGTGGAGATTTACTTATTCTGAAACAGGTGTATCTGCCCCTTTACAAGATTATACTCAATATTATCCAAAACGAGTTGGCGGATATGATAAAAACAAACTTCCCACAGCTGATGGAATAAAATCATTGATGAATTCGTTCTATAGGGAACTTCAAAAAATGGATTCCTATGGGGCAGAAATCAAGAAAACATCTGCCCCTGTCGATGTGTATGACTTACAGTACCTTGTTCAAACAAACAGAAAAAATTTGGGACCGTACACAAGCTCTGCTCAGTCAGTGTATACAGTATATCAAAAACTGAAGAATGCAATGATATGGGTTGAGGCTTATGACGATGATGCAAAAAAGGAACTCAAAGATACTCAAATAACTGTAAATTCAAAGTCAGATAAGCTTTATTCCCAATTTTCTACAATTGAAAGCAAGTATGAAAGCGCTATGAACGAGGTCAGCGGAATCGCCAAAACTTTTTCTGATATTTCACAAGAGTTAAATAAAGGCGAAGATCCGACGAACACAACAAAGACGAATGATTTAATAAAAGGTATAAGCGACAAGGTCTCGGGTTATGTTGACAATATGGAAAAAGCTAAAGAATACCTTGATAACGCATCAAAGAAACTTAATGAGGCAAAAACTTCTGTTGAAAGCGGAAAACTGTATAACGCTAAAAATGCGTGGGAAGGTGCAGCTAACGATAATGAACTTAAAAACACATCTATGGCTCGGCAGGATAAAGCAGAAATTCAGGAGTTGGGAACTTATCTGAATACGCAAGAAATAGAAAAAATGGTTACAAGATTGAAGAATATCTCAGATAACCTCCAAAAAAGTATTGATAAACTAAAAAAATATAAGTTTGATGGTACTTTTATCGGAGATATAAAAGGTTACGGTAAAGCCGAGTCCTTAATTGAGGGTAAGGTTGGCGCTGCTCAGCTTAAGAGCGTTAAACTTTCAACACCGGAACTAAAAAGTCAGGCAGACGGTTGGTTTTCATGGGAGAGCGGAAAACTTGATGTGAGCTGGGTGAATAAATCAGGAACACAGGTTTATCTACACGGAAAAACCGATAAGTTGAATTTTTATTCGTATTTGTACACCCATTTCAACACAGGCGAGGTCTCTGCAAAAACAGAAACAAAATCTGAGAACAAATCAGACGGTCAGAATTTGTATGACGATATAAAGAAAAATTCAGATTCAAAGGCAAGTGATGATGCTAAAAATGCAGAAAAAGGAAATATTACAAACAGCAAGGATTTATCTTCATTGGTCACAAAGGGTTGGCCGTCGAAAGATGCGGGAAATAATGATGAAATCCCTTCTTCGGAAATAAAAACAGGTGATTCTGCGGCAAAAGATACAAGCAAAAGCCTTAGTTCTATGTTTAAAAACTTAGGTGACGCAGCCGCAAAAATGGGAACAGACTTGCGAGATAAATTGTATGTTTCCGATTATGTCCTCAGTATGTTCAGTTACGATACAATTGAGAAGGAAACGAAAAAAAAGTCGGGCAAAGATGCAGAGATACAGACATTAACGCTTACCCCGATGAACACAACAAACAATTATGCCTACGGTAAAGAAGTTGAGTACATAATTTACGGTGGTTCAAACTCTTCAAATCTCACCAAGGCCTACGGTTCAATTTACGGAATCAGATTTGGATTTAATGTAATATACGCATTTATGGACTCATCTATTCGAGATACCGCATTTGCTATTGCAACCCCGATTTCTGCGGCTACATTGGGTGTTATTCCTGCTCCGCTTATTCAGGCGGCAATTATTATAGGAATTGCTTGTTGTGAGTCAGCATTGGATTTGCAAGATTTAAAAAACGGCGAAAGCGTTCCATTGTTTAAGAATAAAAAAACTTGGAAATGCTCTGTCAATGGTTTAATGAATGAAGCCAGAGAAGGTATTGGTAATGCGTTAAAAGATGTTACCGATTCTGCATTAGATGCAGGTCTTGAAAAGTTGAATGATTTGCTTGATATGACAGATGACCAGCTTAATGAGTTTATCAAAGACGGAACAGATAAGGTTGTCAGCTCTGTATCTGCGTCGTATGATACTCTTATTGAAAGGCATGCAAATACGGCAATTCAAAAGTTGACAACTCTCTGTAATAATGCCATTGAAAAGTATGCAAGTGATCCGGCTGTTGATATGGCAGATGAAGTTACTACAGGGTTAGATGATTGGCTTAAAACGGAAGGTGAAAGCGTTGATAAAAGTTCTGATCTTGGATACATAGTTAAAGCTGAGGCAGTAAAACTGATAAAAGAAAAGTATGTTCAAGGTTTGTTAGATGAGATGCAGAAAATAGCATCGGATGCAACATCCAGTATCTCAAGTGCGGCTAATACTTTAAAAAAATCAATCAGTCGTATAAGAATGAGTATTGAAAAGACCATAATTAACACATCTGATAAGATAATTTCATACAAGGATAAAATGAAGGAAAAGGTTAAAGAGTCAATGAAAGGCGGAGCCGGAAAGTTAAAGGAAACCCTAAATCAGCAGATTGACGGAATTTTCGGAAGTAATTCAGGTGACACGGATTCTACAGGAATGGCTTCATTACTGTCATTTTCCTACAGTGACTATCTCAGATTATTTTTAATGATAGGTCTTTATACAAACGAAGAGGGAGTACTGCTCAGAACAGGAGATGTTATACAGGCAAATATGAGACAGGATGCTGAAAGAAAAGACTTTAAACTTTCAGATTCGGCTGTATATGTTGATTTGTATGCAAAGGTTCAGGTTAAACCGACTCTGTTGGCACTTCCACTGTTTGCCGATGTTGAGGGCAACCCTTCGGATAATGTAAACTGGTATACAGTTGAATATAAATCTACCAAAGGATATTAAAGGAGAAAAAACACAATGAAAAAAGCACTCACAATTTTAATCGCACTTACTATGCTCTTATCTGTTTCTGCTTGTGGCAACAGTGAATTGCAACAGTCGACGAGTTCGAAAAGCAGTTCATCTGATTTATCATCATCACAGACTGATAATTCTCAGGTTTCTTCAAAATCAGCAGATACAAAACTGTCGAGGACTTATAATGTGCCTCTTCAGAAAATATATATCGATGTTCCAAATTACCAAGAAATTGAACAGGCTTACACGGAATTGTTTATTATCCACGATTCAAGATATGTGTCGATAACATCTGCATTTGATGATGTCGCTAACACCCCTAAAGAGGCTCACAAAGTCGCTTTTAAAGAAATGATTCCAAATATGCAGAATTATGAGGGCGGAATAAACGGTATAACAATTACCAAAGACGAAGAAACTACAATCAACGGAATAGATATGTATTTGTTCGAGGGTACTATTAACTACGGAACAGATACAAAGTTTGACGGATATGCAAAGGGTTGTGCATTCGTTCTTGATGGGATTCCGTGCGAGATTGTCGGTTCGGTAATTGATAAGTCACAAAGTCAGGAACTTATTGCTGAAATCAGTGAGATTGTAGATGAAATGACACAAACAGTTCGTTCAGAAGAGTAAATCAAAAAATTGGAGGGATGGAAATGCTGAAAAGAATAAAAGGCGAAAGTGGATCGGTTACTATTGAGGCAACCATCTCTCTGTCTGCATTTATGTTTGCAATCGTGACCTTGCTTACCATTGTAAATATCTGTTTGGTGCAGGCTCGTGTTGCTGTAGCTATCAACACAACTGCAAAGGAACTGTCACAATACAGTTACCTTTATTCACTTACAGGATTTAATAAGAGCGAGGCTGAGCTTGCTCAGGCGGCTAAAGACGGAACGCAGGATATTGATTCTATTATGTCTGATATAAACACCGTATTTAATGAGATTGAAAATCTCGGTAATACAGGAAAATCTTCTATGGATAATATATCTGATATATCTAAGTCTTGGGATTCCGCCGTCGGAAGTGCAAATAAAATTAAAGACGCAGGCAGTTCATTAAAGTCTACAATTGAAGATATTGCCAAAGATCCAAAACAGTTGATGTTCGGAATTGCAAAAATGGCGGCAAGTGAAGGTTTAAATCTTGCAAAATCAAGACTTGTGGCTGCCCCGCTTTCAAAGGTTTTGTGCAAAAAACACCTTGTCAGTTCAAAAGGCGGTAATGTTGATGATTATTTAAAACATCTGGGTGTTGTTCCTAACGGAAACGGCTCTTACATTGACGGACTTGATTTTTCAAATTCAACCTTATTCCCATACGGCTCAAATGAAATAACTGTTGATGTGTCGTATGATGTCAAAGTAATTGCGTTGCTTCCGATTGATTTTAAATTTTCTTTTCATCAAAAAGCAATTACACACGGCTGGCTTGCAGGTGAATCTACATATAAAGGTTCTAAAAAATACAAAGAAACCGATACCCTCTGGACAAAGGCTACCGTTCAGGAACGATCAAATTTAATTCGCCATATGGTTATTGCGGATATGGAAAAAGAGGGGTATAAGAAAACTGCGGGTTTGACAGATGTTCAGCTCTACAATTCCGAAAAAAATGAATTTGTTATGATTTCCTCAATGAACCCGCTTTACAGTTCAGCTGATGAAGATGTAAAAACTCTTGATGATTTGGATTCGGTTGCACTCAAGGAAAGTATTGAGAGATTGTGCGGAAAAATGACGAGCACAACAGACGGACTTTCTTCTGTTGATGTTAAAACCGAAAAAAACGGACAAACAACCAAGGAGAAACAAAATTGCGGCGGAGCTAAAAATAAGATTGTCTTGGTTATTCCTGAGGATGAAGGTCTTAAGGAAAAAATTGAAAAGGTGATTGCTGACGCAGATACTCGTGGAGTAACGATTGAGGTTGTTCCGAGTTACGGAAAAGGCGCCAGCAAAACAGAAGAAAAAGATAATTAGGGATGAGAAAATGAGAATAATAATTGAAACCGTTATCTCCCTCGTTTTGATGTGTACAGGCTATGTCGGAACTTGTGTTTATTTGAAAAACGGCACTATTAAAAAATTTAACAAGAGCGATATTGCCATAGATTCCAAAAGCAAGGTTATATACATCGTTTTCGCTGTATTGAAAAGTATATGTATAGTTGCTTTGTTTAACACAATTTATGTTTCGCATAGCATAATTCACCAGCTAAAACTTTTGGTTTTGATAGACTCAATTTTACCGATGGCGGCTGTTGATTACAAAAAGCATAAAATACCAAATCCGTTTTTGATTGTGTCTTTAGTGTTATGTATGGTGCTTTATATTGCAGAGCTTGTTTTTTCTCCGTCAACAGTGCTTGATTCACTAAAAGACGGAGTAATCGGAGCTGCGGTTATAGGTTTGTTTTTCTTGCTAATATCACTTGTTTTTAAAAACAGTATGGGTATGGGTGATATTAAATTATTTGCTTTGATGGGTCTGTATCAAGGTCTGTGGGGAGCATTTAATTCAGTGTTTTTTTCACTTTTGGTTTCATTTTTCCTTGCACTGGGATTGCTCATTTCAAAGAAAAAGAAAAGGAAAGACTCAATTTCATTCGGACCGAGTATTCTGCTTGGAACAATTATTGCTATAGGCTTATCCGGAATATGATGAGGTGCACAAAATGAAAAACTACAGAAAAATAATACCGCTTGCTTTGGTTGTTCTTATGGCACTGGCGTGCTATTCTCTTGTTTCTAATGCTGTTAAAGAAAACAGTGATTACAATCACTATTTATCAGAGGCAAGAAAATATGCTGAGTTGGATATAACTAAGTATGCTATAGAAAATTATAATAAAGCTCTGACCATCAACCCAACTCCGGATGTTTATGTGGAAGTAGCTGAATATTATGAGAGGCAGGAAAATTCAGATACGGAATTTTTGAATTGGTGTGAAGATTTCTTTGAAAAATATCCTGCAAATTCAAAGTCGTATGATTGTATTCTCAAAGCATATATGAAACAGAAAGATTATGATGCGTGCTTTGATGTGTTATCTACAGCAGAGAAACGCAATGTTTCGTCTGACTACATAAAATCTGTTAAAAATGAACTCTCATATTCATTTAAACTTGATTTCAATACATACGACGATGTTGGAATATTCGGTAACGGTTTTTGTGCAGTAAAAAGTAAAGATGTATGGGGCTATATTGATTCTTACGGAAATCAAAAAACACCAATCACATATGTTTCGACTGCTCCGTTTACAAAAGCTGAAATGGCTCCTGTTGTAGACCAAAAAGGTAAATGCTATTTTATTGATAATACAGGTTCAAGAGTTTTGGCTTCGAAGGAAAAATATAAATCATTTGGAATTTCTTCTGACGGCATAATAAAAGTTGAGCTTGAAAACGGAAAATATTCATATTGTGACAGCGAACTTAACAAGTTGTTTGGTGAGTATGATGACGCTACTGCTTTTAATAATGGTATAGCAGCTGTTAAGGAAGACGGACAATGGAAAATTATAAATAATAAAGGTGATGAAACGTTGTCAACTAAATATGCTGACATTATTACCGACGAGAAAAATATCATATTTAGAAATGATCGGCTTTTTGTAGGCGATGGAACAGGTTATATCATGATAGACTCTTCCGGAAAACAAATCGGCAATGAAAAATATGAAAACGCTCATTGCTTTGCTGACAGTACATATGCGGCCGTTGAGAATAACGGAAAATGGTTCTTTATAGACAAAGACGCAAAACGATTATCTGATAAAACCTACGAAGAAGCTCGCTCATACAGCAACGGACTTGCTGCTGTAAAAATTTCAGGTAAATGGGGGTTTGTTGATACTGACGAAAATGTTGTGATTGAACAGCAGTTTTTTGGAGCAAAAGATTTCAGCGAAAAAGGCAGCTGCTTTATACAAACAGGAGACAAATGGCAATTGCTTAAACTATATCGCCTGAATAGAGAGGAGTAAATATCGTGGAATTTTTTTATGAGAATCAGGGTGTTAATACATACCTTGTATATAAAATAAAAGAAGGGGATTCTATTGACACATTAAGCCTTGGTATGATTACCAACAACAATATTCCAGGATTGATAAAAACAATTTTCACTCAAATGGATGAATTCAGATTCATAAAGTATAATGTTTCGGCTAAAATTTCTATGAAACAATTTTTTACGGGAGTAGTGAACCGTAAAAGATTACTTGGCGTCTTTGACGGTATAGTCAACGCTTTAATATCAGCAGAAGAGTATATGATTGATATATCAAGTGTTATTCTTGATTTGGACTATATATTTGTAGATGTGTCAACTTGTGAGGCAACTCTCATATGTTTGCCTATAACTAACAATGAGATACAAAAACCTGATTTAGGGGCTTTCTTCAAAAACATTATGGTTAATACTCAGTTTGATCAAACTGAAAATTCTGACCATGTTACAAAAATATTTAATTACCTAAATGGCTCACCTCTTTTTTCACTCGTTGACTTTAAAAAGCTTATTGATGGTTTAAAGAATGAACAATCAGTTAATACGACACCTGTACAACAGGTAGTCAGCGTTCGAAAAGTGGTTCAGCCAAAACCTAAAGAAGCTTTGGAGTCGATTCTTGCTGTAAATAAGGTACAACCCAGAACAACACCTGTTCCACAACCGATTCAGATAAATCAGCCTAAATCACAGCCGGTTGTTAAATCAACAGTTTCTGGCACTAATAATGTTGTTAAACCGCCGATTCAACAGCAGTCACAGCCTGTAATATCTGAAGAACCTGAGAAAAAGATTAGTATGTTTAACTTGCTTATGCACTACAGTAAAGAAAACAAGGCCTTATACGATCAGCAGAAGGCAGCTAAAAAGGCTAAAAATGATGCACAAAAACAGGCACAGGCTAATCAAAATGTTAATGGAAACGCAAGTAAAATCAATGGTAATTACGGCTATAAAATACCAAATGTAAATCAGAATTCAGGAAACGGCAGCTTTGCAATTCCGGGACAACCTGCTTCAAACATACAGCAGCCCACACCGATTAAACAGCAGAATCAACCTACAGCAAGACCGCAAACACAGCCTTCACAGATTCCGGCTCAGCCTGTTGTACAGCAGTCGTTACAAAATAAGCCGTACAATCAGCCGGTTCAGCAGATTCAAAATGTTCAACAAGTTCAGACTGTTCAGCATGTACAACCACAGGGGCAGCCTATGAACTTTGGCAATACCACAGTTTTAAATAACGGAAAAATCGGTGAAACTACAGTCTTAAGCGGAGATTTACAGCAGACTCAGGCAGTAAGGCCGCATCTTTTACGCAATAAAAATAATGAAATAATTAACCTTACCAAGCCGGTTTTCCGTATTGGCAAAGAGAAGAGTTATGTTGACTATTTTGTAAGTGACAATACTGCTGTAAGCAGAAGTCACGCTAACATAATTACCCGAGGTAACAAGTATTATATTGTTGACACAAATTCAACAAACCATACATTTGTTAATGAAAAAATGATTCCGAGTAATGCTGAAACCGAAATACATCACGGTGATAAAATTCGTTTGGGTAATGAGAATTTTGAATTCAAACTTTATTAAAGTTAAGATGTTTTGATCAGAAGATTTTAATAATTCAGATGTTATAAATTATGGAGTGTGACTATGGATTTTATAATATCCGCCATTACTGATATAGGAACGACTAAAAGCACAAATCAGGACAGTTTTAATGTTAGAGTACTGTCCACACCAAAAGGAAAAATGGTTTTCGCTGTGCTTTGTGACGGTATGGGAGGCCTTTCAAAAGGCGAGATTGCAAGTGCGTCACTTGTAAATGGGTACTGCAAATGGGTAGATAACAAACTTCCGATTTTATGCGAAGAGGGGTTTGATGATGTTGATATTCGTTCCGACTGGACAGAAATTGCAATCGAATATAATGAAAAAATAAAGAATTACGGAAAAAAATGCGGACTTGCAAGTGGACTCGGCACGACCGTGACGGCAATACTTTTGACTGAAAATAGATATTATATCATCAATGTTGGCGACACTCGTGCCTATGAAATCAGTGATAATGTGACAGTGATGACAAGAGATCACAGCGTTGTAGCAAGAGAAATTGAACAGGGAATCATCACGCCTGAACAGGCCAAAAACGATGTAAGAAGAAGCGTTTTGTTACAATGTATTGGTGCATCCGAAGAGGTCTATCCCGATATGTTTTTTGGGGATACAAAGCTGAATGCGGTATATATGTTGTGCAGTGACGGATTCAGACACGAAATCAGCAATGAAGAAATATATAATTCACTAAATCCGAATGTTATGGTTGATGCTGAGGGGATGAAGTGTAATATGCAATCACTTGTTGAACTTAACAAGCAGCGTCAAGAAAGAGATAATATTTCTGTAATTACTGTCAGAACTTTTTAAAATTGGAGGGAACGGGATGCTTAAAATAGGATCTCTTGTTGACGGCAAATATAAAATACTCAGTAAAGTCGGACAGGGCGGTATGAGTGTTGTATATATGGCGATTAACGAGAAAGCAAACAAGACCTGGGCAGTTAAGGAAGTCCGAAAGGACGGTGTTCTTGATTTTGAGGCAGTTAAGCAGGGACTTGTAGCTGAAACGGACATTCTTAAAAAATTAAGTCATCCTAACTTGCCGAGTATCATAGATGTTATTGATACAGATGATTCTTTTATCATTATAATGGATTACATTCAGGGTAATTCACTTAATAAAGCACTTGAAGAATATGGTGCGCAACCTCAAGACAGGGTAATAGAGTGGGCAAAACAACTTTGTGATGTTTTGGGTTATCTCCATTCAAGGCAACCTCCGATAATTTATCGTGATATGAAACCTGCGAATATTATGCTTAAGCCTGACGGAAATGTTACGCTGATTGACTTTGGTACTGCCAGAGAATTTAAGGAAAAAAATCTTGCAGACACAACTTGCCTTGGTACGGTTGGTTATGCTGCTCCGGAACAGTTCGGAGGAATGGGACAAACTGACGCACGAACTGATATTTATTGTCTCGGAGCAACGCTTTACCACCTTGTTACCGGATGTAATCCCAGCGAGCCGCCGTATGAAATGGAGCCTATTCGTCAGAAAAATCCTGCGTTATCAAGTGGACTTGAGCGTATCATTCTTAAATGTACGCAGAAAGATCCGAACAATCGTTATCAGTCAGCGGCTGAACTGATGTATGCTCTTGAGCATTATGAAGAAATTGACGATGTATATAAGAAAAAACAGAAAAGAAAGTTAGCGGGTTTTATAACAACTCTTTCTTTAGCTGTAATATTTGCTGTCGGTGGGTTTACCCTTAATTATTTTGCAGCACAGAAAGCAACGGATACATATCAAAATTTAATGTCTGATGCAGCAAAAGCTACCGACTATAATAAGAAAATTAAGTTATACGGTCAGGCTATCGCAGTTCCAAATAAAGCGGGGGAGAAAGATGCCTACCTTGGCTTAATCCAAGCTTATAAAGAAAACGATTCGGTATTTTCTACCGAGGAATCCGCACAGTTGATTAAATATATAAATAACAACAAAAAGCAATTGCAGGCTGACCCTGAAAATTATACAGAAATATGCTTTGAAACAGGAAAATTATTCTGGTACTACTATGATTACGGTAAGGGCAATCCGATAACACGAGCTACAAGTTCAATTGCGTGGTTCCAAGATGTTATTAACAATGCTCCCGAAGGATATGAAAACCTGAATATGGCAAAGGCATATTCGAGTATCGGAAAATTTTACCGTGACATTACAACAGATGTTACAGAAGCGGATGACAAAGGAAAGTATAAACCTTTCTTTGATAACATAAATGAACTTTTGAATTCAATAGCAAAAGACACTAGTGAAAGTGAAATTGTAAGGTTGGAATTGCTTGAACTTGCAAGAAATGCCATTTCACAGTACGCTACAAAGTTCAAAGGTGATGGCGTTACCAAATCAGAAATATCGGATATGTATTATCTGATAAGGGATACATTAGAAGATATTGAGACTACTACAGAAAAAACAACTGCCAAGAAGAATGGAACCAAGTCATTGCTTTTTGATACAAAAAAGGCAATTGATGCAGCATATAGCACAAGCAAGGGAGGGACTCAGTAATGTCGGTTGAATTATTACAAATCCTTTCTGTGGTAGCATACATTCTTGCAGTCGTAATGCTTGTACTCAGCATTATACTCTTCTTTGTACTGAATATACGGAAGGTAATCGGAAATCTTTCAGGTTCTACGGCAAAAAAGGCAATTAATGACATAAGACAAAAAAATGAAATGTCTGGAAGAAAGTCTTACAAGCCGAGTGCGGTTAATTTAGCAAGAGGCAAAATAACCGATAAGATGACGCCTTCGGGAAACATAGCAAATCAAGGATACGGAGATACTGTTTCACCGATTACAGAAAAATTCAGTACATTGGATTTGAATCCACAATCTAAAGAAACTACAATTCTGGACACAACAGCTGATGAAACAACAATTTTGAACGATGTTTCTGCATCTGAGGATACTGTTGTTTTGTCTGACTTTAACACAAAGGAAAATGTAACCAAAAATACAGTTGAAAGCGGACAGCGCACCGAAATTCGCACCGAAGTGGAAATAGGCTTCACTGATAGTGACGAAATTATAGAATAGGGGTGTTATAGTGAATAAATCAGTAAGAAAACTTATGCTTAACTTCCTTATTTCTGTTGTGTTCGCTGTTCTTGCGAGTCTTGTGCTGTTGCTTATTCCGCTGAACAGCGGAGGAGAACGAAATGTTTTATTGATTCTTACAGGAGCTTTTTTCTGGTTATTTTTTATTATTTCTCAGGTATCGTTCTGGCAGGCAAATAATGTAAGAAAAACGATTTTGAAATGCTCTAAAAAGCGAAAGGTCAGGAAACCTGATGACAGTTTGGGTATAATTTCATTTTGTAAAAACAAACCTGCTTGTATAGCAGACGGCATATTGATAATATCTGTGATAATTCTTGTTATTGTATTGTGCTTTAACATGAAAAATCCATGGCTTATTATTACAGATGTGTCTTTTTTATTCTTATCGTTTAACTTGCATTGTATGTTAAATGGCAGAAATTTTCAATATATAAGATGCTTTGAAAAGAGCATTGAAAGTAAGGAGAGGTAAAAATGTACAATAAAAAAAGCGGATTGGTCAATCGTGCATTTTCTGTAGTTCTTGCACTGCTTATGGTTCTCAGCATATTGCCGATAACCGCATTCGCAAGCACATCAGTCAATGTTGACTCATTTACTGTTTGTGTAAAGGATAGCGTGAATAACGCAGACATCAATGACGCAAGTATTGCATACAGAGTGCTTGTTGACCAAAATGTTAAGGAAGACAATACGGTAAAAACTAACGAAGGCGAAGCTGTTATTGCCGAGATGAAAAACTATGAGCAAGACATTGCTGACGGAAAGTCGGTGACCTTTGAATACAGCGTTTCAGCTGACAGCTATGTTACTAAGACCGGCAAGGTCGATGTAACAGATGTAAACGACAACATTGATGTCAAACTGGAGAAAAAGGTTGTAGATACTGTTCCGATTACCGTAAATAAAAATGGAAGCGGTACCGTTAAAATCAATAACGAAGAGGTAACGGATTCTAAAACTGTTGAAAAAGACAGTACGGTAGAACTGGAAGTTACCCCGGCAAAAGATACCTACATCAAGAAACTTGTAATCGGCGGCGAAACAAAGTCTGTTGAAAAAGGAAAGTCATACAGAAATTCTTTTAAAGTATCAGATGCACTTACAGTAGAGGTTACTTTTGTAAAAGAGTATACCGTAAGTATCGACAAGAATGCGGGTGGTTCTGTAAAGCTTGACGAAGACAGTCCTGAAAATCAACTTTTTGACGAAGGTACCAAAACGAACCTGACTGTTTCGGCAGATGAGGGTTATCAGATTTTGTCTGTTTCTATAAACGGAGAAGATGAAACTGTAACAGATACATCAAAATTTAATTTTAATAAAGAGCTTACTGTTAACAGCGACATTGCTATCAAAGTGGAATTTGTAAAGGTTTATACCGTAAAAGTATCCTGGGACAAAAACGGTAATGTAAGTGTCAGACCTGCACTGACGCAGGGAGATGGTACACCAACGGAGGGTACTGTTGTTGTAAAAAAAGATGGTATAGTTAGTATAACCGCCACACCCAGCGAAACTTATCGTGTAAGTTCTGTTAAAATCAATGGAGAAGAAATTAGCTATGATGATAACCGTTTCAATGCCAATAAATCGTATAAGTGGGAACAAACGGGCGTTGCTATGGACTATGAAATTGAAATAACATTTGCTCCGATTTTATGCAAAATCGATGTTAATGCAGGTGAAAACGGTTCTGTCACGGCAGATAAGTCAGAAGTAAACTACGGTGAAAGTACTAATATTACAATTACTGCAAATAAAGGATACTGTATTGATGAAGTTAAAGTGAACGGAGAAGATAAAAAAACATCCGTTACACGAAGTGGCGAAAACACATATAAGCTTTCAATTGAAAATATTACAAGTGAATCAAACAAAGTATCAGTTTCATTTAAAAAGTATTCTGAAATGGAATCCGGCGACTACAAGTGGGACAAGGATGACGCTATTCGATCATCAAGTGACGGAACATTTGTGTTTAATAAAGATGCTGCAGTTGTTTTTAGTACGGAAAAGAACGGCATTGAACTGATATTTGACGATAAGACATCTATAGGTGGATACGGAATAAAATCTGTTGAAATTACTGATACAGAAACTGTCAAAGAAGTCATTGTTTATAAGAATGAAACCGAAATAAGCAGTGAAGAATTTGACAATTTGAAAATTGTAATTGACAAGGCTGCACCTAATCCAAAAATAGGTGTCGAAGGAGCAAATGAAAACGGCTACTACAATTCTGATTTTAATGTTACACTGAGTGCGAAGGATTCAGATGCTTATTCCGGAATAAGCAAATTGGAATATTGGGTTTACAAAAATGGTGAGACAGTAACAGCTCACGATGTACTCTATTCCTATAAATCGGGTGATGAAATTTTACAAGAAAAATCTGTTGATGATGTAAAAATTGATGCAGAAAAAAATAACAGCGACAATGTAAAAATTGTATTGAAGGTAACAGACCTTGCAGGTAATGAAAACGAGGCATACAAGGATGTAAAAATCAATACCACAGCACCGACTGTAAATGTAGAAATCAACGGTAACACCAATACAAGTTTTGAAAAAGGTTATTACACTCAAAGAACTGCAACCGTAACAATTATAGACAGAGACTCAACATTTGATGCAACAGCTGCAACTGACGGAATCGTAATCTCTGCTAAAAACATTAACGGAGAAGAAATATCACTTGACAAAACAAAGATGATTTCCGAGTGGGATACCAACGGTGATACACATACTGCTCATGTGAAATTTGACGAAAACGCAAAGTACGATTGGTCTGTATCATACCAAAATAAGGCAGGTTTGAAAAACAGCAGTGTAACAGAAACAGGCGATTATGTTTATGATTTTACCGTTGACAATTCTGCACCTTCTCTTAAACTTATGTATGAGAAAAATATATGGGAAGAGCTCCTCAAAACGATTACATTCGGAATTTGGAGCAAGAGTGATGTGACGGTAACTGCAAATGCGAATGATAATATTTCACCGATAAAGAGTGTTTCTTATCACAAATATAACGGTGATACTGCACTCGGTGAGAAAGAACTTGATGAACTCTACAATAATGGCAAATTCACAGAATGTAAGAATTTTGCAACAATATCTTCCGAAGAGAGATTTGTGATTTATTTCCGTGCCGAAGATTATGCAGGTAACTACACCTATGTTTCTTCAAACGGTATGGTAGTTGACAAAACAGCTCCAAAAATTACACTAACCCCTGATGTTCCAAATGAAAACGATTATTACAATAAAGATGTCAAAGTCGATGTTAATGTTGATGAGATGAGTCCAAACTGTTCGGGTATTAAGAATGTGCATTATGAGGTAAGAAACGGCAATGAGGTTACACAGTCAGGGGATCTTTATAACTTCAATGTAAAAAGCCCCACAAAATCACAGCTTGAGCAAAAAGTTTCGGACAACATAACTGTTGATGCAGAAAAGAATAACTCTGATAATGTAGAAGTTATTGTAACAGCTGTTGATAACGCGGGAAATCCATCTGAAAATTCTGTTGTTCTGAATATTAACAAAACAAATCCGACAATATCGGTTAAGTTCGACAATAATGATTTAAAATTTGCAGAAAATGAAAGAGGCTATTTTAATGCAAACCGTACTGCAACTGTAACAATTACAGACAGGGAGTCAACATTTGATGCAAAAGCTGCAACTGACGGAATTGTAATTTCTGCTAAAGACATTAACGGAGAAGAAATATCACTTGACAAAACAACGATGATTTCCGAGTGGGATACCAATGGTGATAAGCATACGGCGACTGTATCATTTGTTGATAACGGAAATTACAACTGGTCTGTATCATATCAAAATAAGGCAGGAAAAAGTGCTGAAAAAGTTGATGTATCAGAACAGAAAACTCCGTACAAATTTACAGTAGATACAAAATCACCTTCTCTTGAGCTTATATATGAAAAAAATATATGGGACGAACTTCTCAAAACAATTACATTCGGAATTTGGAATAATGGCAATGTGACGGTAACTGCAACAAATGCGGAAGATGATATTTCACCGATAAAGAGTGTTTCTTATTTCAAATATAACGGTGATACTGCACTTGATGAGGGAAAACTTGATAAACTCTACAATGAAGGCGAGTTCAAAGAGTACAATAATTCTATTACGGTTTCACCCGGTGAGCAGGCTGTAATTTATGGTCGTGTTGAAGATTATGCAGGCAACTATGCCTATGTTTCTTCAAACGGCATAATAGCTGATAATAAAGCACCGGAAATTACATTTGATGTTAGTCCTAAAAACAAATACGGTGAAATTTACAACGGAGATGTAGATGTTACAGTTGGTGTTAAGGATGTATGTTCGGGTATTAAGAATGTGCACTATGAGGTAATAAATGGCAATGAGGTTACACAGTCAGAAGATCTTTATAACTTCAATGTAAAAAGCCCCACAAAATCACAGCTTGAAACAGAAATATCGAAACTTATAACTGTTGATGCAGAAAGGAATAACTCTGATGATGTAAAAGTTGTTGTAACAGCTACCGACAATGCAGGAAACAAAACAAAAGACGACGAGCATACAATTTCACTTGTCATTGATAAGACTCCGCCTGAAATCAATGTGAAGTATAACAGCACAGCAAACAACGGTGCAAAAAACGGTTATTACACATCAAGAACTGCAACAGTGACTGTTACTGAAAGAAGCAGTCATTTTGATGGGGCTGATGCAACCAAGGGCATTATAATCAGTGCCGTAGATGCAAAAAATAACAAGGTATCAGATGCTTACAAAATCAGCGGTTGGACTACTGTTGAAAATGATAGCAACAACCACGATAAGGATACGCATATGGCAACAATTAAGTTTGAAAAGGATGCAAACTACACATTTGCTGTAGCCTATACTGATAAGGCGGGAAATGCTAATGACGGCGTTGATGTTTCGGGTCAAAACAATCCGTATAAATTCACAGTCGATAAGACAAGTCCGACAGGTTCATTAAAGGCAAAGTCTGCCGAAGGACAGGAGACTGAATGGTCAGAACTGCGTAAGACATTAACATTTGGGTTCTGGTCGAAAAAGAAGATTACAGTAACAGGCAGTCAGAATGATAAAACTTCCCCTATTGCAAAGGTTGAGTATTACAAGGTTGAAGCAAAAAATGCAACCGACGGTACAACCCCTCTCACAAAGGCACAGCTTGACAATGTAACTTCATGGGCAAAATTCAGTTCGCTTGAAGTGCGTCCAAATGAGCAGTGTGCTGTTTATGTAAAAATCACGGACTATGCAGGCAACTATACTTACATAAGTACCAACGGACTAATTGCAGACAACAAAAAGCCCCGTGAGGAGTCAGTTGCACCTCAGGTAACTGTTAATCCTCAACAGCCAATCAACGGATTCTATAAGGGCAATGTCAAGGTGTCGATTTCGGTCAATGACCCGCTTACAGGCGGAACATATTCAGGTCTGAAAGAGGTATCTTACAGAGTTTACAGTCAGAATATTCTGACACAGGAAGGAACACTGTATTCATTCAACAAATCTAATCCGAAACAGTCTGATTTGCGCAGCAAGTGGACAGGTTCAATCACTGTTGACAGTGCAAAGAATAACAGTAATGATGTCCGAGTTGTAGTTTATGCAAAGGATAATGCCGCTAATGATTCGGAGGGTGTTGCAAAATTAAAGATTGATACAACCGCACCAAGAATTGATGTTTCATATGATAACAATTCTGCCGACAGCAATTCATATTTCAAGGCAGGACGAACTGCAAGAATTGTTGTTACAGAGCGTAACTTCAATCCTGATGATGTAGTTGTAAAAATTACAAATACTGACGGCAATATTCCGAGAATTTCTAACTGGACAAAAACTGTTGGAACAGGAAATCAGGATGATACAAGATGGACTGCAACAATTCCATACACTGCAGACGGAGATTATCATTTCAGTATTGCATACACAGACCTTGCCGGTAACAAATGCAGCGGGGAGAATTATGCAACAGGAACTGTAGCCGCAAAATCATTTACCATAGACAAAACTGCTCCTACTATTACTGTAAGCTACGATAATAATTCAGCGAGAAACGGCAATTATTACAAAGCTGACAGAACAGCTACTGTCACAATTATTGAGCATAACTTTGATGTCAATCGTGTAAATGCTTCATTCTCAGCAGGTGACAAAAAATTGCCTAATATGAGTGGTTGGAGTTCAAGTGGTGATCAGCATACAGCTACTATTGCTTATAGCAGTGACGGCTACTACTCATTTGACATATCAGTCAAGGATAAGGCAGGCAATGATTCCGCAAAATTTAATACGCAGTCATTCTACATTGATAAAACCGCACCAACCCTTGAAATAACAGGCGTTAAGAACAATTCTGCATATTCAGGAGATATTCTTCCTGTTGTTTCATATTCAGATGATAATTATGATGACAATAATGTTTCGATAAAACTTGTTGGTGCAAACAGAGATAATGTTGATCTTGAAGGTTACTATGACGATCAGATAAACGGAAAAAAGTTTATATTTTATGACTTTGAAAAAGAAAAGAAAGTTGATGATATTTACACTCTGACGGCAACACTTACCGATAAGGCAGGCAATACATCAACGAAGTCTGTTGTCTTCTCTGCTAACCGTTTTGGTTCAACATATGCCTTCGACAGTGCAACAAAAAAGCTTAACGGTGCATATTCAAAGAGCGTTAAAGATATTGTTGTGACAGAAACCAATGTCAATAAACTCAACAACATAAAAATAACACTATTCAAAAACAGTGACACTATCAAGCTCAAGAACGGTACTGATTACAGAATTGATGTGGAAGGCGGCAACGGAAAATGGTATAAGTATGTATATACTATTTTTGCAAAGAATTTTAGCGATGACGGTGTGTACAGACTCAGCTTCCATTCAGAAGATGCAGCTGGAAATATATCTGAAAATACGCTTGATACAAAGAACAAAGAAATTCGCTTTGGTGTTGATAAAACAAAGCCAAATGTAGTACTTGATAATCTTGAAAGCGGACAAACATATCCGTTGGAAAAATTAAAAGTTTCTATGATCGCAAATGATAATTTGCTTCTCAATTCAGTTGTTGTTTACCTTGATAATTATGACAAGGCTTATAAAACATGGGACGCAAAGGAAATTGCTGATATTTTAGGAAAAAACGGCGAATTTACATTTGATGTTTCAGGTAACTCTACCAGAGCGCATAAGATGAAAGTTGTTTGTACGGATGCGGCGGGTAACAAAATTACAAAAGAAATTAAAGATTTCTATGTAACAACTAACCTTTTTATACGATACTATAACAATAAGCTTTTATTCTTTGGCTCAATCGCAGGTTTCTTACTTATCGTAGGTGTGATTGTATATGCTATTGTTCGTAAGAAGAAAGCAAAGTAGTAATCCGGTACGGATTTGTTACTGTAAATGCAAGTATGGGGCTGTGAAAAAACTTCCCCTGTTTTGACAGCTACATGGAAAGTATGCCTTTTTAACAAATTGCCTTATTTTTCACAAAAACTGAAAGGAGCTGCGAAGAATGGAGTCTTAAACTTCATTTCTTCACAGCCCCTTTTCATATGGTTGACATCGCAATTCCGGCTTGATACAATATGATACGAGAATACAAGGAAGTTTAAGGCGGTTAGCACTCCCGAAAGGGGGTGATATGCATGACTGAATCGGTTTTGCTGATAATTTTACTTATAGCACTCGCAGAAGTCATCAATAGCATAAAAAAATAATCGCCCGACAGCCTCAAATATCGGACGATTATTTTATATTCGTTTTAAAACCTTGGGACTAACCGCTTTTAACGGTTTTCCTTGTGTTCTTATTATATATTATGCAAAAAGCAATGTCAATATTCCATTTGAATTTTATATAGCTGAAAATGTTGAGCAGTGACGGAACTTTCCGACACCGCTTTTTTATTTGAATTCATCGTTAAGAATTTCATCAAGGTTATTGACCATTGCTGTGACGATTTCATATGAACCGCCGTCTGAGATTGACTTCATAAGAGCGTTTATGTTTTCTTCAAAATCCTTTGGCAAGAGGGTGCAATACTTTTTGCAGAGCTGAACCTGTCTTTTTTCACCGGGGTGTGTCTGACGGTTGAGTGCGAAGATAACATCAAAATAGCTTTCGAGAAAAGCGGTGATTCTGTGATTGACACTGACGATATCGCCACGCTCCTGAGCCTTTTTAATCTGCCTGTCATATGACGGAAGCTTTCCGTTCAAAAGGTTGCGGTTGTTTTTGATAATCGCACTGCGGAGATTTTCAGGAAAATCAATCTGCGCCATATCTCTGAATTTTGTAAAAGTGCCTGTCTTGTCAAAAAGAACCTTGCTGTTCTTGATATTGTGCCAAAATGCGGTTGTATAGCCGTTAAAAGCCTTGCCGCCCTTGATTACCGTATCAATATACCGACCGAACCTGTCAACTTCACGGTAGATTATGTCAACGGGAATACCGTTATTCATAACCGTGTTGTCCTCGCTCTCCCAATAATGATTGCCGAATTCTGCAATCGAACAGTATTTTTCGAGGAGATTTTCTCTTGTTTCAGCTGTCGGAATTTCAGCGCAGTAAACATAAATATCGTAGTCCGAATTTTCTTCACTTGCACCTGTTGAACGAGAACCGCCGAGTGCGACAGCCTCAACCGTATCAAGCGACTTGAGTGCAAGCAAAATTTCTTCAAGGTTTGCGTCCTTAACATTGTATTCCGCAAAATTCATAGTTTTGATCTCCTTTATTTTATGGTATCATATTCCTTTGTCGGATTAAGCCGTAACTTCTGCCGTTTCGGTTGGACTTGTCTTATCTTCAAGCACAACCCTTTTGCCTCTCCAACCGCCCTTTATCCAGCGGATAAACACAACGACGCCTCTGAAAATTTCATCGGCAGCCATGGCAATCCAAATTCCGGTAAGTCCCATTCCGAAATGAATTCCGAGCAGCCAGCCGAGCCCGACACTCAAAAGCCACATTGAAAAAATTGCGAGTGCAGTCGGGAATTTAACATCGCCGGCGGCTTTCATACTGTTGATTATAACAAGGTTTGTTGTTCTGCCGAATTCAAGAATAATCGCAATGAACATAACCGATGAACCGAGTGCGATAACAGCCTTATCGCCTGTGAAAAGTCCGAGTGTAAACGGCGAAATCAACCAGTTTACAATTGCAACCGAGATTGAAATTATCATACCAAAACGCAAAGTTTTCAGCACTCTGCGGTATGCAAAATCGTAATCGTGAGCGCCTACGCTGTGACCGACAATAATCTGTGTTGCATTTGCAGCGGCAAGAGCAATCATATATGTGAACATTGAAAGCATATTGGCGTAGATTTTTGCGTTGATTGCAACGATACCCATTGTGTTGATGAATGCCTGTAAAAACAGCTGTGAACAGTCGTAGGAAATGTTCTCGCCTGCTGTCGGAATGCCGAGTTTAAGAAGGCTTTTGAGAACATCATACGGAAACGGGCGAAGATATTTAAGGCTGAACTTGCCTTTGATAACCGTGTAGAAGTATATAACAGATGCAATTACCGCAATAACTCTGCTTCCGCATGTGGAAACAGCCGCACCCGACGCACCGAGTCCGAGAACCTGAAGCGGTCCGTAGAGCAAAAGAGCATTTCCGCAGATATTGATAATGTTCATTCCAAGACCGATAATCATACCGAAAACAGTTTTGCCGTTGCTTGCAAAAATTGAGTTAAAAGCATTAATAAGCGCCTGAGTAAAGATTGTACCGCCGACTATTCGCATATACATATCCGATTCGTCAAGCATTGCCGCAGGCACCTGCATTGCCTCAAGCAGATTTCGGCTGAATATGAAAACAACAAAGCTGATTACAATACTCAGCACAAGGTTGAATGACAACGCAACCGTGTAAATCATATTCATCTTTTCTTTTTTACCTGCCCCAAGGTACTGGCTGACGATTATGCCCGTTGCGCTTGATATAATGTTAAAGGCAAGAGTCAGAAAACCGAGAACCTGGTTTGCGTTGCCGATTGCACCAACGGCGGTTTCGTTGTAGTTTGAGAGCATAATTGTGTCAACATAGCCGAGTGAGATGCCGAGCAACAGCTGTAAAAATATCGGCCACGCAAGCTTGATTACGCGCTGATTCATAACTGAATCGTTCGGATTTTTGAGTTTTGAAGAAGTAGCAGACATAATGTAATCTCCGTTGAATAAAATGATTAATATAAGTTTTAATGTTTTGAATGTTTTGAAAAAATAAATTCTGTGTAAATTGTGCATTGCCGTTGTTCTGACTGCTTGACCGCCGTGTATTTGAGATGTATAATCTAATTGCGGATGGTTGCAATCTGTCGCAATCTTCAAACTAAGTTCAGATAACCGACGGTTGTTTTCGATAAAATCAGAAAAAATACAACGCAAATGCGAAAGGATAAATAGGTATGAATATATGCGTTTTTGGCTCATCAAGTGAGCAAATTGACAAAATCTATCTTGAATCTGCCGAGCATCTCGGCAAAAAGATTGCCGAAAAGGGCTACAACCTTGTTTTCGGTGCGGGAAAATACGGTGTTATGGGCGCATCTGCCCGAGGCGCATACAGCGCAGGTGGCCACACAATCGGAGTTACACCCGATTTTTTTATTGATGTGGGTGTTGTTTTTGACAAATGCTCCGAACTTATTGTAACAGATACAATGCGTGAACGCAAAGGTATTATGGAAGATAAAGCGGACGCTTTTGTAATCTGTGCCGGCGGTATGGGGACTTTTGAAGAATTTTTTGAGGTTCTCACACTAAAGCAGCTTAACAGACACACAAAGCCTATAATTATATATAATGTAAAAGGCTACTATAACTCAATGCTTGCAATGCTTGACAATGCCGTAAGTGAAAAGTTTATGACCAATGCCTGTAACAGACTCTACACGATTGCCGATACCGAAGAAGAGGTTTTCAATCAGCTCGAGAATTATGTTCCGTTCACCTACAATAAATATGAGTTTCTCAAAAAGGACGGTGAGCAGAATGGCTGACCAATGCGAATTTTGTGCAAACTTTGTCAGTGATGACGAATTCGGTGATTATTGCAATATCAACCTTGACGAGGACGAAATGGCAAGGTTTTTAACCCGAAGCACAGACACCTGTCATTACTTTCAACTTTATGATGAGTACAAAATAGTGAGAAAACAAAATTAAATAATTTAAAACAGCAATATAACAAAATAAGTTACACGGTTGTAACTTTTGCCTCAAATTTAATTAAATGTCGTTTGTTATTATTGTAAACCTAAAATCCCCTTAATTAAAGGGGATTTTTTGTTTTTTTATATCATTTTAAAGGTTAGAATATGAATAAAAGACAAGCAGATTAAGTCCATTAAAATATAATCGAAAAAGAAAAGTTTAGAGGAATGCACAAATGTAATGTGAAAATCTTGTGAATTCATCCAAAAAAAATGACAGAGGACAAATAAATATTGCAAAATGTGCGTTGAAGGTATAGAATATTATTATATTTTGTACAGCAGTGCACCATTTTAGTGCATTATTTTTTAAGAGGAGAGGGTTTTTGTGGGCCTTTTTAACAGGATTATTGATAAGATGGTCAGCGACAAAGTTCCATTTAAAAAGAGAAAAAGGCTGATTGTTTTTGTTGCAATCATAACCCTTCTTTCAATGACAACAGCAACGGTTGCGTGGTTCTCGGTAAACACGTTTGCAGGTGTGGACAGGCTTGACCTCAATATCAGCCTTGCCGCTCAGCTCAAAGTAAGTATGGAAAACCACGGCAAAGACCTTGAAAAATACGGCAAGGTAATCACAAATGAAATGATTGACGATTACCTTAAAAAGCACGGTTCAAGCCTTGAAGATACGGTGCTTGACCCTGTCACAACAAGAGAGGGTACAGAGTTCACCAATCAGCGCGGCACAGTCAGAGAGCCTAACAAGCGCAGCTACCTTGAGTTTGAATGCTACTTCATCGCAACCGAGGAAATGTGGGTTCATCTCACAACCGAAAGCACAAAAGCAGGCGCTGATGACGGTACAAAGGTGTCAACAGAGTCAACCGGTGCAAAGGCTGATGTAGTAAATTGTACAAGAGTTGATTTCACAGCCGAGGGAACAGGCAACGGCACAACAATTTATGAGCCGAACAGAAGCACTCCCGTAAACGGACAGACAACTTTTGATTTGCCGTCAGGTTCAATGGTTTACTCAAACAACACGAGACTTTTCCATCTTAATCAGCTCGAACCTGTTAAGGTAACAGTTCGCCTTTGGATTGAGGGTAACGACCCCGAGTGTGATGACGATGTTCAGGATGCACAGCTTTCTGTACAGCTTGGCTTTGTCGGATGCGATAAGGACAATAAACCAATATCTTAATTAACAACAACCAAACGGATTTAACTTTTGAGGGGAGAGAAAAACTTGTTCGGAAAAAAGAAACCAAAAATTGAACAACCGATTACTCCCGAGGAGTTAAGTCGCTTAAACGATAAGAAAATGGCAGATGCCGAGATTGAACATTTTCATGTAAAAAATGATTCAATCGAGATTGTAAAATACAAAAAGCGCAGACGGCTTTTGAGCATTATCCTTTCGGTCTGCATAATCATTCTTCTTATTCTGTTCATTGTTTCAACGCTTGTAACGCAATGGGGCGACTTGATTATCAGCATTGATTCTCCTGCCGTAAAAAAAGGTATCGTGCTGAGCGAAGACCCTGACTTTAAAACTCAGAGCGCATCGCTCACAGCGGAACAGGTTAAGGATGTTACAAACATTACATATGCGTGGCTTCCTGTTGACCTTGACACAAGCAAGGACGGTGCGCACAACGGTAAAAACTATGTTGCTTATACATTCTATTGTAAAAATAACGGAGAGGTTGAGCTTGACTATGATGCTGTGCTTGAAATCACAGGTGCGGCGAAGTCGGCAGATGAAGCAACCCGAGTTATGATTTACAAAAACGGCAAGAGCTCAATTTACGGCAAAGGTCAGTACAAAGACAGAAGCAAAGCCGAAACCGATTGCACAAAGTTTGTAAGCGATAAGGAAGTTTATAAAACATCAACCGAAAAATTCAAGGTTGGCGATATTGATAAATACACAATCGTAATTTGGATTGAGGGTAACGATCCCGAATGTATCGACGATATCCGTAACGGTCATGTAAGAATGAGAATGCTGTTCTCGGTTCGTGACGATGAAGAATCCACAGCAAAACCGTAATTTTCGGTACAGTATTACATAAACTTGGTATTATGTGCCTCGGCACTGATATAGCAAAAAATCCCTATGGTGTTTTAGGGACAAAAAATTATTTTATTTAGGAGGAATTTCTCTATGAAAACAACATCAAGAAAGAGATTATTAATCTCTTCCGTAGCAATGCTCCTCGTGGCAATGCTCGCACTTGGTACAGCAACATTTGCTTGGTTCACATCAAACACAACTTCAAAGGCTGATGATTTCCACGCAACAACAACAAAGGTAAGTACACTTGTTATCAGTAAGAATGATAAGAAATGGAAAACACATGTTGAATACGGTGTTGGTACATCAAACACAGAGATGAAGGAAATGTACCCTGCTTCTTCAGAGAACGGTACTAACTGGTGGAACGGTGTTGCTAAAGACGGTACAGGTGAACTTGACACAGAGACTGCTTTAACATCAGTAACAGATAACCAAGATTACATCTTCAAAAACGAACTTAACGTTAAGAACGATGGTCAGCTCAAAGTTGGTGAAATTACAATTAAAATTAACGGTATCAACAGTGACTACGCTCGTGTTGCTCTTGTTCCTAAGGGCGATGCACAGGATACTAATGTAGTAACAACAACAGGAAAATTTGGTGATGCTGGTACAGTATTTGCAACAGACTCTGAGAAGTATAATCCAATCAATGCTGCTGGTACAGGCGTTAACACTGGTGTAACAATCGCATGTGATGGTACAGCTACTGTAACAGTTCCTGATCTTGGTCCTAACCAGGTTGCTTACTATGACCTTTATGTATGGTTCGAGGGTCAGGATAAGGATTGTAAGAACTCTAACTCAGGTCAGCAGATTCCTGACCTTTCATTCGTAGTTCAAGGTACACCTGTTTCTGAATGATCAGAAAATAGGATAATTTTTAAAAACGCAAAATTCTAAACGCAATGGAGACCCCTTATGAAAAAAGTTATAAAAAGAATAGTAAACATAGTAATTGATATTATTGTAGTTTTGATTCTGGCAGTTTCGATTTTAATCGTTACATTGTCACTAACTTCCAAATCATCAGGGGTCCCCAATGTTTTCGGTGTTGCGCCCCTCAGCGTTCTGACAGGTTCAATGGAAGATACAATTAATACAGGCGATCTTATTTTCTGCGAGGTTACAAATGATCCTTCATATGAATATAAGAAAGGCGATATTGTTACTTTCCATAAGGATATCAACGGTAAATCTGAACTCAATACTCACCGAATTGTTGAGGTTGTTAAGGATGACAACATTACCTATTACAGAACACAGGGTGACAATAAGAAAACTAACCCTGAGCCCGATGAAGAACTTCAAACTTCTTCATCAATTGTCGCCAAATACACAGGTACAAAGATTGGCGGCGTGGGTAACTTTTTAAGCTTTATCAGAACTCAGCTTGGATTTTTCCTCTGCGTTCTGCTTCCGATGATTATTTTCTTTGTTTATGAAGCGGTTCGTGTTGTTCTCAACCTGCTTGCCTACAATAAGGAAAAAACGCTCGAAGAGGCAAAGCTTGCGGTTGATTCCGCCGAGCTTACCGAAGAACAGAAAAAGAGAGCTATTGAGGAATATCTTGCCTCCGTCGGAGAAAATCAGGACAAGGCGGAAAATGAGCCTGAAGTACAAACACCTGCTGACGGCAACAGCTCCGCTGAAAATTCCGATTAAGTATTGACAAATTTGTCCCTAACGCACTGATAGCGTTTATCGTAACGGTATATTTCTTTCTCAGTCTCAGAGCTGAGAAAGAAATACAGTTACAGCTCACAGTAAAAACACAACAGAAATTATCAGTTAATTTGCAGCGGTGAACCGTGTTTTTCATCTGAAATACGGATTTTCTGATAATACAAAAACAACAGATTAACACAAAACCGTTTCCGTCGGAAACGAACGGCAGTCGCTGATTGCCGCAACATAAGGCGATAAAATTTCGCCTAAAGAAGATGAGAGTAGATTTTTTTAAGGAGACGAAGTACCGTGGATACAGTATTTAAATTTCTTTTTGAATTTCTCGGTCAGTTTTTTGGCTCATTATGGTCAATAATCACCGGGTTATTTGGCGGAGTAGGCAATGCCTTTGATTTTTCCGCTTATGTAAACATTATTAATGCCTATACCACGGAGCTTGGCGGCCTCGCATGGGTAATTGCAATTATTGCCATTGTGCTTCTGGTTGCTGTGCTTGCACTTTGCGTATGGCTTATTGTCGTCGCTGTAAAAAAGTTTATTCGTTCGCACAGAAGAAGAAAAGATACAGATTCTCTTGTTAAAGAGGTTCAGGCACTCAACAAAGAGGTTATGAGACTCAACCTTGAAAAGGATAAGATTCTCTCTATGAAGGTTTCACAGATTGGTCTTAACCCCAACGAGATTTCAGAGCTTACAGGCGAAGAAATCGAGTCGCTCAACAACGGCGAAGAAGAGGACACAGGCGAAAGCCGTTTCTACAAGCTTACGGAAATCGACCAGCTTTGGGCAGATTATGTTCCGCCGGTTTATGACAACGATATCACACTTCCCGAGTTCTGTGAGCGTTTCAGACTCTTTGCTTGTTCACAGCTTGGTCTTTACTACGATATAAAGCTTATCAGACTTTTTGTTGCTGCGTTTGCTTCTACCAGACTTATTATCCTTCAGGGTATTTCAGGTACAGGTAAAACTTCACTTGCTTACGCCTTTGGTAAGTTTGTAAACAATCCTTCAATCGTTGCTTCCGTTCAGCCGTCATGGCGCGACAGAACAGAGCTTTTCGGTTACTTCAACGAATTTACAAAGAAGTTTAACGAAACCGAGCTTCTCCGTGCAATGTACGAAGCTTCCTACAATGATAACATCTACGCCGTAATCCTTGATGAAATGAACATCGCAAGAGTTGAGTATTACTTTGCAGAAATGCTTTCAATTCTTGAAATGCCGTCAAGAGATGAGTGGGTTGTTGATATCATCCCGAACTCTTGGCCGTCTGACCCGAAGCATATCGTGAACGGTCAGCTCAAAATTCCGCCGAATATGTGGTACATCGGTACTGCGAATAACGATGACTCGACATTTGCTATCACAGATAAGGTTTATGACCGTGCTATGCCGATTAACATCGACAAAAAGGGTGTTGCTTTTGACGCACCTCTCACAGACTCTGTATACATTTCATACAAACATTTTGAGTACATCCTCAATGCCGCTAAGGTTCAATTTGTTGTTTCGGAAGAGAACCTCAAAAAGATTGCTCTCCTTGACGATTATGTTATTGAGCATTTCCGCATAGCTTTTGGTAACCGTATTGTAAAACAGCTCCGTGACTTTGTTCCTGCTTATGTCGGAACAGGCGGTACAGAGCTTGACGGTCTTGACTATGTTCTTGCCCGCAAGGTATTTAGAAAATTTGAGTCGCTCAATCTTTCATACATTCGTGATGAAATAGATGGCCTTTGTGCGTATATTGACGAGCTTTTCGGCGAAGAAAATATGACTGAGAGCAAGGATTATCTCCGTATGCTCAAGAAGCTTGTATAATTTTAGCAATTCAGGGCGAACTCTGTTCGCCCTTTGCTTGGTGAAAGGACTTTGTTCCTTTAGCGGTAAAACTATCTGATTGGAGAAAAATCAATGGCTGATTTTGGTAAATATTTCAGAGCATATATGTATATGCAGGACATTCTGAAAAATGATTTTACTTACAATTACATAACAGAAGGCCTTAAGGACGGCGATAAGGGCGAGGATAAGCTCGACGGTAAGACCAACGAAAAGGTAATTGATATGGAATGGGTTGTTGCCATTGAGGAAACACTTCCGTACATTCAGAAAGCAATAGACGAACAGCGCCGTTTTATTAAGCAGGTTGACAATCTTGTTAGAGTTGAGCTTGCAAAAAAGATTGGCCCCGAGTCGGTTAAGCACCTTTCGCAGCACACTAACTTTATTGCCAAGGTTGAGGGTGATATGGTAACGCCTAACAAAATCCTCACAATTGAGCGTGAGGAAAGCTTTGCTATTTATGAAAACCGTGTGCTTATGACGCTGATTCGCAAAGCGCTTCACTTTGTTGACGATAAATATTCAAAAATGAAAGATGTGCCGAACGACAGCTATAATAAAATTTCTATGGTTCGTCACATTGATTTTAATGAGAAAAAAGTAGATTTTAATCTTAACTATATAAATGAATCTCACGAAACTCTTGCAGATGACCTTGATGTTCTTGATGTTTCTCAGCTTTCGGACTTTGACAGAATCAGAAGAATCAGAACAACTCTTAATGAGTTTTTAAACACTCAGTTGATTAAGGAAATCTCAAAAGAGCCTGAGGTTCGTCCTCCGCTCACGCAGACCAACCTTCTCAAAAAGAACCCCAACTTTAAAAAAGTGGTTGAGCTGTGGAACTTTCTCGACAGCTACAAACGTAAAGGCTTTGAGGTCGTAAGCGAGGAATACAACGGCAAAATGACAGATACTGTTCAGCAGGATGTTTACTTTGCGATGGGATTCCAGCATTTTATGATGTCTATTGCTACAAACCCGGGACTTCGTTCAATCCTTAAGGAACAGTACGACGCTGAAAATGCACGAATTGCCGAGGAAGAATCAAAGCCGCAGAAGACCCGCGAGGCGGTTATGCAGGCACAGCTTGATGCTGTTCGTAAAGAGGAGATGGAAATCCGCCTTCGTGAAATCCGTGAACGCGAAAAGAAAATTCTTGACCTTACAAATGAAATCAAGAATTTAAAGGTTATAATTGATCAGAAAGAACAGCAGATTCTCACTCTTAGGGGCAGGGTTTCTGCTCTTGAAGATCAACTTGAAGAGGTTAAGAAAGAGCTCCAGCAGACAAAACTCAAGTTGATGGAGGCAGAAAAGAGAATTGCCGAGCTTGAGGAAGAAAATCAGCAGTTAAAAGATACTATTGAAGAGTTGAATAAAACGATTGATGAACTCAATCAGACTATTGACACACTCAATAAAAAAATAGTAGAATTAAATGACAGAATTCTCGTGCTTGTGCAGGAGAATGCTCGTTTGCAGACAAAGGTGAAAGAGCAGGAAGCTGTTATCGCCGAGCAGAAGGCTCATATTGCAGAGCTTGAAACTCAGGTTGCCGAGCAGCTTGCAAAGATTGCCGCTCTTACACAGAGCCTTGAAAAGTGCCATGCGCAGATTGAAGAGGATAACCGCAGGATTACCGACCTAACCGAGAAAAATGAAAATCTTACGGAAACACTTCAGAATGAGCGTGTTCAGCACAGGGACACAGTCAATAAAATGAATGCCGATTTTGCTGAAGAAAAACAGCAGATGAACGACGCTCATTCGGCAGAGGTTGAATCGCTCAATCATAAGATTGCTGATGCTGAGGTCGAACATAATGATTATGTTGACAAGCTTAATGCGGATTTTGCCGCAAGGGCAAATGAAACCGAGCAAAAGCATCTTAAAGAGCTTGCAGATAAAGAAGAAACTCACAAGAAGGAACTTGTTGAAATTAAGGAAGCCAACCTTAAATCATCAGCCGCAAGCAATGCCGCTCACGCTTCTGAGCTTAAAAAGGCTTATAAGTCGGTTGACAAAAAGGTTGAGCTTGCAGAAAAAGCTTGTGAAAAGCGTATGAAAGCCAAGGTTGCCGAGGTTAAAAAAGAGGCTCAGGCTGAAATTCGCAAAGCCGAAAAGAAAGCAGGCGAAAAAATCAGCCTTGCAAAGGAAGAAGTCAAGTCAATTAAGGATGTCGGCGATTTGTTCGTTCGTGACTACGGCTTCGGCAGTGTTGCTGTTGTTTCTAAATATGCCGAAGAGCTTGCAAAATTCGGCAAGCTTTCAATTGCAGACGAGCTTATGGACGCTCAAAAGTCTGTAAGATCACTTTGCATTTGCAGAAGCAAAAAGGGTGTTATGCTTGCAGGATATTCCCGTAACGGTGCAGATGTTTACAAAATCTATAAAAAGCAGGCAGATCTTACTGTTGCATTTAACGATTTGTGTTCAATGCTGAAAGGTATGAGCAATCTGCCGATTGTAATTACATTCTCCGGTGTTGACAGACCGTTTGTGATGAATTTTGAAAACATTGTAAGAGATGCAACCAAAAGAAAAACAACTGTTTTCCATAACAAAACTCTGAAAGCAAACGGATTTGTTTCAGTTTACTTTGGTAAAGAATAAGGGGCAAAAATGAAAAACTCTACTGCGCCCAACAGAAAAACGGGCAGAATGATTGCTAAAAATTTAATAGTTCTGTTCGCTGTTGCACTTGCCGGCTTTTGCGGCATTCAGGCGTGGTTTACGGATAAGAGTTCAGCCGAAGCCGACGGTATAAATGTTGAGTGTCAGGCACCTGACGGTATTGAAATTGCTGTTGTTAAGCACGGCGATCCGGCTCCGAAGGATGACACAGCGTACAAAAATACGATTGAATTGAACAGCAAAAATTATTCGTTTATTAATGATATCAAGATGACTGAGGTTTCGAGCGACGGATACACATTTTATAAGCCGCCTCTCAAGCAGGAAAACGGAGTTGCTACTCCTATTCTTGATGCTGACGAATGGGAACTTGCTAACAGTTCGGTTCACTACCTTTCTTTTGACCTGTATGTTCGTTCAAAATCCAAGTTTGATATTTATCTGGACGGTAAATCTAAAATCAGTCCGAATGCAAAAAATCTGACAGGTGAAAATGCAGATAATAAGAGTGATTTCGGTGAAAGCGGTGTCTCAAAGGGAATTTCAAGAGACTGCGTAACCGGTGCGGTAAGGTTTTCGGTTGCAAATTATGAAACTAGCGAAACAATGCCAAAGCTTTTGTGGATTCCTGCTCCGAACATTCTTCTTAAGCCAGACTTAGATACAACAAAGTATTCTGTAAGCACAGACATGAGTTCGGGCAAATCATATTCGCACAGTTATTATGTAAAAAACGGTAAATGGGAAATAACATCCGTTTCCGCTAATGATGATTCACCACTCGGTAAGGTTCTTGTTGCAAACAGCAAAGGCTTTACAGACAACGGAGATTACACATATGAGCTTGGTGCAAAGAAAAAAATTATGACTTTGGAAAAAAAGGACGCGACTCAAGACAGCAAATATACAGGAATGGTAACTTGTAATATGTGGGTTGACGGCGAAGATGAAGAGGCAAGACTTGCCCTTGTAAACGGAAAGTTTAAAGCAAACCTTTTTCTCTCAAAGGGCGATGTACAACAAGATGTACAACAATAAATAAAAATCAAGAAAGGAGCAATAAAGTATGAAGCTGAAAGAAAGAATTCAGAATTTGTTTATAACATTTTCCGACAACAGACTTCTTGGCAAAAAAAAGCTTGCAATTTCATATGTTTCTTTGTTCCTTGTTTTTACTCTTGTGCTTGTGACAACGGTGGCATGGTTTACCGTAAAAGATACGGCAAGTATTAATTCTCAGGCGTTTTCACTTGAGTCAAGTGCGGCACTCCGTGTCAATGACGGTCAGGAAGATCTTTCAAACCACCTTGTTGTTAAAGACTTTAAGCTTGAAGAGGCTTCAAGCGTTGACGGAAGGAATATGTTCTTCCCGTCAGAGGGCAACTTTAAGGATTCAACATCTGCCATGAAATTCCGTGAAGGAACTGTAGGCGATAGGAATAAAACATATGTATATAAGGATTTTAAGCTTAATGCCGATTCAGATATGACAAATGTTTATATCAAAGGTTATAATATTACAATTACTTCGGCAGACGGTACAGTTCTCGGTAAGTTTGACGGCTCAACCGAGATTATTCGTAACGATAAAGGCGTTCCTGTCGATCAGAAGGTCTATGATCCTTGTCCGTTAAGACTTGCGTTTATTACCGACAGCAGTAAAACTCCTACTGTAATTGATCCAAGTGCTCTTATTGACGAGCATGCTAAAAATTATAATGCAGTAAGTTCAACAAATATGGACGGCTCTCCTGCTACTAAGCTTTCATCATGCAAGACATTTTCTGATTTCTACTTCTATTCAGGCGAAAGTTTGTTCACGCTTTTAGGTCAGAAACCTCTTGATGTAACATTGGTAGCGTGGTTTGAGGGTGCGTATGAAGATCAGCGTGTTTATGATAAGTATGCAGGCGCATCGGTTACAATTGATGTTGAACTCGAAAGTAACTACAATGATATGGAGGCTATCACCTTTATTGATAAAACAAGAGGTGATAAGGGCGAAAATACTCCGTGGATTAAAACAGATGACTGTATAGTTACCATGCAGTATAAAGATACTGATGCAACTCAGAAAACTGTCGTTATGAAATATCTTGGTCAGGTAGACGGATATAACACATGGACAGCTGCGTTGCCAAAAGATGTAACAACAGACATAAGCTTTTTCAGATTCAGTACAACGAATAATATAATCTATAACTCATGGCACACCAAGGAAAATGTGAACGGCGAATTGAGCCCTACGGCACAAGGTTGGATAGTTAATAACGAAGATTTGTATCCGTTACAGGAAAGCAGAATTGTAAACGGTAACCGCAGCCTTGTTTATACTGCTAAGAGAGGTAACGGTTATGGTAAAACCGACAGTACTTTTGAAAGACTGTCCCCTTGTATCGGATACTGGGATTATAGTCCGGGCGGCTCAACTGTTGAAACAACAACACCTTCAACCACAACTCCGACAAGCGGAGGAGGCTCTTCCGAAGCTCCTGAAATAAATACAGGTGTATATCTCGACATTCCGGGTAATAAACAGTGGCTCAGAGATTATCTTAAAAGCGGAGATTATAAACCTTATGTAGTTTATAAATATGAAGGCAAAGAAACAAACCATTTGATGCAGTTTGAATCTGACGGTGCAAGGTGTACCCTTGATAACTGCAGTGCGCCGAGAGGCTCACGAGTTATCGGATTTAAGTTTGTGAACAAGAACGGTACACACACTCTGCTTATTCCGGCAAAGAATGAATATATATTCTCCACACCGTTCAATGTTTCTTATGAAGTAAACAACGATGATACCGCAACGTATCATTAATAATGCAAAATATAAAAAGGGAGGTGTCACAATGAAAGAAAGATTTGCTCTTTTGGCGGCTTATTTTAAAGAAAAGTTTGCAATCGGCAAAAAGTCGGGCAAAGAAAAGAGAAAAGGCTTGATTTTAAGCATTGTGGCACTTGTTGAAGTGTTGGCAATCGCTATCGTGTCGGTTTCTGCATGGGTGGAAACAATTTCAACCATTAAGCTTGATTTGAACAACGGTACAATTGATAACTATGTGTTTACCAACGCTAATATCGGCTACGGTAACGGCTATGACGGAAATACAATTGATCTTACAAAATATTTTCGTCAGGCAGGCGATGTTCACCTTGCCTCGGCAACAAGCGCAAACGGCACAGATGTTTATTTTCCGACCTTAACTGCAAACGGCGCGCCGTCCGGTGCATACAGAAAGGCTACTGTAAACGACAAGAATGTCAACTACATTGATTTTTCTTTCAATGTTACCGCAAAGGGAACAAAGGCGTCATTCTATTTTGATAAGGTTCCTACAATCAAGGTTAACGACGCTGATGCAGACGAGGAAAAGCTTCGTGTTTCATTTGTTTGTGACGGCAGTAATACGGTTGTCTGCGGTAAGAGCGACAGCAATACAGAGGTTGTTGCCGGTACAAGCCTGAATACTAAAAAAAAGGAAAGTGTAAAATCTTTCGATTCATACACGGGCTTAACAGCAGAAAGTCCTCTTTTTACCGTTCCGGCAGATTCAACACCGCATAAGGTTACAATGCGTGTTTGGTTACAGGATGACAGCAGAAAAACAAAGTATGCAGGTCAGACTGTTACAATTGACAACTTTAAGCTTATCACTCAAAGCCCTCAGGCAGGAGAATTGACTTTTTCCGATAAAACAACGGGTGATACATCGCTCGGTGCAGGTTGGGCTACCAAAAACGATCGTGCAATCTGGATTAACCAGGATGGCAAAAGCGAGTATCAAAAGCTTTCAAAGAATTCGAGCGGTAACTATTTTATTAAGCTCGGTTCAGACTATACAGATAAGCCTAACGCAACAGTTACTTTCTACAGCTGTGAATCAACAGTAACAGCGAATCCGCAGAACAGCTATGTTGCAAAATGGACAACAACTCTGCAAGCTGGTGTTGATGCCGATTCACAGACATTTACAGCCTACGGATATAAAGATAAGTCAGATAACGGCTACGGCACATGGGGAGAGGTTCAGAAAATTCTCCTCTCAAGTGAAGATGAAAAAACATTGCCGATGACACAGGTTGCGGGAAAGTATCTTGCGGTTGATATGTATGTTCAGGGCAGTTCAACTCCGATAGCAATGACTTTTGAACCGAATGAAAATGCGTCACTCAGCGGTTGGGTTGCATATTTGCCCAATCCTAACAGCGATGCCGCACATTCGATTACATTCAAATTTACTTACAACGGCAAAGATTACAGCGTAAGCGCACCGAACAGAAATTCTTCGGTGAACTATGTTATTACTTCACAAAACACAGGCTACTGGGCACCTCCTGCTATTGTTTCCGTTTATTCTACATGTGAGGATGAAAAGGATAATAAAGCACCAATGGGCACAGTAAGCGTAACAGGCGGTATGGACGGCGCAACAAGAGTTAAGGTTACTGCCGGAACAAAAGTAACTCTTACCGCAACTCCAAAAAGCAGTAAGTATACATTCCGTGGTTGGTACTCTGATGCTTCTTTTACAAATCCTGTTGAACTTGATAACGGTGGAATAACAGCAACAGATACCACAAAAGAATACAAATTCTATGCCAGATTTGAAAGACAGTACCTTGTTGAGGGAACTGCGGTTACAGGTGCATCGGTTGATGACAGCACAGGCGGTACTGTTACAATGGAAGGCAAGACATCAAGCAAGGTTTCACAAAACTTCCTTGAGGGCAGCAGCACATCGCTTACTGCAACGGCAAGAACCGGCTACGATTTTGTCGGTTGGTATTATGATGAAGCTTGTACAAAAAGCTACAGCAAAGAAAATGTAATTGAACTTAACAATATTCAGGAAAATCATTCCTATTACGCTCAGTTCAAGATAAAGACCTTTACCGTAAAGGCTGTTGCAAAACAGGCTGACGGTGCCGATGTCGGTACGGTTGAGTTTACCGCACCTGAAGCGGTAGCTCCGGGTACTTCTGTTACCGTTACGGTTAACTACGGCGGTTCGGCAACATTTGTTGCAAAGCCATCAAAGGACGGATACAAATTTGTTGCGTGGACTGACGCTGAAGGTAACCAGATCGACCTTAATTCGGAATACACCAGAAAAAATATTAAAAATGACACAACACTTTATGCCAAATTTGAGCTTATAAACCTTGACCTTAAGGTATACCCTGTTCTTGACGGAAAGGTTAATGAAACAGTCGGTACTCTTAACCTCGGTTTAGGTTCGGCAGTTACAAAAATTGAAACCACAGTTAAGTGGGGTTCAACCGTAACACTTAAGGCAACTGCCAAAGAAACTGTTTCTTCTCAGTATAAATTTGAAGGTTGGTACACGGATTTGGCTTGCACCAAAAAAGCCGATTCCACGATTCTTAATAATTGTGCATATTCCAGCGATGTAATTGATACCAAGGCAATAAAGGCTAACCTCACACTTTATGCAAATTTTATCGATGTTACTCCACGCACTGTAACTGCAAAGGCTTATTATAACGGTGCGGTTGACGCAACGGCAGGCACCGTTAAGGCGGGTTCATCAGCTGCAGGTGCAACATCCCAGACAATCGTAACCAACGGCAAGAGCGTTACTCTTAAGGCAACTCTTTCGGATGAGAATATGTATATATTCTCGGGTTGGTACGATGAAAACGGCACACTCAAGAGCAATGAGCTTGAGTACACAACTCCGAAAGTTACCGCAAATTGTACTTATCATGCTAAGTTTATGATAAAGACATTTGAAATTAAAGCGGTTTCTGTCGGTTCACACGGTACGGTTAAGTTTACTTCACCTGTATCCGATGCGTCAAAGACGAGCGTATCAGTTACAGTCAACTATAATGACAGCGTAACATTCCTTGCTACTCCTTCCGCAAGCGAAGGCTACAAGTTTGTCGGTTGGTATGATGATTACACAGGAGAGCGTGTGTCAACATCAGAACAGTACACTGTAAGCAAGGTTACTTCTAAATTAACACTCAATGCTAAGTTTGAACTCATCAAGTATAAGGTCAATGCACAGGCTGTTACTGACGAAACAATCAGCACAACAGGCGGAACAATTGAGCTTGGCAATGTTGCAGATGCAAATGCAGTTGAGTGGGGCACAGCAATAACACTCACAGCAAATGCAAAGACAGGCTACGAGTTCAAGGGCTGGTATTCAGATGCCGCTTGCACAAAGGCATATGTAACAGACAATGCAGTTAATCCGCTTGACATTACAGTGAAGTCGAATGTAACGGTATATGCTAAGTTTGCGAAGAAGACTGATTCAACAACAACAATCTATTTTGAATCACGCAACTGGGATAAGTATAATGCATATGTCTACGCATCATCTGATAAAAGCAAATATTACAGTAAGCCATGGCCTGGCACTGAGGCAACATTAGATTCTGATACAGGTTACTATAAGTACGAATTCAATACATCTGATGACGGCAATTTCAGAGTTATTGTAAATAACGGCAGTGGCTCACAGTATCCTGGAGTAGATCAGCCAGGTCTTGAGGGTACAATCGGCAAGACATACATCTTCAAGAGCGATAATGCACTTGAAGAATTTGACCCAGAAGAATTTGACCCAAACGCTAAGGTTACAATCACATTTGACCAGTCAAACGTAGCTTGGGTAACCAATGGATATGCAAGATTGTTCGCTTATGATACCGGCAAAAAGAAGGAATATGAAATGACATATTCTAACTCTAAGTGGACAGTATCAGTTCCTGCAACTGTCAATAATATCACATTCTACAGATGTACTCCAAAGGGATTCGGAACAGATAAAGCACCAGGCGATGGCAGTGCGGCAGGTTACTGGAACCGTTGGTTGGCCGACAACAGAGGTACAAAGATAACTTACAAGGCAACCAGTGACGGTGGCGGCAGCTGGCAGTAAATCTGCAAAATCAATAAAAATTAAACGGAGGTGAAACCATGAAGAAATCAAAATTTGCAATTGTAATCGCACTCGGGCTTGTACTTTGTCTGCTTTGCGGTGTGACCACGACTTTTTCATGGTTCAGCCGTCCTCGTGAGGAATCGGGCGACTCTCTCGGGTGGAGCGGTCAGTACAAAATCAGCAACGGTAAGAACATCAGCATAAAAACCGTTGAGTCAAGTGATGACGGCTCTACTTTCGGTGAAAATACAGTTACTGATTTCGGAGGTTATCTGGAGGCAGGAAAGAGAAGATATTTTTGCACCGAAATTTCTAACTCGGGCAATGCCGAACAGAATGTTTCGCTTTTCATAAAAAATCTGAAAACAAGCGGTACGGCATCTGCGTCTGGACTTTATGTCGGCGTCAACAAACCGCTCAAGACATATAGGTCTTATAATGATATTGTCGGTAGTAACAGTACATATACGAAAACTACTCTTGACAAGTACAGAATGTATTGTGAAACAAACAATGTTTCATCATGGAAAGATTCAACTACTGCAATCAGAATCCGATATGGTACAGGTAGTGTAAGTACACCAAGCTGGAAGGGCGCAGTTGTGATGACATATGTAAAAGGAACGGGCAACAGAGTTTTGTGCGGTGATATTCCTACAAGTGCAACTGTTATACAGGTGTATGCCAACAATGATCCAACAGGTGCAAACGCAACTCCGTATATATCACTTTCAAGCTGTAAAGAACTTTCAACAAAGGTTGCATACGATGTTAAAATTTTGTCCGATGTGGACAAACTGAATAATCATCGATATGAATTATGGCCTATTACAGAAAATGCCAATTTCATTAATTATTACAGCATTGCAAATATTTCACTTGGTTCAACCTTTAACGCAGGCCTTGTTGCAGGGACGGATTATGTAGGCAACAGTATAAGCTATTCGTCATCATCAGACAGCGTGTTTACAGTCGATAAAAACGGTGTAATTACTCCTGTGGCTAAGGGTACTGCAACGCTCACAACCACAATTACGGGCGGTTCATATGGAGATACCTATTCCGTAACCACGAAAATCAGTGTTACACCTGCAAGCACAGATCCAATAGACACACCTATTGTGACAAACCTTGAAATCAAGCCGAAAGCTACTGACGGACCTACGGTTTCAAAGGTGTATTGGTACATCAAGAATGAATCGTCATCAACAATAACATACTCGCTTGATTATGTTTACATCTCGCTTTAAAATTTTACAATTTTAAATTTCCAAAAGGGTTGTTTTTACAGCCCTTTTTTATTATAATTTATAATCGGTAGCAGAGAATAAAATCCGCCCGTTTTGACGAATATATACGCATTTTCGTTATATAAAAACGGATAGTTTGTGCTTGTACGAACGATTACAATGTTACATTCGGGCGAAATATGTTTTGAATTTAACAAACTGTCTTCACAAACTGAGAACGGTGGCACACCGCCACGAATAATTACGCAAACCACAAAATAACGCTCGGGCGGATATGTTTCGCACATTGCAAACAATCTACACGAACCGGGAACGGCAACTTGCCGTGGAGGAATTTATGGATAAAAATAACGATTTTGAAAATGCGGTTGAAGTGACATCTGTAACAACCGAACACCAAAAATCAAAAAATAGAATAAGGAAAAGGCATGAATCAAAGCTCCGCAAAACCCTGCGGATAATTAAAAATATAATTTGCTGGGGAGTACTTGCAATACTTGTGCTGACCGTAATTGTGTTTATGGGTTCAAAGGTGAACGGAAAAACACCTTCGCTTTTCGGATATTCCGTGCTACGAGTTTCAACGGGCAGTATGCAGCCCGAGCTTATGATCGGCGATGTTATTCTCGGAAAGTGCGTTGACAATCCGACCGCCCTCAAGGTCGGCGATATTATTACCTATCGCGGTAGTGGGCAGACCGAGGGACTTCTCGTGACTCATAAGGTTGTAGTTGCACCGTATAAAACAGCTGACGGCACATATAAGCTACAGACAAAGGGCATTGCAAACGATGCTCCCGACCCTGAAATTTCAACCGATGATGTGCTTTATATTATGGTGTGCAAGCTTGGATTCATTGACACATTGTACAACCTTTTCTTCTCACCGTGGGGACTGCTGATTTTTATTGCGGCGCTGCTGCTGATATTCATTGATGAGCTTGTCGTTATAATCCGCATACTTACGGGACATGACAAATCACCGAAGGACAGCGACATCAACGAAATTATAGACCGTTTGCAGAAGGGAAAATTGCAACAAAAGGCTGAATCCGACAACGATACAAAATCGGAAGAATAAATAAAAGCTGAATATATTTAATTTCGGACGAAAGGAAAATTCTCTTTTCGTCCGTTTTTTGTTGGCGAAAAAGACAAAGCGGAAAAATGGTGAAAATAGCTTTTATATGGGCTAAAATCGGCTTTTTAGTTGCATTTTTGGGCGATTTGTGGTATATTTTATACGGTCAAATTTGACCGTAACATACTGATTGTGTTTAGAAATTGATATGTTAAGGGTGGTTTCATGGATTACAAATTAATAGCGCTTGACATTGACGGTACGCTGACAAACTCCCAAAAGGAGATTACTCCCCGTACAAGATATGCTCTTATGGAGGCGCAGAAACAGGGCAAGAAAATTATTCTTGCGTCAGGCAGACATCCCGTAGGAATTATGCCGATAGCAAAAGACCTTATGCTTGACCGTTTCGGCGGTTTTATTATGGCGTTCAACGGCGGCAGGATTATCAATTGCGAAACAGGCGAAACTATGGTGAGCAAGCTGTTTCCGCTTGAATATCTTCCCGACATCGTGAATGTTTTGAAGGATTCAAACATTACAATCAACACATACGATGACAGGCGAATCATCTCGGATAATAAGGTTAATGACTATACCTATGTTGAAAGGGACGTTATCAAGGCTGAAATGGTTGTTGTTGACGATTTTATCTCATCTGTAAGATTTGATATCAACAAAATTCTTCTTGCAGGCGAACCCGATGAGCTTGATAAGTATCAGAAAATTCTTGCAGACCGTTATGACGGCTTGCTCGATGTATATAAAAGCGCACCTTATTTTCTTGAGATTATGCCGTTTGGTGTTACAAAAGGCTCAATGCTTCCGCTTTTGCTTGATAAACTCAAGATTAAAAGGGAAGAGCTTGCCGCTTTCGGTGACAACTACAACGATATGACAATGATAGGTTATGCAGGCTTCGGCGTTGCAATGGGTAATGCCGAAACCGATGTAAAGAAGATTGCCGATTACATCTGCGAATCAAACGATAACGACGGTATTGCAAACACACTTGATAAATTCGTTTTAAAGCAATAGTCGCAAAGTTTGAACCTAATATAAGCTTGAAAATATAAAATATAATTTAACGGAGCGTCAGATTTGACATAACCCTTTAAAAGAGTTGAAAAAACAGAATCTGTCGCTCCTTTTTGTATATAATAGCCAAATTGAGGGCTTAATCTTTGGCGGCATCAAAGTTGTAATAATTCTTTAAAAGAAAAATATATGAGGCTGTCTAAATTATAATATAATTGTATGTTATGTTGTACAAAGTATAACAAAAGGAGGAAAATCTATGGCAAAAATCAAAAAATTGCTTGCTTTGATTTTGTCGATTTGCGTAATTTGCACGGTATCTGTTATGTCCGTAAGTGCGGCTAATACAGATGACGATAACGACACTTCGGCATCAAGCACAATCACAGTACATTACTACTGTGAGGAAGGCACGCCCACAATCTATTATTGGAACAGTCTTCCGAAAAACATCAGCACGGAGTACCCCGGCGTTAAGATGACTTCCGAGGGAAACAACTACTACAAGTACACTTTCAAGGATGTAACGAAAATCAATATGATGTTTGTTACAAACGGAAAGCAGTCTGCGGAACTCACAAGAAACACAGGCGAGTGGTGGTACAAAAATAAGAGATGGTCAAGCAAAAATCCTGAAGATATGCAGGAATTTGACCGTGTTGACATGCGTGAAGACACAATTTATTTTGTAATCACAACCCGTTTCTATGACGGTGACACAGGTAACGATGTTCATTGCTGGGACGACTCACAGGCAAACAACCCCGACAGCGATCCCGCATGGCGTGGTGACTTCAAAGGTCTTATCGACAAGCTTGACTACATCAAGGCTCTCGGATTCAGCGCAATCTGGATTACTCCTGTTGTAACAAATGCGTCAGGCTACGATTACCACGGCTACCATGCAATGGACTTCTCAACAGTTGATGTTCGTTATGAGAGTGACGGCGCTACATATCAGGATCTTATTGATGCCGCTCATGAAAAGGGCATCAAGATTGTTCAGGATATCGTAGTTAACCATTCAGGTAACTTCGGTGAGGCAACTCTTGCTCCTATGTTTACAAAGGAATACGACTCAATTCAGGATCTTGCTTCTGTAGATTGCATGAAGGTTATTGAGGGAAGCGACTTTGCTAAAACATTCCCGAACTACGATGACCTTGAGCCTAAGTATCAGTATGCCGCAAGACTTAATATCATGAAGGATACTAAGGAGCTTGACTCCGGTAATCACGACACGGAAAACTACTATCACCACTTCAAAGACCTCAGCTGGGAAAGCCCGACTGTACAGACAGGTCAGATTGCCGGTGACTGCGTTGATATCAACACAGAGAATCCTACAGTTGCTAATTACCTTAACGACGTTTATAACAACTATATCAACATGGGTGTTGACGCTTTCAGACTTGATACTGAAAAGCACGTTTCAAGACTTACACTTAACCAGTATTACTTCCCGTCATGGCTCAAGACAGGCGGTAAAAACTTCTTCATCTTTGGTGAGGTTTGTACTCGTGTAAGTGAATTCTGGAACCACAACATTCCTGCAATTTCAGCTCCGTTCTATACATGGGCTGAATCAGACAGCCAGTACATCGATTCATTTACAAATGATCAGGCTGCAAACATTAATCTTACACTTAAGCACTATGACAGCAACGCAAGTACAGCAAATCAGCCCACATCTGATAATGTTTATCTTGACGGTCTTAAATATCACACACCTGATTACAGCAAGTCAAACGGCACAAGCGTAATCGACTTCCCGATGCATTGGAACTTCTCAAATGCAAGCAACGCATTTACCCGTGCTTGTGAAGAAGATCCGTACTACAATGACTCATCATGGAATGTAACATATGTTGATTCTCACGACTACGGTCCTGATATGGACAGCCGTTACGACGGCGGTACACAGTCATGGGCTGAGAACCTTGATGTACTCTTTACTTTCCGTGGTATTCCGTGTCTTTACTACGGTTCTGAGCTTGAGTTCCAGAAGGGTGTTCCTATGGACGTAGGTCCTAACGCACCTCTTTCAACAACAGGTCGTGCATACTTCGGTGACTACCTCGAGGGCGACGTAACAGCAACAGACTTTGGTACATATTCTAATGCAAGCGGTGCTGTTGCAAGCACACTTGAAGCACCTCTCGCTGTTCATATTCAGCAGCTCAACCGAATCAGAAGAGCAGTTCCTGCACTTCAGAAGGGTCAGTATACCAGAAGCAAGACTTATGTTGACGGTAATATGGCATTCATTCGCCGTTACACACAGGGCGCTACAGACAGCCTTGCTTGTGTAACTATCTCAGGCGGTGCTACATTCAAGAACCTTCCTAACGGCAAGTATATTGATGCAGTTACAGGCGATGTTAAGTATGTTACAGACGGCACACTTACAGTATCTTCTGTTGGTAGGGCTAATATGAGAGTTTATGTTTGCTGTGCAGACGGCTTCACCGGAATTGACGGTCAGATCGGCACTAACGGCGCATATCTCAAGTAATAAAATAATGTTGTTTTTTACGGAGCAGGTTTTTCCTGCTCCGTATTTTTCTGCCCTAAACCCTCAAATGACGGATTGCAGATTTATATCCGTCAAAATTATACTTCATTTATAAATAAACATCCCGAAAATTGCATAATGATGAATAAAAAGACAGAAAGTTATGCAAATTCTACATATAAGGTTGAAAATCGTTATGACACTTCTGCAAGAATTGTACCTTTTCTTTTTTTAAAAAATGTGCTATAATATATAAAATATAGTTTCAATTTATTGTGAATTTTAAAAGGGAGTGTTTTTTATGACAAACAGCGAGTATTCGGATGTTACACCGCAGATTCATGCTCTGGCTCAGAAAATGACGCATAACTCCGTTATTGATACAGATTTATACAGTAAGTACAATGTAAAAAGAGGTTTGCGTGACCTTGACGGTAAGGGTGTTCTCACAGGTCTTACAGATATTTCTACAATCACACAGAATAAGCTTGTTGACGGAAAGCTTGTTCCTTGCGAGGGTGAGCTTCGTTACAGGGGCTATAATGTAAAGGATATCGTTGACGGTATTCTTGAGGATGACCGTTTCGGTTTTGAAGAGGTTACATATCTTCTTCTCTTTGGCGATATGCCTAACGAAGAACAGCTTAAAGATTTTAAGAAGCTTCTTGTTCAGTACAGAACCCTTCCTCAGCACTTTGTTCGTGATGTTATCCTCAAGGCCACAAGTAACGATATGATGAACTCAATTGCAAGAAGTGTTCTCACACTTTTCTGCTATGATAAGAATGCTAACGATACATCAATCGACAATGTTTTAAGACAGTGTATACAGCTTATCTCCGTATTCCCTCTTTTGTCGGTTTACGGCTATCACGCATATAATCACTATCAGCGTGATAACAGCCTTTATATCCACCGTGCAGAGCCTACAATGTCAACAGCCGAGGTTATTTTGTCGCTTCTTCGTCCCGACAGACACTATACTCCGCTTGAGGCAAAGGTTCTTGATATGGCGCTCATTCTCCATATGGAACACGGCGGCGGTAACAACTCAACATTTACAACACATGTTGTAACATCTTCGGGTACTGATACATACTCGGCAGTAGCTGCGGCACTTGCATCACTCAAAGGTCCTAAGCACGGCGGTGCAAATGTAAAGGTTTACTATATGTTTGAGGATCTCAAAAAGCATGTTAAGGACTGGGAAGACGAGGACGCTCTTGAAGATTATCTTGAGAAGCTCCTTGACAAGCAGGTTTTTGATAAAAAAGGTCTTATCTATGGTATGGGACACGCAGTTTATACAATTTCCGACCCCCGTCAGCAGATTCTTCACGGTGCTGTTAAAAAGCTTGCGCTTGCCGAAGGTCACAATGATGAATTTGATCTTTATGAGAGAGTTGAAAGACTGGCTCCGAAGGTTATCGGCAAAAAGCGTAAAATCTACAAGGGCGTTGCCGCAAATGTCGATTTCTACAGCGGACTTCTTTACAGCCTTCTTGATATTCCGTGTGAGCTTTATACTCCGCTTTTTGCAACAGCTCGTATTACGGGTTGGAGCGCACACAGACTTGAGGAGCTTATCAACTGCGGTAAGATTATCCGTCCTGCATATATGAGCATTTCCGAAAACAAGGAATATGTTGATTTGAAAGACAGATAATACGGCGAACCGCCGTTCCCCGTTCGAGAAGTTAGTTTTACAAGTGCGAGGGTTAAATTGCCCGAGCGTATGGAAAATTGAAAGTTAAAAATCAAAGTCGGACGACAGTTTGCAAAATGCAAATCATTGTCGCCCGACCGTTTTTTATATATGAAATTAACTGTTTGGTCGTGGGGCGAATAATATCCGCACTACGATTTTTCGCAACATTCATCTTAAAACAACAAAAGACCGCTCTTTTGAGCGGTCTTTAAAGCTTGTGTTTTAAATTCAAAATTTATTGCAATCAGCAGAAGAATACATCCATCTCATCTGCGTTGCCGTCGGCAACAAAGTATGCCTTGCTTTCTTCGGGCTTGAGATAGATTGAAATTTCCTTTGCATCCTTGCCGTATGTAGCCTTAACATTTTTGATTACTTCTTCAACAGGAACCTGTGCGCCTGCATATTCTACGAAGAAATTAACCTTTGTTTCAACCGGAACGGGCTTCTTTGGAGCAACCTTTTTAGGAGCAACCTTCTTTGGAGCTGCTTTCTTAACAGGAGCCTTTTTAACGGGTTCTGCTTTCTTAACAGTTTCAACCTTTACATTTTCTGTCTTTGCGGGTTCAGCCTTCTTTGCAGCTGCAGCAACAGTCTTAGCAGGCTCAGCCTTTGCAACAGTCTTTTTTACAGGCTCTTCCTTAACGGGAGCAGTTTTTGCAGGGGCTGTTTTTGCAGTTGTTTTCTTTGTTGTTGCCATAATAAATCCTTCTTTCAAAGTAATAAAATATTGCAGAAATAAAAGTTTTATCTTTTGTAAATATTATACATTTCAGAGTAAAAAATGTCAATAAACTGTACAAAAATTCGGCGGTTAATACATATTTGCGAAAAAATAAAATTCCTGTTAGTTGAAATGCACAATGTTATTGCCTCATATTTGTGAACTATGTCGTTTTTTCTGTCAAAAAAAACGAAAAAAAGCACATCATCATTTGAAAACCTCTTGCAACTGTGCTAAAATGATAGCGATTAATTTAAGAGAGAAGAATGATTTATGGGAGAGAATTTCATTATTATTGCACAACAGGTGCTTGTACTGTTCATTTTGATTGCAGTCGGTTTTATTTGCGGTAAGAAGAAAATTATCACCGATTTTTCCGCCCGTCACATGACCGATATAGTATTGTATGTTGTGACGCCCTGCGTAATGATATCTGCTTTTCAGCGGGAGTTCTCGTTTGAACTTTTGAGCGGACTTATAATTTGCGTTGCCTGCTCTGCACTTATTTTCGCTGTGTCAATACTTATCTGTAACCTGATTTTTCATGATAAAGATGAAAGTCGTAAGGCTGTTATCCGCTTTGCAACAATCTATTCAAACTGTGCATTTATGTCTTTGCCCCTCCAGAAGGCAATTCTCGGTGATGACGGTTGGTTTTACGGCTCAATTTTCGTTGCCGTATTCAACATTTTTGTATGGACGCACGGACTTGTTTCAATGAGCGGTGACAAAAAACAGCTTTCATTCAAAAAGCTTGTTCTCAACCCCGGTCTTATCGGTGTTCTTCTTGCAATTATCCTGTTTATTACAGGCTTTAAGCTTCCGTACATAATCAGTCAACCGGTTGAATATCTTGCAGTTCTGAACACTCCGCTCCCAATGCTTATTATCGGTTTTTACCTTTCACAGGCTGACTTTAAAAAGGCGTTCACTGACAAGGGTGTATATTTTTCTTCGGCAGTCCGTCTGATTGCTTTGCCGATGATTACAGCGGTTGTAATGTCATTGTGCCGTGTCACACCCATAATTACCATGGCTTGCGTAATTGCCACATCAGCCCCTACTGCCGCAACAACAACTATGTTTGCAACAAAGTTCAACAAGGATGTTGAGCTGTCGGTTAGTATCGTTGCCGCAACTACGGTATTTTCACTTGCAACAATGCCGCTTGTCGTAATGCTTACGGGCATGATGAGCGGATTTAGCGGTTAAGTTTAAATTGAAAGCTGATAATGAAAAAATAAGGTCGGCGGTGTGCCGCCACAGTCCTTTCGAGAAGATAGTTAGGTAAATGGATTGCATTGATGCCCGAAACGGCATTGATGCAATTTTTATTTTATATGAATTTAACTGTTTAATTGCAGAGGAAAACCGTGTTCTCCCGTTAGTAATGACAGAAAATTTATGTTCTCGAATTGGGAACGGCGGCTCGCCGTAAAAATATATGGAAATCTCGGCTGAAATTTGATATAATGAACACATAAAAATATATAATCCTTTGAGGGGGACTGTATTATGTCGAGAAATCCTATGCAAAAGCAGAAGCTTTTGTATCTGCGGAAAATTCTTCTTGAAAAGACCGATGAAAATCACGGGCTGACTTCAAGTGAAATTCTGGCAGAGCTTGCGTTGTACGGAATTACTGCGGAGCGAAAAAGCCTTTACGATGATTTGCAGGTGCTTGAAAAATTCGGAATGGACATCTGCAAGAGCAAATCATCAACCGTTAAATATTATGTTGCAAGCAGAGAATTTGAACTTCCCGAATTGAAGCTTCTTGTTGACGCAATTCAAAGCTCAAAATTCATTACCGAAAAAAAGAGCATTTCCCTCATTCATAAGCTTGAAGGGCTTGCAAGTGTTCACGACGGCAAGGAACTGCAACGGCAGGTTTTTGTCGCAAACAGAGCCAAAACAATGAATGAACGAATTTATTATTCGGTTGACAAAATTCAGAATGCAATAGCACTCAACCGCAAAATCTCGTTCAAATACTACCGTTGGGAACTCGATTTTTCGGGATCGGAGCGAATTGTCAAGCGTGAAAAAATCAGGAACGGCGGATACACGGCATCACCGTGGGCACTGTGCTGGGATGATGAGAATTACTATCTCATTGCCTATGACACCTGTGCCGACAGTATAAAGCATTACCGTGTTGACAAAATGGACGATATCGAGGTGCTTGACGATGAGCGTGACGGGGGAAAGACCTTTGAAAAATTTGATCCTGCAGATTATTCAAAGGGCGTTTTCTCAATGTTCGGCGGTGAAAAAGCTACGGTTAAGCTGTCGGTTGACAATGACTGCATAGGTGTTATTGTTGACAGGTTCGGCAGGGATATTTTTGTTACAAAGGAAAGCGACACAACATTCGGTGTATCGGTTGATATTATGACAAGCAAACAGTTCTACGCTTGGGTATTCGGTCTTGGCGGAAAGGTCAGAATTATATCACCGCAAAATGTTGTTGATGAATTTAAAAAACAGCTTGAAAATGTAAACGATTCATTTTAATTGCCATACGGTTGGCAATATTTCATATTAAAATCGTTAAATAATAATGTCTGATTCGGAAACAATCATAACAATTATCAGTAGAAAAATTGATACATTATTGCGTAGAATTAAAAATCAATTAACATACAGCAGACAGCGGAATATTTAAAATTTGCACTAATTGCAGTTTATACATTTATTTTTTGCACATTTGTCGTAATTATTGACTTTATTGTGCATAAAGTCTATTATATTGTTGCAGTGATTATTTGTGTTGTTTTCAGACGCAAAATGTTTGAAAACATAATTTTTTAGAATCGGGGTTATTATTATGGATTTTGATTTCTTGCGTTCGGCAACCGCATCCAGTTCAGCTTACAGAGTAGTTTGCGGTGAAATGATTATTGACAGCAATATGTGGAATGTTCACAACGAGGTTCTTGTGGCTGTTGTAAGGGACGGCTATATGACCGTTGAAATGGGTGCTGACACTTATTCGCTCTCAACAGGCGACATTTACTTTATTTCACCTAATCAGAGATACAAAATTAATAATACAGGCAACGCAAGAGTTGAGGTTATTCTTCTTAACCTTTCAAATCCTGCATCGCTCACTCAGGAGTTTATTCCGCAGAGTCTGATCAGAGGTCTTGTAACAGGCAACTGCACTCACTTTGCAAAGGTTACGAGAGGCGACTACCGTTATAACAATCTTATTGACGATATGAACACGGTTATTTCTGCCGAGAACGAAAAGCACGAGTTCTTCCAGATTCTTGTTCACGGCAAAATGTACGACATTTTCTATATTCTTTTCTCATCGGGTCTTGTTAAGATTTGTGATGTTGAGGCTCAGGGCAAAAAGTACCGTGCTCTCCGCAGAATTACGGAATATATCAACAACAACTTCTGCGACAGCATTACTCTCGATACAATAGCTCAGACAACAGGTCTCAGCCGTTACTATGTGTCGCATCTCTTTAAGGAGCTTATGAATACAACATTTGTAAACTATCTTAACGAGCTCAGACTGACAAGAGCCGCAATGCTTCTTACCACAACGGACACTCCCGTTATCGAAATTGCAGGTATGTCGGGCTTCAACAACATTTCAAACTTTAACAGAGCATTCAAAATGTACTACGAAACAACACCTTCAAAGTACAGAAGAGCCGAGAAACAGTCATTTTAAATAAGTATTTTCAAAATAAAAAGCCGGTGCATATGCGTCGGCTTTTGTTTATGGTAATAATTTGTCCGCTTAGGTAATATTGTTTAAAAAAGGCAGTTCATTTTTGTAGAATGCTTAAATTGAAAAGAAAAGCATACCGTGGTATAATTGTTATGTTTGTGACAGCGTGTTTTTTTGTGCGTCATTTGTGTTTAGAAGTATTAAACGGCGGTGAAACGATGAAGTTTTTCAATAAAAATATAAACAAGGTTTTGTCGGTTGTGCTTGTTGTAGTATCCGTTTTGGTAGTTTTGCAGTTCGTCTGCTCAAACGGTACTCTCAATGCCGGAGAAACTCCGACAGAATCGGCAATGGCAAGGGTAAATCCGAATATTCGGAAGATTGTTCCGACAACAACTGTTTCCGCAACAACCGTACCCGTTGAAACAACAACGGCAAAGCCTAAAGCAACCAAGGCAACAACTCAGCCTCAGACAAAAGCCACAAAGGCAACAAAAGCGACAACTCAGCCCGTGACAACAACACAGGCAACCGTTCCGTTTGCTACGGCAATTCCGCCGAAAGAGCCTGTTGATTACCAATCTCAATGGGACGCAGGTTATCTTGTGGCAATTGACAATCCGGACAAAACCTATGAATGCTCCAAGGTAACGCTTACCGATGAGGACAGGGATCTTCTTGAAAGGCTTTGCATGGGCGAATTCGGTTCGGGCGGTTTTATAGGAGCGGCGCTCATTGCTCAGTCGGTAAAAGATGCAATGTGCTTTGACGGTTATCCGACAGTTGCCTCGGTTATCGAGAACTGCCATTATACCGGCAGTACCAAAATCGGCACAAATCAGGAATGTATTCAGGCGGTAAGCTATATCTTTGACGAAAACAAGGATGCCGTTCAGCACCGCATTATGTATATGTATAATCCCGATATGGTTCAGAGCGCTTTCCACGAAAGTCAGAACTATATCCTGACATATCAGACTGTCAGATTTTTTGACAGGTGGGGGTATTGACGAAAATCCTTGATTTTCGTCAGCTAAATTCACGCAAGCGTGAGCTAAATTTGCTACGCAAGCTAAATTATCCTACGGATAGCTAAATTGTCCTGACGGGCAGGTAAAAGTTAATAGTTAATAGTGAAAAGTTACGGTCGGGAAGATACATTGCAAAATGCAAAGCTGTATTTCCCGACCGTTTATTTTATCATAAAACTGTATACTATGTCTTTGCACTGTTGTATACTATGTTACTACACTGCACATATTATCCGCCCGCAAGTAAAGACACAAACATTGCGACATTTATGAAATTTGTTTTGACACATAATTTGTGTTATTACCTATCGGTGTCCGATGAACGCCCGTACCGTAATCAAAACTTAACAACCTCTTTTTCTTCGATTTTGTCTGTCGGTTCGGTTTTTTCTTCGGAATATTTATCCTTGAAACCGTCAATTACTTCGCAGATGATTTTTGTTGATGTCATAAACATTACTCTGATTTTGAATTTTTTCTTGACATACTTATTGACTGCGCCGGCGCCCATTGTGCCGTTGGCTTTGGTGTACGGCGAATTTGCGATATAGCCGACCGTGCCGATGTTTTTCATCGTGACCTTAATTGCCTCGCTGTCATACGGGTTGTTGTGTTCCTTTTTGCATGTCAGCTTTTTGCCGATGCTGAACGGATTGAAACCGTAGTAATATTTCATTCCCGTGATTGTAACATAAACCTTTTTCATAATAAATTCCTCCTTTGATTTTGTGGATTATCGTCTGCGGCGATTTCTGCGGTGGGCGGGTTTCTTTTTTATCCCCATAATCGTCTTTACAGAACCCGACACAGCGTATGCCGTGAAGATGTAGACACAGAAATTCAGCATTGTTATTTCTCCTCGTTTTCATTTGCCTTCCTTACTGTATCTATATTTTATCAAAAGAGGTGTCCGATAAAACGGACTTTGGTAATGACCGCAAGCGGTCTTTACAGTGAAATTCGCCGTTGGCGAGTGAAATCAGACTTTGTCAGGTGAAATCGTCCTGTCGGACGGTGAAATTGCCCCATTGGGCAGTGGTGGTCGTGAAGACAGTCTGCAAAATGATAAACAAAAGTTCCCGATTAATTTGATTCGCTATGCGAATCAATCTGTAGGATACAAAACAAAAATGCATCAGAGCCTTACCGGGCATCTGATGCATTTTATTTATCTGACTGTCTTCTCAAATTACGGGCGGTGGTACACCACCAACCTTAATTTTCCATTTTCAATTTTCAACTTTCAATTAAAAAATAACGCTCGGGCGATAATGTTTGAACTATCGCAAACTGTCTTCACGAACAGGGCGCAGCGACACGCTGCCGGCGACTCGCCGTTATTTAAGTGTTTTCATACATTGCTTGAATGTTTCGATTACATACCATGCTTCATCGTCTGTGAGAGTTGAGTTCATCGGGAGGGTGAGCTGGTTTTTGTGCATATTATACGCATTCGGATAATCGGTAATCTTGAAACCACGCTTGCTGTATGCCGAAAGCAACGGCAATGGCTTGAAGTGGACATTGCACATTACGCCGTGGTCAGCCATCATATTATAGAACTTGTTACGGTATTCTGCGTCTTTGCCGATAAATCTTACAAAGTAAAGGTGACCGCTGCTGCGGTGGTTTTCATCGCAGTGATTAAGCACCTGAACGGGCAAATCCTTAAATTCTTCGTTGTAAAGCTTTATAAGCTGATGTCTGCGCTCAAGCATTTGATCGTAGCGTTCAAGCTGAGCCACACCGATTGCGGCAAGCACATCGGTCATATTACACTTGTACTGAGTGTCAACAACATCATATTCCCACGATGCGACTTTGTTTTTTTGATATGCGTCCTTGGTCTGACCGTGAAGCGAGAGAAGCATATACTGCTTGTACATTTCTTCCTCGTCAATTCCGTCATGTGAACGGTGAACAGCCGCACCGCCCTCGGCAGTTGTCATATTCTTTACAGCGTGAAAGCTGAAGTTTGTGAAGTCGGCAATTTCACCGCACATTTTACCGTGCCATTGCGCACCGAATGCGTGAGCGCCGTCAGCCATAACAATAACTCTGCCGAACTTTTCCTGAAGCTCGTTGCGTGGATTGAAAACGCCTTTCTTTCTTTCAACAGCCTCAAAAATACGGTCATAGTCGCACACAACACCTGCAAGGTCAACAGGAATGATAACCTTTGTATTGTGGTTGATTGCCGCCTCCATTTTATCGTAGTCCATTTCAAAGCTACCGCTTTTGCAGTCAACCATAACAGGCTTTGCGCCCACATGGTAGATGATTGATGCGGTTGCCGTGTAGGTGTATGCCGGAACGATAACCTCATCTCCCGGACCGATGCCGAGAATACGCAGAGTAAGTTCGGCACAAGAGGTCTGCGATGAAAGACAGACAGCCTTTTCTGTGTGACATCTTTCTGCAATACGGCTTTCAAAAAGCTTTGTTTCGGGACCTGTTGTAATCCAGCCCGATTTCAGAACCTTTATAACTTCGTCAATTTCTGCCTGAGAAAGGTCAGGCGGCGAAAAGGGAATTTTTCTCATTTTTAATTTCTCCTCAGGTACAGCCGTGCATTAACCACTGCCGTACACAAACTATAGACAAATCTGAAAATATTTACACTCCATTATACAACGCAAGTCATAAAAAGTAAAGTTCCAAAATATCCAAAATATACTCTGAAAATGCGGTTTTGTATGGTGTATGAGCCGTATTGCAGTTGATTTTCAGCTTTTTTCGCTTTCGGATGCTTTCTTTTGCAGATATTTCTTTTTTGTTGCAAGACCGCCTCTTATGTGCCTTTCGCTTTTGTTGGTGTCAAGAATTTCCCTCACCTGTCGGTAAAGTGCAGGGTTAAGTACCTTTAGCCGTTGGCTGACATCCTTATGCACGGTGCTTTTGCTCACACCGAACTTTTTTGCCGTACTTCTCACGGTTGCCTTGCTTTCGATTATGTATTCACCGAGCATTGCCGCTCTTTCTTCTACGATACCTTTCACATACAGCCCTCCTGTCTGTCCTCCTTAGGGGGACATCTGTAATAGATTGTATGTGCAGACAGCGGATTGTATGACGGTATAGTTTAGCATGTTTTATTGCGTTTTATTGCGTTTTATTGTGTTTTATCTGTGATTATACTAAATTTTTGTATAAACAGACAAATTAGTGTTCATAACTTCGGCATTTATGTGAATTGAATTGTTGTGTCTGTAAATGGTATAATTTAGTCGTAAAAGTCAGAGAAAATCAAATTTTTTTGTGCATTTTGCTTCTTTGGCTTGAGAGGAGAAATACATATGAAAAATATTAAAAAAACAGCGGGTAAATTATTTGCAATGATTCTCACGGTATCGGTTGCAGTATCCTGTGTGGTGTCAACGGGCATTTTTACAGCTTCGGCATACACTGCGCCGAAAGAAGGCAAAATTTTTTATAACAAAACAATGTACGACAAATACGGTAAGGCTGAAGGTATGGTTCTTGACAGCCTTAAAAATTTTGACGAGGAAATTGATATCAGCAGTCTTAATGTTCCGAGAAGCGATGTTGCGGAATTTTTTAAGGTGCTGACCTTGACTCATCCGGAGCTTTACTATGTGAATCAGGGATTTTCGTACTCCTACTATCCGTCAGAGGATAAGGTTACGTCAATCTATCCCGAGTACACAATCAGCAAGAGCGAGTATGCAACACAGAAAAAGTCGCTTGATAAAGAGGTTGAGAGAATTCTTTCGCTCGTGGACGAGAATATGACCGATTCCGAAAAGGCACTCGTAATTCACGATGAGCTTGCCATTATGAGCGAGTACAGCACATCAGATTACAACAAGGCTGATATTTACAATTCGCTTGTTGAAAAAACTTCCGTATGTCAGGGCTATGCACTTGCGTATTCCTACATGCTTTCACTTGTCGGAATAGATTCCGAACTTGTTGTTTCAAACTCAATGAACCATATGTGGAACAAGGTTCATATCGGCAACGCTTGGTATAATGTTGATGTTACATGGGATGATCCTATTAATGACAGACCGGGACACGCTCAGCATACATACTTCCTTTTGAGTGACAATGTCATTCAGAATCTTCCGTCAAAGCACTATGATTACACAATAAGCTACGGTGCAAATTCGACAAAATATGATAATTACGAAATCCATAATTTCGACACAAGGCTTTGCGAGGTTAACGGTGAATTTTACGGCTTTGTCAACAACAATTCTTCAGCTAACAAGGGTGCATTGTTAAAATACAAGCTTGACAGCAATACATATGAGAAAAAGCTGAAATTGAACGAAAGATGGAGCGCAGGCGGTAATTCCTACTGGATAAATACATTTATGAGCCTTGAAAAATACAACGATACTTTGTATTTTAATACCTCCGATGCCGTGTATTCATACGATGTTGAAACAGGCAGACAGGCAGTTGTCGCATCCGATATCAGCGGTGTGTCCGCATCATCAGGCAAGCTTTGCTACGGTATGGTTCTCAAGGGTGACGCAATGTATGTTGCCGTGTCGGATTCTCCGAACAACAAGGCAACTTTGCAGTATGTAAAAAGAGTTGACAAGGGCAACCTTGCAATCGGCATGACAAACTATGTTATGACTGCAAGCACCAATTCAGCCGAAAAGGCATATTACGGTGATGCAAACGGTGACGGCAAAATAAATATTGCCGATGCAACCGCAATTCAGAAAGCAATTGTGGGTATCGTCAATCAGAACGAGATAGAGCGTATAAACTCTGATGTAAACTTTGATTCCGATATTACCGTCATTGATGCAACCACAATTCAGATGTATATTGTAGGGCTTATATAACGGCAAGCCGTTGGCAAATTGAAAATGGAAAATTGAAAATGGAAAATTTAGGACTGCGGTGGCACACCGCAGTCCTTTTGAGAAGATAGTTAGATAAAGGAATTGCATCAGATGCCCGATATGGCATTGGTGCAATTTTTGCTTTGTGACATTTATAAAAATTGCATGCAACACAAATTTTCAGTCTTTACTTGCAGGCATATAATATCCGCCCATACAAATTTGCAACAACTTCCATATATACAAAAACGGTCGGGCGACAATGTTTTTCACTCTTGCAAATTGTCTTCCCAACCATAATTTTCCATTTTACATTTTTAATTTTCAATTTTATGCCCGAACCGTACACCGTTACTGTTCAATATCGCTATTGATTTACCCATGCAATTATGCTATAATTCTAAGGATATAGTGTATTAACGGAGGCTTTGGAATGCTGGATTCATATGTTGAAATTGACCTTGACAAAATCGGTGCAAATGCCCGTGCGATAACACAAAAATACAGCGACTACAAATATTTTATTGCCGTTCTCAAGGGTGACGGTTACGGTCACGGTATGGAAGTGGCAAATGAAATGTACAAAAACGGCATTAACTATTTTGCTGTGTCCTCTCTTGAGGAGGCTCAAAGCTTTCGTAAGGTCAACAAGGACGCTCCGCTTTTGTGCCTGCATCCGGTTCATCTTTCGAGAATTGAGGAGGCAAAGCGGCTTAATCTAACCATTGCCGTGAATGAGCTTGACTACCTCAAAAGGTTGCTTGATTTGAACATTGACTGCAATTTCAAGGTTCATCTCCAGATTGATACAGGCTTTAACCGCCTCGGTTTCAAGGATAAGAACGAGGTTAAAACTGCCGTTGATATGATTAACGGTTCAAATTTTGTTCTTGAGGGAATTTATCAGCATTTTGCAACAGCCGGAATTTTTGATCCCCATTGGGACGAGCAGGTCAGAAACTTCAAGGAGCTTACATCGCTTATTGATTTGAATAAAATCCCGATTGTCCATATGGGCAGTTCCGTTTCAATGCTCACCCACCCGAAACAGCCTTTTACAACAGGCGTGAGAATGGGCATTGCAATCTACGGCTACAATGTTGCCCCCGATTCTCTTTCAAATTCGCCAAAGGACAAACTCCGCAAAATGCGAAACAATTACTTCATTAAGAAGTACAACATCAGCGAAACATATTTTGATGTAAAGATAGATTTACAGCCGGCTATGAAGATGAAAACCCGTATTCTTCAGCTTAAAAAGGTGAACAAGGGTGAGTGGTTCGGCTACAATGCGTCATATACGGCAGATGAGGATATTATTCTTGCAATTCTTCCTGTCGGCTACAACAACGGCATCGGTCACGCAAATCACAACAGACAGGTTGTTATCAACGGCAAAAAATATCCTGTTGTCGGTGAGATGTGTATGAATATGACGGCTGTTAAGGTTGATTCATCGGTAAAAATTGATGACGAGGTAACACTCCTCGGTGACGGCATAACAGTTGGAATGTTCGGCAGAAGTTCGGGTATGGGCAATGCCGAGGCGCTTGTGAATATAGGCAAGAACAATCCGAGATTTTATGTAAAAGACGGTAAGGTTGTAAAGGAGAAGTAAGATGGCAGTTTCGGTACACAAATGGCTTTTGAATAAATTCAGAGATATTAACCACAGCAGAATGGATAAGCACATTGACATTATCGCCAAGAACAGCGGTAAGTCAAAGGCTTATATCAAGTTCGACATAATCCGCAACTTCCTCATCAGAGGCACAGGCTACACGGACTATTTCCGTTGCGATTTTATCAACCTTTCGGCTAAAGAGAAAAAAACCTTTGTAACTGCAAAAACTTTCTACAAAATTCTCGAATATCTCAACGATGAGGAATATATCGTTCTTCTTCGTGACAAGCTTGTTTTTGACGAGCTTTTCAAAAAGTATCTCAAAAGAGATTTCATTAACCTTCGCACAGGCAGTAAGGAAGATTTCAGGAAGTTCCTTGACGGCAGAGAAACCGTTTTTGCAAAAGATCCGACAGGCGAGGGCGGTCACGGCATTTCAAAAATCACCGTTGCCGATGTAAAGGACAGCAACAAGCTTTATGATGAACTCAAGGCAAACGGTCAGCTTCTTGTTGAGGAAGCAATCGTTCAGAGCGATGACCTAAACGAAATCAATCCGTGCGTTGTAAATTCATGGCGAGTTGTTACGCTCTATAAGGACGGCAAGGCACATATAATAAATAACGCTCTCCGTATCAATCAGGACGAGTCGAATGTTATCGGCTGTACAAATGACCTCTACCTCAGCCTTGACGCAGACGGCAGAATCGACAGTAATGTAATTGACGACTACGGCAATGTTTATGACAAACACCCGATGACAGGCAAAAAGTTCTCCGAGGTTAAGATTGCAGGCGTTCGAGAGGCTCTTGACATGGTTGTTGAGGCAGCGGAAAAGATTCCGCAGGTGAGATATATCGGTTGGGATATCGCCTTTTCAAAGAACGGTCCCGTTATGGTTGAGGGCAACGAGTACCCGGGCTACGGACTTTTGCAGTTCTATAAACTAAAAGGCAAACGCACAGGCCACCTGAAAGAAATCGCCGATGTCCTCGGTGACGAGATGAATAACATTAAGCTTTGATTATTCAGCAAAAAACTTTATAATAAAAACAAAAAACAGCACCGATATGACTTCGGTGCTGTTGTGCGTTGTATGGGATGTATTGTGTGAGGTTGCGCAATCCTGTATGGGCGGTCATCAGCCGCCCGCAGATAAAGACACAATAATTTAGATTAAATCATAATATAAATATCGCAAAATAACCGTAATTATGTCGTGGCGAACACGGTTTCTGTTACATGTTATGCACAATATTCGTCATATCAAAACATTTGTTTAAACAAAACAATTCATCAAGTTGGCGCAGCTTATTTATATCTGTATTTGGACAGCTGTGGCATACAAATATCAATCTGAGATATTTTTTTATTTTCAATTTTTATCAAAATTATACAGGAGGGGGTTTCTTCGTTGACTTGAAACATCAACGCAGCCTCTTGCTCTGGGTAAGGACTCAAAATGGATACTCTTTTTGCGACAACGAAACCTCATTATATTAATGTTAAAAAGTGGATGTAACCGAAATCAGTCACATCCACTTGATATGGTTGCGGGAGTCATTTTAAATGGCTTAAACAGTGGCTTGCAGCGGCTTGACTGCGATTTTGAATGCGATTTGCCCTGTTTATGCAACCTTTACGGTTTTTGTTTCGGATTTTCCCAATACGATATTGTTCAGTTTCATATACTTGTCAACAGCGTTCAGGTGAGCGGCTTCAAATTTTTCAAAAACATCACAATATACGTTCATCGTAACAGAGATGTCCTTGTGACCGAGTATTTTCTGCAAGACCTTCGGCGGCACGCCGCTTTCGATGCAGCGCGTGGCAAAGGTATGACGGAGCGAGTGGAAGGTCAGCTTTCCTTGCAGCGATTTGTCTTGAATATCGTATTGCTTCAAGGTGTTCCAAAAATAATAGTTGACCTGCTGTGTAGTGACCGGCTTGTTGTTGCTTGAAACAAACAATGAGCCGCCGGTTCTCTCACCGATACACTCCTTCAAAAAAGCTGCCAAATCGTTGTTAATCAAAACCTTGCGCATACCGGCTTCTGTTTTCGTTTCGTTGACGATAACCGAATTGTCGCCGCCGCGTGATGTGGTCTTGTTCACGATGATACAGTTGTTTTGAAAATCAATGTCCTCGATATTTAGCGCACAAATCTCTCCGCCGCGCATTCCGGTGAACATAGAAACCAGCATTATCTCGGAGTAATTGATGTCGTTGTTATTCAGCACATCAAGCAACCGTGCCTGCTCCTCTACCGTTAACGCTCTGACCTTGTCCGTTTTCTTGTGGGATTTCGGGACACGCAAATCCTCCAGCGGACTTTTGCTGATGATTCCCTTTTTCATTGCCTTTTTGAAAACAGCGCCGAGCAGCTGATACAGCTTGTTGAGCGTTGACTGCGCATAATCGAGGTTATCCTTGAAGTATGCGATAATGTCATCCTCCGTGATTTTGCGAAGCTGTTTATCGGACAAAGAGCTGAGCATTTTCAGCGTTTCCAGCTTGCGCTTGTAGGTGGATTGTCTGATTTCGTTCAGAGCAACCTGCTCCTCTATCATTTTTTCAGCCAGTTCATAAAAGGTCGTTTTATCAACCTTCTTAAACGCACCGGCTTTAGCCTGAATTTGAAGCTCACGAATTTTGTCCTTTACAATTCGCTCGGTCTTACCGTAAACGCTCTTGCGGATTTTTTCGCCGTCGATTTCAAGATAAACCTGTCCGGCGTAACAGTTTCGGCTTTTTACAAAGTAAATAGAGCCGTCACCGTAATCCATTTTTACTTTTCTTTTCGGCTTCTTGCCTTTAGTGTTCATTATATCCGTCCTTTCGGAACCTAAAGACGCCGAATCGTTTCCGATAGTAACATCATACATCAGAAACGATTCAGAATCAATAGTTTTTTACTTTAAATCGTTAAACTCTTCTTTTTTTACTCCATTCAACAAATGCCTGTTCGCTGACCTTGTAGTTTTTGCCTACTCGGATAAGCGGAAAATCCGCACGCATCATAATCTGACGTGCCGTAGGCATACTGCAATCCAGCGCCTGTGCTACTTGCTTTGTATTCATAAATTTGATTTCTTCCACTGCATATACCCTCCCTTCAAGCGCCGTACAAGGCGGCAGTATCCAAAGTATCAATAGAGTTGTAGAGAGCCGTCAGCAGATAGGCTCTCATATTTTTTATTTCGGTTGTGTTCTTTTCGAGTGATCCGATAACGTATTCAATATGTTCGGCAGTCAGTTGCTTGAGCCGCCACCGAACCTTGTCTGTCGGAATGTTGATTTGATTTATCCTGAGAGTTTCGGCGGTGGATGTCACCGTATCGGCAAGCAGACTGACGATTTCATCCAACACACTGCCGTAGCCGCGTTCTGCCAAAACATCATATTCAATTTGATTGCGAATATCCTCTATCGCATCCCCGTAGCTGATAGATGGATAGATTTTATTCAAGTCTTTTTGATAATAATCATTCTTGATAGTATGCGTTTTTCCCATTTCCGCAAATGTGATTTTTGCATTTGCAGAATCTATATTTTCGCATTGGTCGTGTGCGTTTTTCGCATAGGTTGTGGTACTTTCCGCAATAGGATTCACATATATCAAATTTGCCTTGCCGAGTCCCTGCCGTTTGCGGGAGATAAGATTTTGATTTTCAAGCTGCGTATACACGCTTTCCGCTTTGTTGTTGCAGCAGTTGAGCAGCCGCATAACAGTGCTGATGGGACACACTACATAATACCTTCCGTTTTCGTCCCGAAATCTCTCTCCGTTTCTGACCGACAACTCATACAAGCTGATCAAATACGAATACAGCACGATTGCCGAATCCGACAGCTTGCTCCGCAACGGCTCTGTGATCAATACTCTCGGCAGTTTTAGAAACGCTTTATCGCTCATCAAAATTCATCTCCTTTCGTTTTAAATTTATCGTTCATATCCTCTGCTCTTGTTCTTCGCCCTTGTCTTTTGCTCGTCGTTAAGGACAGTCTCCAAGCCTTGCTCCATCACCTTAGACCGCTCTGCGATATGCTCGCACAGCTTCAGCTCGTGACGGAGCTTTCTCAAATTAATTGTTATATGCGTTATTTTATCTTTGGTTTCTTTTAATTCATCGGCGCTGATTTTACGGCGTGAGTGTTTTCGTAAATCAGATCTTTCATCGGAAAATGTTTGTATTCTATCCTCCAACTTGTGCTTGTACGCCAACAACTCAACATCGGTGGAAATCTTCTCCCTGCCCATCAGCCTGACTTCCTCGCTTAACCGGTCAAGATAAGCAAGCTCCTCCTTGAATATCCAATGCAGCTTTGCAGGATCAGGGCGGCGATAGCTGTGTATCACGCCAAGCCTGAACGCATAATACAGATATATTCGGTATATTCCGCTTGTCCTTTGAAGTATCCTATCGCCGCAAGTTGGCAGATTGTATTGCTTCGGTCGGTTATCCCTGTAATCAATGCGTGGCGGTCGATCGTAGCGGTTGTTCACCAATCTGTGGCGGATACCTTCGGGCGTGTAATCAGCGCTGAGTTTTACAAGACGTATCGGCTTTTTACAGCCCTTCGGCGTGATTGTCCAATATTTCCGCCTGTCGTTCATAGTAAGCTCATAACCGAGTTTAGCGAGCGTATATCGTAAATCTGCCGTGTTGGTGCATTGCAACAGCGCTTTTTCCATCGCTTCACGGGCGAGTAAGTATCTTGTCGGTTCGCCCTTCTTTTCTCGATTATAGTGGTATGATGAGCTTTTTCCTCTAACGGGCTTCGGGTTATAATACAAGCCGTATTTTTCGCATAATCTGTCCGCTGTCTGTTTGAATTTGAACCACGCTTTTTCTTTTCCCCAAAGTTTTTTGCCGTCAACAAATGAAACGGAGTTGATTACAAAATGACAATGAGGATGTTCGGTGTCGGTGTGAACGGTAACCAATACCTGAAACCGTTTGCCCCAGACCTCTTGTGCAAATTCGGTGCCGATTTTCAGCGACAACTCCGGTGTGATATCCTGTTCCTTAAAGCTGAGATAGCCGTGATAGGCTTCAATGCCGCCTGTTTTGGCATAAGAGTGCTTGACCGCGGTAAACTCCTCATAGGCTGTTTCCGGTTCGCAGTTGATACCATTGACGTAGAGTTTGTTGTTTGTCTTTTTCGGATTGGCTGCGTATTGAAGCACCCTGCTCAGACCGCCTTCGTTTATCAACCATAATTTACTGACTGCCATATTTACCCTCCGTCCGGAGAGATGAAGCGGCGAACGATATCCACACGAAACGCTCTCCATTCCTTGACCTCTTTATGCAGCATAGGCGCGTCGATAAATCCGAGCGCATTTGCTTTTGCTGCAAGCTGATGAACATTGTTTCCGATGGCAGAAAGTTGGCGGAGCGCTTCAAATAATTCCTTGCCCGGTTTTTCCTTCGGCTCATATCCCCGTATGAGCGATCGGACAAGTCCTGATTGAGAAACGCCTGCCTTTTTCGCTTTTCTTTTTAGCTCACGTTCTTCCATCTCATTCAGCCAAATCCTTTTCGCTATTTTGCGTTTGCGGTTTGGCTTTTTTGTATCTGTCATATTTATACCTTCCTTCTCAAAATAGGATTTCAGGGGAACAAATCCCCTGACGAGCCTACCGTCCGCCATTTGTGGGGGTACAGACGGTCTGCTCGATAAGATAGTGCATTAGGGTATTGCAACCGCCAAAGCACCTTGAATCATCAACAAATGACGTGCTGTCAAAAATGCTGTCACATTTTGATTGAAAACAGCGGTGACAGCATATTTCATACGATTTGCTGTCAGCAAAACAGCTCTAAATCGTCAAGCACGCTTGCGGCGTTAGCAGCTTCTTCGTCCTCGGTCATTTCCGATTTATCCTCTGAATCGGGATTTGTAACTGCAAAGCCTTGAAGTTCTTCACGAATCATCTTGCGCAGTTTTTCAATAATAGCTTCCTCCTGCTGTTCCTGCTCTGAGCGCTTCATATAATCTCCGATAATGTCTATGATAAATCTGTTTTTGGATTTATCTGTGTGCTTACTCAAATCCCTCATAAAAGCGCCGACCTCAGCTTCGTATTCGTCGGTTTCCCTGAATCGAATCGTCAGCGTGTACGGCTTCATAATCCGATCCCTGCCAAAAGCTGAACATTGGCAAGATATTCATAGCCTTTGGCAGCGGCGCAAATATCTTCTTCAAAGGTGAGTCTCTTTGAATTGACCTTGCCGAAATTCTTGATCAGGCAACCGCCGCCACCGGTTACCCAAAGCCGCATTGTGTTTTCATCATAGCCGTGTTCTCTGAGTCTGCGGAATATCCCGTTGACATACTCCGCAGCAACGGCTTTTACAATAGCGAGGTCTGATTTTGGAATATCAGCCTTGCCTGTTCGCAGCACTTCTTCGATGATATGGTCATTCAGCTCCCGCTGCGTTTGCTGCATAAAGGCTTCACGGACAGCGAGTGTGCATTGGTAAGTTCCGAATTTTTCGGTAAACATCTTGCCGGACTTCGGCTTGCCGTTGACCATATACAATACGTTCATTGTGCCGTTGCCGATGTCTGCGATGACGTTTACTCCCGTCAGCTTGGAAGCGTAGGGAGCAATAGCGGCATAACCCTGCGGATAAATGCTCACGCCTTCAATGTGAAGGTGGTATTCCTGCTTATGGAATGTAAAGCTGACTTCCTTATTTCGCATAAGATACGCAGAAAAATCAGCTTTTTGACCGCTTGTCCAAGTCAAGGGCAAGCCTGCGGCGATATAGATGTTAGCTTCGGTAATACTTTCCGTGCTCAGTTCTTTTGCGATAGCGGCAAGCGTAAGCACATAAAAATCCTCGTCCAAGGACTTGTCGGAGATATATTCCTTGTGTTCTTCTCCAATCAAGTAATATTTGCCGTTATAGACAAGCAGTTCCTTAGTGAATAAAGGCTCGCAGTTATAGGCGATCAAGCCTGTCGGAAAACAGCAATTTGCCGTTTTCATATTTCCGTAGCCGTGGTCTATGCCGATAATGATGGTGTTGTTAAATTTCTTCATTTTGGGTCCTCCTGATTATTTGTTTTGTATTTTGCCTTTCTGCCCCAACAGACTCTGACAGGCAACCCTTTTCGGCGCTGTGTCGTTTTTTCTCGCCCTTGGTACGCTCATATCGTCGCCTACTTCACCGGGAGAGATATCTCTGAGAAGGTCATTCAGTTGTTGTTAGATAATCACAAAACAGATGTTCGAATTATCTAAACGCATTATAGCGACAACTTGACAAAAGTTCAACGATTTTGTATGATATATATTAGAGCGATGTTTATTATCTAATTTTCAAGCGATTTATATTTTCTAAAAAAGCCGGTGATGAAATGGCTGAAAACAAACCGAACAAGGAGCTTTCCGAATACGATAAATACCGCATAGTGCGCTCCAATTCAAAGAATGTATGTCTTGACTTTTACCATAACAGGGTAAAGTTTTATCCCGAAAAGAAGACCATCAACATTGTCGTTGACTCTTGGGAGCGTGACGATTATATAGACGAGCTTATTGAAGCTGACGAAAGAGAACAAGCAAAAAAACTCGGCAGTTCATACAAAGCGTATGAGTCTGCCGAGGAAGAAATAGATTATGAAAAAGATAATTTAAAAGGATGTCAGGAATACTTTGAAAAATTTAAGAGCAAATACAACTTTCGAGCATCAGGTTTAGCAGGACCTTTCGCTGATGATACAGGCAAACTAAAAAACGCTATGATCAATATTATGAGCGGCTCAAATGTAACGCTGAATTACGGCGAGGGTATTCTTGATTTTGTTTATGCTGATTTTCTGACTCCGGCTAAAAAGCTATATACGGTATTCAGCCTATTGGAGCGTATCGGAGAGGAAGAAGGATATCATAGCAAATCGGAAGATGAAACAGAAAAGAACCCTGATCAACTGACCGACGAAGAGTGGACGTTGAGGACATATAATGATTTCGATACTACTTTTCCTTTAATCAATAACATTGCTTACGCTTCACTCTATTCGGCGATTTTTCCACCGCTCATTAAAAGCAGTACCGAAACGAGCAAAAGCATAGCACGCTACGGAAATTATTTGCTTGCTCTGCAAAAGGAGTTTTTAGAGCTGATCGAGTTTTGCTATGACGAGGATTTTTATCCCGAAGTCCTCGGCAGCTTATACCCAAGCGAGCGGCTTCATCTCTACAGACACGCTCACGATATGCCTACATCCTTTGAAAGAAAAGAAGAATTCAGAACCTCTCATAACATTATGGACGGAGACAAAATGCCTTACGGTACAACCGGCAAAGAGATCATTAACGCCTTAAAGAATTTGAATTTCACGCCTACCAACGAGCAAAAGGCGTTTGCGGAAAAGTACGGCATCAGCACAAACACACTTCTGTTTACTTTACAGCACCATATGTTTATCAGCGCAAGATATGTTTGCTGTTCTATTAAAGATATGCTGGAGCTGGAGCTGACAAAAATGCTGGAGCAAAACGTCCGCTTCCGAAAGTGCAAGCGCTGCGGCAAATACTTTATTATGAAGGGCAATTATGACACGCACTACTGCGACCGCATAGCTGATGGAGAAACCCGAACCTGCCAGCAGCTTGCCGCGTTGGAGAACTACAAGGCGAAAATCGCCGACAATAAGGCGGTTCCAATCTACAACAAATACTACAAGCGCTATGCCGCTCGTGTGCGGGTTCATCAACTGAAAGAGGACGAATTTAACAAGTGGCGCTATCAGGCAATCACCAAGCGTGATGAATGTTATGACGGCAAAATAACGCCGGAGGAATATATCGAATGGATGGAAGCGTACTTCCCGAATCGGAAACGGAAAAGTGAATAGAAAAGATTAGGGCGTGTGAGCCATAAACTCACACGCCCCATATTAATTGCTTTTAAAGTTAAATCACAAATAATTTACGTGAGACCGCCGAAAAGTTTGTGTAAAAGTGAATAATAAGCTTCCTTTCGAGCAATAATGGAAATAGAAAAATCAAAGCTTGAAAGGAAGTTTTTTAATGGCAAAAGCACCGGCAGAAATGATGAAAGAATTTGTAAGAAGTCAGAATTTCACATCAACAGATGAAGTGATGACAGCGATGAAAGATATGTTCAAGGACATTCTTCAGGAGGTTATGGAATGTGAGCTTGCCGATGAACTCGGCTATGAGAAAAGTGAAAGAACGTCGAATGATGAGTGTGGCAAAAAGTTAAAAAATTACAGAAACGGCTACTCCAAAAAGACGGTAAAAACGCAGATGGGCGAGCTTGAAATCAAAGTTCCGAGGGATAGAAATGGCGAATACGAACCCAAAATAATCAGCAAATACAACCGCAATGCAGACGGTATGGAAGAGAAAATCCTCTCACTTTATGCCTGCGGAATGAGCCAGCGTGATATTGCAGAGCAAATCAAAAATCTGTATGATGTAGAAATCTCCCCCGAGCTTGTCAGCAAGATAAGTGAGAAGATTATGCCCGATGTGACTGCTTGGCAAAATCGACCTCTTGAAGCAGTATATCCGTTTGTTTTTATGGATGCAATTCATTACAAGGTCAAGGAAAATCATCAGTATATCACGAAGGCAGCCTATGTAGTTCTTGGCATCAATCTTGACGGTCAGAAAGACATTCTCGGTATATGGATTGGCGAAAATGAGAGCAGTAAATTCTGGCTGAATGTGTTGAATGAACTCAAAACTCGTGGAATTAAGGATGTGTTTCTGTTCTGCGTGGACGGTCTGACAGGATTCAGACAAGCTATTGAAGCGGCTTTTCCGAACGCACAAATCCAGCGTTGTATCATTCATCAGAGACGCTCAAGCACAAGATTTGTAAGCTACAAGCACATCAAAGAGCTAATGACTGACCTCAAGAAAGTGTATCAAGCAATCAGCGAGGAAGAAGCTATGAACAACCTGATTTTGTTCAAGGACAAGTGGGGCAAAACTTATCCCTCCTGCGTTAAAAGCTGGGAGGAAAATTGGGATATTCTATCCACATTCTTCGCATATCCGCCCGAGGTTCGGAAGATAATATATACAACGAATATTATTGAAAGTTTGAACCGTCAGTTCAGGCAGATTACGAAGAACAAGCCGTCATTCACAAATGATGACAGCCTGCGCAAAATGTTGTATTTAGCGTCGCAAAAAATTGTCGAACGCTGGACACAAAGATGTCGAAACTGGGACATAGTTTTGAGCCAGTTATCGATAATATTTGAGGACAGAATACCAGCTTAATTTGCCCCTGAGAATAGAATTTCCTGTCCGCAAAATGTTATTCACGCAAGGCGTGCATAACATTCCGCAGACAGGAAAGAAAAGTTGACACGGGGCAAATCAGAAAGCCTGATTACACTGCAATCCGCTGTTTTGCTATTGCTTGAAGGATTATTATTTATACAGAATTTTATGGGGTGCCAAATTTGTAATAAGTATATATCGACCTTATAAAAGTTGAAATGGAATTTTTTCTCTTACACAGAAATTATGTGCTATAGAATTTTCGTGGCAATATACAGTAAGGTAGTTTTCACAATGTTCAAATGCTTTTTCCTCAATTTCTAAAACACTTTTAGGAATAAACAATGTCAGTATACTATCACAATACGCAAACGCACCATTACATATTTTGGTAACTTTGATTCCTCCGTATGAATTCTCTATAACGACATGATTTTTAGAACCAGTATATTTTAGTATTTCTATTCCTGTGTTTTTGACAATAATATCAAAATCTGGTATTTGACTTTTTACTCGACAATCGTTTTGAGACAACCAATTTGATAACTTTACAATCCTTTCATCTTCGGTTCCAGTATCAAATCTGAGTTGATGCATATCGTTAAGAGAATTAAGTTCTTTAGGCAAGTCGCAGTTTTCTAACAAATACACTGCGATTTTCTTGTTTGTTTTTACAGCTATAAACAATTCGTTGATCCTATCGCTGCATATGTAAGCTTTATTTACAAAAGCGATGAAACACGAGGCATTCGCAAAATCTCTTTGCCTTTCATCTTCTGTTTTTTGAGTGTAATTATACATAAAAAGATCATCCAAACAATAATACGTATCATGTCGATCTTCGTGTGGCTCGATAAATGACCACGTATAACTTCCTTTGAGTTTACACGAAAAAGATTTCTCTAGTTCACGTATTATACCTGCAATTCTTTCACTTTCTTCTGTTGTAAAACTACAATAAGCATACGGTTCAATATTACGTCCACATATTTCGCTTGCCATGAGGTGATCACTTGGTACTATTCGCACCCCTTGTTTTTTTGACTTTTGAAATCCTTTATCAATAGGTGAACCTGGTGCACAATGTATATTTACTTTTCTCAGCTTATGAGATGGAAAATCAAAAAAACCTTGTTCTAACGGATAAACATTTCCTTTTCTCGTGTATGAAAAGAGCACAGTCGATGGGAAATAGATATCTTTAAGTCTTTTACAGTTCCTAAAACAATTAAAAGAGAATCGAATTATACCATTAGGTAAATATATAGTTTTAATAATATGATTGTCAGTAAAAGTATCTCCGAGCTCAACAACATTAAGTTCAGAATTTGGCGGATAGATTGTAGGCACCTTTATATTATCTAATGAACCTTTATACTTTGTAAGTCTAACCCCATTTTTTATTACTTCGAAGTCATATTCAAGATCTCTTGAAAAGCAACATAAAGATACTCTAATAAGATGTCCACGAGCTTCTCTGGGGGAGGTTCGCCTCAAAGAAGTGATTTTTTCTAACTCTTGTGTCAATGTTTCAGGTGGAGTTGTTGGTACAGTACATGGAATGCTTGCATAATCAAATTTTCCATATAATTCACATATTAAGATAGGTTTGTGTTCCTTGAGGGCTTGCGGAATTTCGCATTTATTTATGTATTCGCTAACGCTAGATTTATTAGATGCAAAAAGAAGGAACAATGAACAATTGCTTATATGGTCTTGTAATGTCTGGTAATAATTGTCCCCGATCTCAAGTCCTTCGTCATACCATACATACCAACCTTTTTGATATATGTTTTTTATTATAGGAAAAACGAGTTCTCTATCAGCATGAGCATAACTAATGAATATAAAAGGTTTTTCCTCGTCGGCAGAGAATGGCGCTGATATATTAAGAGCTTTTTTATATTCCATCAAATATTTCGCTCCTTTATATTGAATGTAACTGTGGTAAAAAATAGATGTTATAAGTTTATGCTATTTTTGCTTTTGGAAAGCAAATCAATCATATGGTTAGCTTTATGAGCAAGTTGAGAATAGTATGGACTATCTGGATATTTGCTCGATAGATTTTGCCAAATTAGTAAAGCACTTTTAATCATATCAATATTTTCTGATACGCTCCCAAAGTAAAAATAAGAAAATGCAAGATTGTTTTTGCTTTCTATTGTATCATTTTCTTTAGCAAGTGATTTACAAAGATTAAGAGCCTGATAGTACCATTCTTCAGCTTTAAGTCGATCATCCTGACAAACCGAAATAGTACCTAGGCCGGTATAGCAGGTTAATAAATTTTGTTGATCTTAAATCGTACCTGTTTCTTTGGCAAGTGTTTTACAAAGGGAAAGACTATATAAATACCACTCTTTTGCTTCGTTAAGTTTCTTTTGTTCTCTTGCAATATCTCCCATATGAGTACAGCTAGCAAACAAATCACGACGTGATTGTATTGTATTGGTTTCTTCTGCAATAGATGTTGCTATTTTAAAACCTTCATGATAATATTTTTCAGCTTCGTCAATATCCCCTTGAGCCTTTAGAATAACACCTATCTTGTTATAGCTAACTTGTAGATTTCGTTTGTCTATCACAAGTTGCGTTTCTTCGGTTAGAGCTTTATCAATAACTAAGCTTTTAAGATACCATTTTTTAGATTTATTTATTTTATCTTGCATTCGTGAGTTATCACCTATTTTTTCATAGACTCTAGACAAATCCCTGCGGTTATTTGCAGTTTCAGATTCTTTGGCTAACATTTTAAAAATTGTAAGGATTTTATAGTACCACTGTTCAGCTTCATATAATTTTCCATGTTTTTTTAATATATCACCGAGTTTGATATAGCTGATAGATAGTTCTCTTTGTGCTTCGGATGTTTTTTCTGTCTCTATGAGCATTTCGCAGAGTGAAATGCTTCTTTGGTACCATTCCTCGGCTTCGCTAAAGTTGCTTTGTGCAACGGCTATATCGCCGAGTTCTATATCGGCATAGGACTGAAGAAGTACAAAAAAATACTTATTTTCATGCTTCATACAGAATGTTCCGCTACAGTAACGCATTTTATCATAAACTTCCTTAGCGGAGTCAAGTTTTTGTAAAACAAGATAAGAGTTACCTAGGTTGCTTAGACTAGCTAATAGTTCTATGGCTGATAGTTCATTTGGATTGGTGTTGTAGTCTTTCTTTAGCTGTTTAACTAGAGTTGATTGCCATTCATTTGCTTTTTGATAATCTCTTTTAACGCCATTACCTTTGTTATACATGTCGATGAGCTTTTCTATAGCTGGAATGTGACCCTGTTGAGCTGAACTTCTAATCAGCTCTAATGCTGTTTCGTTATTAACTTCTACATCAATACCATTAAGATAAGCTAAACCTATTAGGAAATCATGTTGTGATTTATTTATGTTTTTGTTTATAGCTGCATTTTTAGCATTGTAGTAAGACTTTTATTAAGTTTCTTCTTGTTAGGTGCTATTGGTCGTTGGCACCCTTTATACATTCTTTTGAATTTCCAACTATTAGTTGAAACCATTCTTACAGGTAAAATATTTTTACCTATTTTTTGTGCCATAGGATATTCAGTGTTTAAGATATAGTTGCTTTCGTTAACTAAGTTTGGTGTAACAACCAGTGCAACTAGTTCGCTTTTCTCTAGGGCAGAGGAGATTGAATCGTTAAAATTTTCACCTGGAATAAGAAATTCATCATACCAAATAACAATATCTCGATAAATTGGGTAACTATGAATAAACCTCATTAGCTCATTAGCGTGTTTCCTATCCTTTTTTCTATAGCTAAGAAAAATATAAGCATCAAATTCATTTTTGATTTTTTTTACAAGGTCATTGCCTATGAGTACTGACTCTAAATATTTCGTCAATTTTTCCTCATAGGGTATAGAAGTAGGATCGTGAGAATGTTTGTATAGGTATTGAAGATCGCCAAGTTTAGAGTTGAATAAATCGTCTAAATCATTTTCTTGCATCAACGGTAAAATCGGTATGTTGTTTTTTAATGCGAGCGGTAAGTCTGTATCTATTGCTATATTGTATTCTGTTAGTAATTTTCTGGTGATAGGGACTACTAATAGTTGCATTTCGCATAGACATAGTTCATAATCATCAATTTCTTCAGATATTGTATAAGGTCCTAAAAAGAAAACGGCACAGTCCTGTTGATCAAGAATTTCCTTTTGAATGTCTTCAAAATATATTTCAAAATCATCTGGGTGGCACGTGAAATATACTCTCTGTTTACCTTGAGGTTTTTGCTGACCTCTTGTTTTATATTGAAAATTTACCATTGTGTATATCCTCCAAACAAGTGGATTAGTTGTGTTTGACAATAAAATAGTTTCTCTTAAAGATGATTTATAAACTAAATTCCTTCATATCATCAATCCTTAACAAAATAGGTGAATATCCATAACCAGCACCTACATCTATATTGATCCAAGTATCGGTTTTTATAATCTTTCCGCTATACTCTTTACCATACATAAAGGTAGGAGAGTGCCCAAAAACAGTTTTAATATCATCGTAATATCTGTCACTGAGTTTCGGTCTATTCCATAAAAAATCATTTGCTGTATATTCTGATAATTTCTTTTTGATATCAAAGTTTTTTAATCCACTATGAGTTAGTAAAAAGTCTTGATTTTTCACGGATACAATTTCATACAATGGTGCTTCACGAAGATATTCGATAATACTAATCCTATCATCCTGTTCCATAGTATAAAAACCCTCTAAAGTCCACTTAGCACCATTATCCTTCCAATTAGCAAGAAGCTCTAAACTCTCAGGAGTTAGATTTCGCAAGTTTTCCTCATTAACCTCTTCGAAAAGGAAACTGCACGAAAGCAACATGGCTTCGTGATTTCCAAGAAGCAATTCAACGTTCTCTTGATACAAAAGCCACTTTAAATATTCTGTGCCATACATACCTCTATCAATTACATCGCCAAGAATAAACAAGTAATCATCACTTGAAAAATTTGCTTTATTCAACAGTTCTAAGAACTTAACAAAAGGATAGCCGTGTAAGTCTGAAATAACATAAATCATATTGGTGTCCTCGTTTATGTGTTGCGAATTTTGTTTTTTACCGTAGTTTCAATCTTATTGATAACTAAATCATAATCAATGTTAAGCAAATCAACACTAATATATTGATATCTTGATATATAAAATAATATATCAGTAGAAATATGAGGGCTTCCTAAAACAATAGGGATTATTGTGGCACCATTTGCATATGCAAAGTCTAGTTCGTTTTTTACATACATTGAATCGGTGCTGTTATCTGAAATAACGATGATATAGAAGCCTCTTTTTGAACAAGTAGATATTGCATCTGATATTTGTTCTACAAAAGATTTTGATGAAGGTTTGATATTTTCTTCTGTCCATACGGAGTAGTCTTTTTCTACTAAAGTGTTTATCAATGGCTTAATTAGCTCATGATCCTTGTGAGAATATGATATAAAAACTTCAATAGAGGTACATATTTTTTTGACATTATAAAGTATAGAGTTTATGTCTTGAGTCATATCAATAGACCAAATCTTATCTTTTCCAGAATTTAATATATATGAATGTTCTAAAGCAACATTAGGTGATTTTTTAGCTTCAGGACTTTCGCAGAAAACAAACCACTCTCGTGCTTCTATCTCACGTTTAATTAGGTCAAAAAGTTCTTTTTTCCCGTCTTCAGTTTTATCTGTAAGACATTTCAAGTGAAAAGCAAGGGGATTGTGACCTAAACGTTCAAACTCGTTCCGCATAATCCTAACTTTCTCTATATCGTGACTGGAATGTGATAAAAATATCCAGCTCCCTTTGTTTAACAACAGACCTCACTTCTTTCCTTCATGCTCATTTTTAGTTGGAGTATAAGTTTAGTTTCGATTATTGATTTAATCTTACTGAGCTATCAACAGACTTAAATAGTTTTTCGTGAAAGTTTGATTCTCCAGTAAATAAACATTGATAGGTTTGTAAGTACATTTCAATGTCGATATCAAAAGTTGCATTGTCAGTTTTAATTGTAGTGATTTTTTTGTCGCAATTTAAAGCTGCGTTAATTTCAGCTTTGACATGTCGTGACTTTATTGAGTTGTTTGAAGAAAACAATAGAAAATCCTTACAGTTGTCAGACTGTATTTTTGACGCCAATATTTTTCTCCAGTTTTCGCCTCCATTTATACCTTCATCATACCAAATTCGACATCCATTTAATTGTAGCTTCCTCAAAACTGGAAAAACTATCTCAATATCAGAATGTGAATAGCTAACAAAAATGTAGTTATCATTTTCCGCATATGGCATTTCTACATACATTTTATCATTTAATTCTTTTTCACGTTTTTCTGCTTTTTCAATCAAATGTTTGTATTGCACCACTAAAGCATCAAAATTAAATGTAGAATGGTCACCGCCATATATGACGATAGAATCAAATAATTTTCTTTCATTAATAAGACATTTTTTTATTTGGTTTCCGGTATTTATGCGTCTTAAAATTTCCTCATATGATACATTAGGTAATGAAGCAAACATTGTGTTTAATGTCTGCTCATCTATGTAAGTGCCTATAACAGTAACATATTCACCATATGCAGCTTTAATTTGACGTATAAAATCTATTGTGTGTGCTGAAGTTGTAAGTAAACATTTTTTTCGTCCACGCACAGCGTCGATTATTTGCTTTTTATCAAATCCAACTAACATTCCGTTGTGTTCATAGATAAAATCGCAGTTTAACACTGTGTCTTTAGTAACCCGATTTCTTTCACCAAAACGCTCTTGCATTACAAAATCGTCAGGAACATAATGATATTTTTGAATTAATTCGAATCCATTGTTGATAAAAAAATCTCGGCTTCTTTTGCCCATTTCAACTGTAGAGCCAAAAAGAATAAATAACATACGAGCACCTTCTTTATTTGTCGATCTTTTCTATTTTATAACCAAGCTTAAGTATAATTTTTAAAGTGTTCATAGCTGTTATTTTGTCATATTCAGCTTCGGATTCAGGAAGTTCTTCGTAACGAACTAAGCAAGGTGTCTCTTTTTTTTCATCGTTACGTTGAGGTCCGTAACTCCATCCTTGTTTTATCCTAGCTAAACTCCATTGGTCGTGCACATTGGAGGCCAGTAGAGAAGTAAGTGAGATTAACTCCTCGGGTAGAACAACATCTGATGTGTCGATTGGGTGTGGTGTATAAGTTGTTTTCATAAATATTTTCTCCTTTTAATTATGTTCAGAGTTAAACTCGTATTCGATTTAGGCGTTTAACCAAATGTCTCTTAATGTTTTACCGATATTATCAATATCATTCTTTTTGTGTACAGTTATAATGTTGTATTCTTCACCTCGATTACGTTGCATTTCATTTATGGTGTTATCTTGATAATCTTTTTCTAAAGTGTCACTAATTAACACAGCTTTTGCGTTAATACCAACTTTATTTGTTAAATTAGCCAACTTATGATATATGTCTTGGTTTAGTTCAGTTCTAGCTTTGATTTCTACTATTAAACACTTGAAATTTTTTATAAGTATTAAATCGAATTCATTCGAAACATTTTTATTCCAAGTGATTTCAGCACCACTACATACTTCATCAAAGAAACCTGAAAATAAACTGCTGTAGTAAATATACATTTCTAGTAGCAGACCTTCATTGGATAACAAGTGTTTTATCTGGTTTGAAGAAAAGCAGAAACTATAGCCATTAGGGTTTTGTTTTAGATTGATAATATATCCCTTGGTAGCAAAGGTCCGGAGGTTATCGATAATTCTTGTTTTATCGTCCTCGTTTGGAAATGGTGGTGAAGAAACTGTTGCGTTGAAGTTTGTGACTATTAAAGAATCATACTTTACACAAAATTCTTTTTTATATTTTTTAAACGAAACTTTTGCTTCGTCACAGAGCATGTATGGATTTGAAAATACTTTGTCAAATTTTTCTTTTGTCGATTGGCTGCATTCTAATTCAACTGTACATGAAGATGTGGTATGAAACTTTATCTTAGATTTCTCACCCAATATATTATTCTTTTTTAATTCAATCATGATTTTGTTTACAGATGCATAACATGGTTGAGGAATAATATAAGTGAAATTCTTTAGATTTTTTGTATCTAGAATTGTGTTGAACCTTAAAATGGTGTCTGTTTGTTCGCAGTGTTCTTTTATTGCTTTACACATAATTTTCCAACACCATTCGTGGTCTCTATAAAATTTCCAGAAGTACATATAGTCATTCTGAAGCTCGGGAAGTTCTAAAAATTCATTTGCTTCGTTTAGATCAACGATGTCAGCAACTTTCAGACTATTCTTTAAATTGATGTAATTAAAATATTCACAGCCAGTGCAGGTGGTAAAGTTGAAATTCTTGGAATCAAAAGTGTAGTATGGTAATTCGTCATAAAAACCCATACCGCTTAGCAAACCATACATAGAGGAATTGTTTTCTTCAATGGCGTCAAAGGTTCGAGTGGTTAATACTAAGGATAATTGCTCTTTTAATTGTCTGATTTTTTCATAATGTATCACTTTGATGCTTTTTATGCGTTTGCTGATGTTTTTCAGTGAATCTGCTAGCGGTTCTTCGTTTAGAGATGCTTTGTTTTTACATATTATAATTAAATTAATGTATGTCTGAAGATTACGAATATCAAATCCTTTCGTTATATATTTTAACGATGTAAGCAAAGAAGCTTTATCGACTTGATTGCAGTCGATAAAATATGTTATTCGTGATGGATTTAGTTTGATTGCGGTTGCAATATTAGAAAACATCATATCATTGCTATTATCGTATTTACTGATGTTTAGGGGAACACCAATTTTGATGTTTGTTTTATACGTTAGGATAAAAGGTATAGCTTTAACAAGTTCAGCATCATATAGTTTGTAATTTACATGTCGTTGAGATTCAAAAACAGGAAAAAATAAGGTGTTGATATTTTCAAGATGCCTGTTGATTATTTTGGCGGTTTTGGAAGGTAGTGTTGATAGAGATTTTTTGAATTTTGCTTTGTCGTGTTCGTATTGAAGGACATATCTGTTACTGGCTTTAGTAGCTATACCTTTAATAGTGTTAACATACCGTTCGAATGGAAGTATTGCAACAGGATAATCTTTGATTAAAGCACGAATAGAATCAATGTCGACAGAAGGATACAAATTTTTATCAGCTTGTTTTTTTAGCTCTCTATAAATTAACACGGAAACACGATCAAGTTCATCTAGTTTGTCCAACTCAGCAGAGCTTGCTTCATCCCATTTTCTGAAGTTGTTTTGCTTCCATTCACTGCTGTTTAGGTGGAGTTTTGTGTCGGAATGAACAAGACAAGGATGGAATTTGTTTACTTTATCTTTTATACTTCCGTTTACACAATTTTTGAGTATTCTTTGAGTTTTCCAACCGTTGCAACATAGATTAATGCACCATCTTTGGTGTTCCACTTGAATCAGTTTATTTATTTTGTTTTTATCAGAATTAAGATAGTTCTGAAAATCTTGTGCAATTAAGTAAAGATTGCTATCTTGGCTCCATATGATTCCTAAAGAAAACAACTTATATTTTATAGAAATCACATTAGCAAGTGAACTGTTGAAGTTGTAGGATTGACGAAATTGAGCCCTAAGTTTTTGTATGTTCAAATTCTCAGAGTTGTTCCAAGTCAAATGACAATTGAATGCCATTTGTTTAAGTGTTTTATACTCTTTAAGCTTTTCTACCGTGTAATCTGGCGTAAGAGGTGTTAAACTGTTATTATCTAAAATCTCATCGGAGACATAAGCGATACAAGATTTGCGATTTGTTAATTCGATACACTCACAGATTTCTTGAGCAAGCAGATAGTTGTTAGAAAAATCGTTATTATCAACGATGAAATAAGCATATTTGGTGTTTTCGTCATCGATAAGTAATTCGTTTATTGTATCCTTGGTGATTTTAGCAGTAACAAAAGAAATGTTGCCCCAATCTTTCTCGTCGGTACTATTAATAGATATAAACTGATTTAATGCAGGTCGTGTGCTTAAATAATCTTTTTCAGCATCAGGATTTTCACTCAAAACTAAAACTTGCACTTTATAACCCTCGATCTGCATAAGTTCAAGTGCGGTGTCAATGAATTTGGCGGTTATTTCGGTATAGCCAATAACAGCAACATTTATATCGCTAGCGTCAAAGTAATTGTATAATGGGTGTTCATAGAGTAATCTTTGGATTATACCAGTCGAATTAGTTGTGATTGAGGCGTATTTTTCTTTCATTTTTCACTCACACTCCTTTCGTCAATTTTATCATAATTAACGTCGGGTGTAAATGCTGTTTGAGATAAAACAACCGAATAGTATAGCGAGTTAGTGTATATCAATTTCAAAGACCATTCTATTTATATTGTATTTAATGGTATAACTATGCGAAGGTGAAAGCTGTTTATCAAACAAATTTGAATATATAAGTTTACTTGTTTCCTCTATTGCGGTTGTGTTATCTTTTTGATTTATAAATATAGGTATTTGAAAACAAAAATTCTTTACTGTTGGCTCAAGATTTTTTAAATAAAAGATTAATTCTTTTTTTGAATGAAAGAAAAGATTGTTTTCTTTAAACCAGTTTCGTGAATGTTTACATGCAGGGAGAGAATATTCGTTAGATATTTTGTGATCTTCTAAAATTTCTAACTCAGATAAGTTGAAATAATCATATCTAATACTGTTGTTTGAAAGAGTGGCATCAAAAGTTACGTCTATATGAAATGGTGTACCGTTTAAAAATACTACATTCCAGGCATGTCCTCCAGAATTGCCGTTTGAGTCGGAAGTTCCTATAGCAACTATAGATTTTAAATCCACCCTATCGCATAACCATTTTACTGCTTTAGAGATACCTTCACATACGCCAATTCTATAAAGTAATGTTCCTGGAGCTTCGTGACTGTACGGAGCTTCTACATCTTTGTATACTGCAGATTTAACGATATAGTCGTGAATTGCTCTTTCTTTTTCAAAATCAGAAAGATAATTTATTCTGTCAATGAACTTACTTGTGGCCGCTATAGTGGCATCAAACAGACTTATGGTATCATTTTGACTAAATCGATACTCGGGCTGTATATTTGTATTGTTAAATACAGCACTGTATGTAGCAAAAATTGTTTTAACGAAAAAGGTCTCTGGAACATCATACTTTATTAGATTATATATTTTAAATGCAGAATTAATATTTGTTTCTGGTAACACGAATGCATTTTCTCGATTCATCAAGCTAATAAGCATTAAATCATATATTTCTTTTTCATGAGCACTTAATGCTGAGTAATAGTATCTAAATTGATTTTTAGGAATGTATTTATATAGATCCATATTAGCTCCTTACGCCATTCGTCCCTTGAACAAAGAACCTAAGTGGTTATCTAGCATAATAAACTCGTTTGGCGATAGTTTTTCAATCTCTTCTGCTTTAACTACTCGTTCTCTTTTGTGTTCGGGTTTAATAGTTTTGTTCGTTCCAAAATGAAATCCAAACTCACCAAGTCCGGTGTTACCGGCATTACTTGTATTTGCTTCTATATAGTCATATTCTCCTAATTCGCAAGAAATAGCTTCAGAACTTCGTATTCCATGGTTAAACAGTATAGCTCGATGCGAAGAAGCTAAAAGCTTTTCTATATCTGTTTTTTCATTACTAACAAACAATCCAATATCATCTGTGACGATAGTCCATAATACATTGTTCGATGAGTTATTAATTACATTTTTTAGAGCTTTGCAAGTGGATATTGAGGTAGCTTCTAGAATTAATCTAATATTGGTATTAGAGGTTTTTAACATTTCTAATTCTGAAGAAATTAGCGCAAGTAATGTAGAATACGAACTTGAGTTGATATTTATTGATATTAAGCCAGCGTTTTTAACACAGTCGGAGATAGAGGTGCTTCGTACCAAGTTTGTTTTTTCACATATTATATTTCCTTCTCTTAACAGATTGTCAAAGAAATATTCTATAGGTACTCTTTCTGATGAGCCGAGCATAATATCGTTGCGGATGTAGTCGGCATCGTTAGAGGTTATGATGCCTGATTGTTCAGCTGTAGTAATAATATTGTGAATAGAATTGTGAGGACACGTTGATAATTTCCTTATGTATGGAGTTATATTGCATTTTATTAATAAAGTAGCTATAGCCTTTAAATATGCAAGTCCTGAATCGCTTATTTTGTGTTCATCGGAAGATGAATCTGAAACAATGGAGGCGATTTGTTGCGGAGTAAGATTTTTTAGAGGTTCATAAAATGGATTGCATTCGTTTATAACTCTGAAATAATTGGGTTGTCCAGACAGTGTTGTGAGTTCTGTTTCAAGTGTCTTATTATTTTCGTGAAGTATGACAACAGGCTGTCCAGTGGATATCGCCTGTTTACAGTTTTCTATCAATAAGCTTCGTCTGCTCTCGGAAGTTCCGCCACTAATACAAAGATTGCCAATTAAACTGTATTCAGGAATTAAGTTGCAGGCAGATGTTTTACCGATATTTCTTAAATTCCTATTTTCGGAATTCAAACGATTAATTTGTTTTAATGTGCGATTTCTGTTTGAGTGGCTTATTGCAGATACTGTTAATGATGCGAATGTATTAAATAATTTCATATAACCTCACCTCATATTCTTATTTATAAAGTTTAGGCCTAAAGATAAAGGGTAATTTTCCTGGCAGAGAAACAATCGCTTCACCATTTCTAAGGGTTGTGATATCATCATCTTCTATTGTGTTACCTTCACGTATGTGTTGTTGGGGAAGATTAGAAGAATCAAGATATTGTAAATTTATCAAGTTTTTACCATGCAATCCTTTGATATAAGATCGTGATGCCTCATTGTTAGTGCGGAATGAAAAACAATTTTGAAAGGCAGATGCGATATTGTTGCCACCGTATTCTCCGTATGTTTCGTATAGCTGTTCTATACTCTGTAGTCCACATATTAGAGATAGATTTAGAGATCTACCAAAATTTAGTGCTGTTTCAAAGTAATTAAGAGAAGGGAGTAAGCTGAGTTCATCAGCTATTAAGTAAACGTGACCCTTTTTATGGTCTGGAGATAACGATTCTTTAAGAAATAAATCAACTAAAACTCGATACATTGTTGTGTTAGCACCGCAGGACGGGTCGTATTCGAGAAAAATAGTTTTTCCACCTCTATTTCTTACAGCTTTTCTAATCGAAAATCTCCCATCTTTACCAAAATTCCTAGTTAGTAATGGGGATACCCCGTTTTGTAGTTCAGCAAATACACCTAGAGCTTGATCTGATTTTCCTGAACCCACGTATTTTGTAACGCCACTAAGTAAAGGGAACGGCTTAACAAAATCAGCAAGTTTCTTGGCATCTAAGCTTCTTAAGTATTTAGACAAAGCCTTATTGTTTAGGTGCTTTATTCTAAATGACATATCATCTGCTCCCATTAAAGCCATTCCGCATAAAACAGAAGCAAAAATTTCACTCGCTGATTTTGGAAAAAAAGCCTGTGAGCTGTTTTTTATCGCATCCATAAAAACCACTTTTGCGATTTCAAAAGCATTTATGAAAATTTCTTCTTCGTCCCATCCATCAGCAACAATATCCATAAATAGATTTGGATATACAGTGTTTATCGATGTGTTGTTTTTATTTGAAATAACATAGTCATTATGGTTTTGCAAATGTCTAAAATCATATTTTGAGTCGAAAATCATCAATATATCATTTTCTGTCAAGTTTTCTTTTATTTGTGAGGTTAAGGATAACAGTAGATTAGTTTTTCCTGCACCTGTAGCGCCAAGGCAAAGTACATGTTTTGAAATAAGATCTTGTGATAAGCCTAAAGTGCTGAAATTGCCATTACTTTCTCCTGAAATTTTGAGGAAATCACATTTAGAAAAAATCGGAAGTTTGTTTTCGGAAAGTTTAGAACCTGAAAGAATTTGAGATTTAATAATCATACTTACCTCTAAGTCATAGAGCAACTATAAATAAAAGAGCGATTTAGAGTTGCCATACAGTTTATATCGTTATGCTTTCTGATGCGGAATCTTCGTATGAGTTATCATATGAATCAATATACGATATGTCTTCGTGGTCGGTTTCATAAGATAGATTGACAGTTGATTCCATTTGTTCTATGAATGATGATTTCGCTTCATCTAAATCTGTTTCGTTAGATAAAGGGGTTGCCAGATTTGAAGTAGTGTCTGGTGTTTGTAAAATTTGAGAAAAACAAACATCATTTTGTTTGGTTTCAGTATGTAATTGACTGAGTGTGTCTCTTTCAGATAAAATCTCTTGATAACGTTGCGAAGCATAATTTCGTGCATCTACTTCGACTGGTTGAGTGTAATAACCTTTAGGATCCTCCTGAAAAGTTATGTATTTTTGAAAGTTTTCATTCCAGACTTTAGTTTCAGTTTCATCGTGAATTATCACTCCTGTTACTGCTTGGTGTTGATAACTATGTCTTCCTTCGTGCAAAAGGGTAGTTAGTATTCTATCAGAGCTTGCCCCGTATTTAGAGTCTGGGGCAAGCTGGCTATCGTTAATGTAAATCTTGCAAGTATTACGGTCGTATTGTCCCATAACAATACCATCATTGCCAGTGTAGAGAAATCTACCTTCTACAGGACAGGCTATTCTGGAATTTACTTCGGCTTCGTGTGCCTCTAAAGTATTCAAGATTTCGACCTTGGTGTCAACATCAAGAGAGTTCCATTTATCGGCAGTTAGTTTCAAACAGTCTTCATAGGTCATTGCAGAAGACCTCCTGACTCAAGAGCAGACATAGCTGTTGTTGGATCATCTCTGTACCATTCGATGAATATGAGAGTTGCTGGATATGCCATATTGAAATGCTTCATTAGGCTTTCGGTAGTAATATTTCCTTCTGAAATCAATGGTGTGTCTTCATTATTAAGCCATACGGAAGCAGCTTTCACTAAGTCGGAACTTCTTAATTCAGCAAGGTTTTTTGAAGCAGAAATAGCACCCTGAGATGAATAACCATTACGTAATAGTTTGGTTTCAAATTTTTTGATGTTGGTATTCATTGTATTAACCTCCTAATATGAATCCAATGATTCCCAAAATTATAAAAGCGATTATTAAGTAAAAAATAATATATACGATGCCCATGATTAAGCCGAATCCAAAAGAGAAGCCTATGCAACATAAAAAGGAAAGTAAGTAATCATACCACGGGAATGCCCCGCCTTTATATCTCCCAAATGACCACGCTAAGTTATAGGATATAGTGCCTATCAATCCTGAGATGATTCCGCCTATAACACCGATAGTTGTAATAGTTGAATTATTATCTGCTATGGCGTTGTACATATTTGGTAATACCAAAGAGCCAAGTAATACAACGGATAAAATAGCTGTAATAATTGTTATTACCCAAAACGTAAACGAGGATGATTTTTGTGGAGAATTACTTGAAGTGGTTGTTGGAGTAGTTGGGTATTGATAAGTGTGATTAGAGTAAGAATGCTGACTAGCTTGTAGTGCAGGAGTGCGTGCTTGTATAGATGTTGAGAGTCTATTACCTTTTGATTCTTTATATCGTTTGTCAGCTTCGCAGTAAGGGCAGAAATTGAGTGATTTATGGTGGTAATGATTCTTGTCTTTTTTGCAAGGGACTAGTTCGGAGCGGAATTTTGTTAATGCAACTTTCCACTCAGTTTCAGATGGACGCTTTTCAGGAGCGTTGTTTCCATCGACAAAGGCTCTTTTGAACAGGTTTTTAATGTATTCAGGAAATGAATTGAAATCTGGTACGTATGGAGGCGGTTCCATACCTTTAGAGTTATTGAAATATATACATTCGCCTTTTTCTACTTTGTGGTCAATAGGTTTTGGTGCAGGAGTAGAACCAACTTTCTTTTTTGCAACTTTACTGCTGTATGGATGTGCACCATTACAAAGCATACGGAATATATGTATAGCAAGTGAAAAACGATCGGTATATTCTGTGAAAGTTTCCCCAGGCGCCTCCTCGTAAGTGGTGCCTTTGCATTTTTTTGCTAGTTCTGGAGCAACATATCCAGGAGCACATACAGGACATTTGTATTTTTTATCTCTATATGAAATATGGTAAGAATCAACGTCTAACAGTTTTGCTTCGAATGATTGAGTAATTTTGATGTTGTTTGGGTTTTCATCTCCGATGATTTGTTTTATGCTATGAACCTTTTTTATGGTGTCGCATAAGCTGATTAACGCCGTAACTCTATTATAGATAGATACAGCCGAAGAACGAGAGGGGTTATGAGGATATACATATAAATCTTCAAGTTCTATTGATGATTGAATCGCCGGCATGCCAAAACCTATGAAGTTGTTTTTCTTATCATATATAGGACTCATAGGCCATGCAATATCTTTAGTTAATTCTGAGTTTTTAAAGGTAGAGCTTTCAGACATTTCACACATTGCATTGATTTTCTCTTCCCTTGATTTTGCGTCAGATGCTTTGTTGTATATCTTGACAACTCTGTTAGGGTAACCTTTTATATTGTAAACGGTTCCTTCACCGCCTGATTTGCCAGTGTCTATTAATTCGAGTACTTTACCTGATTGTGTATAAGCAAGCATAATATATCCTCCTAACTGTATTTACCGATTCTTTGGTTATAAACCTATAGATTGATTGAACTTATGATAGGAATTAATTGATAAGCGATAAAAGCGTACATAAGAAATTTCAGTGTTTTGCCACAAATTGTTACAGCAAAAAACTTAAGTGGATTTAGCTTTGAGGCTCCAGCAGCGATACCGATAATGTCAAATATAGGTAACGGAATAATGGAAATTAGAAATGTTAGTATGTACGGATGTTTTGACTTGTGCTTGTTAATGAAAGTTTTGAATTTGCTGTTCTTGTTAGAGTGATTCAGGTTTGTTTGTATCGCTCGTGCTCCATGAAAACCTGCAACATATCCCAGCATTTCTCCGAGTGCAGAACCTAAACCACCACATAGGGCTATTATTACCGGATTAAGTATGAATGAAAATTCGATCACCACAATAGCACTTGGAGCTGGTAAGAGTATAGTTGCATTAGATAAAAAACAAAGCAATATGACTGTTATATACGATGCGTTAGCGTGTTCTGTAAGCCATTTGTTGGAAAAGAAAGCCAACATACTAAAGATTAAGACGGTAAGCAGAATGATTAAATCAAAAACAATTGAATTGCTGTGATGTGAAAATTTGGTGTGTTTTTGTTTTTTATGGCGATGTTTTTTTTTAGAATAAGTGACTTTACTTGATTTTTCTTTTTCGGGATAATGAACATCGATATCATTCTTTTTGGGGATACTGGCTTCATCAATGTCATTAGATTTATCTTGATCTGATTCAGCAGTTGATACAGAAAGGGATTCTGTTAAAGATTCGGAGCATTCGGATAACTCAGTTAAATCTGGATTATCGTTATCGCTTTGGTTTAGGCTGTCTAAAGAATATTTGCGTAGCTTGTCCCAATCAGGGAATTTATAATATTCATCATCCATGTACCTTGCGTTAACATCGTCGTTAAAGATAATGATAACTGTTTTATCGTCATCAATCTTTTCTTCAGGATATTTTTCGAGAAACTCTCTAAGACTTGTTTGAAATAATTCTACAGTTTCATCTGATGTCTCGTCACGTCTCATAAATGATTCTGCAAACGGAACATTTATGTTGATATTTCGTTCGTCATATTTGAGAATTTTGGGACAAATTCTTTTTAAAACACCGTCTGTCATCAGCATAACCGAGACAACATTGCCTTCGGCTTTTCCGAACTGCCATACATTAGGACCAGAGCACAATGGATATACATTCCCGTATTCATCATTTTGCTCATCACTTAATTTTATGTACTCACCTGTATCCAGTAAAGCGACAATACCGCTGTCACCGGATTGCCCATAATAAAGCTTTGAGTTATCAAATATAACAAGAGAAAGAGTTGTATCGTATTCGTCTTCGTCTTCGCCTGCTGATTCAGCTTCTTCAAGAATACTTTTATATCCATATACAAAAGCATTGTTCATTAGTTTTTTGACTTCATCTTCACTGAGATTACTGTTATAGTTGCTGATACAGTGTTCAACAGCGACTTTAGCTGCGATTTTTGAGCCGATATCTGAGAATTTTTCGCTTCCTAAACCATCAGCTACTGCAGCTATTGTGATGTTTTCGTTAGTTTTTTTAACGCAATAGGAATCTTGACACACTATATTATTTTTAATATGATATGGACCTGCCATATTAGCTGTGACATAACGATGCATATAAGTACCTCCTTTGGAGCTTTACACTATATATGTAAAGCTCCTTTTTATGGTTTAAGATATGGCTGTAGCACATAACAATCAGTCATTGAGCCAAGCATCAAGATCAGCATGTTTAAGAGTGCTGTTAGGTTTTTCTGTTGGGTCATCAATATGTACCTTGGCACCAGGAGTACTTGTGGAAACAGTTTTAATTGAAGTGGACATAAAGTCAAAGAAGTCTGTGAAATCATATCCTGCATCGTCAGCCAGTTCAAGGATTCGCTTGCCTTCAGTTAATTTAGCCGCCGTTTCTTTATCGTAGCCACCGATACCTAACATCCAGAATTTTACTTTCTTTTCAGATGTTCTTTGTTTAATGGTAGCAGCAATATCTGTTACATCACCACCATAACCATCTGATAACATAATAATCCAAGGCACTCTTAAATCGATGCCTTCATCTGCGTATACGTTGGTGCGTTCTCTCATTTTGCTGATAGCACCTTCAATAGCAGCGGTAATGTTTGTGCCTCCTTCCGCTGAAAGTTCAACTGGAGACATATCTCCAATAGGACGCCACTCCTGAATCATGTAAGGACTGCCGTTGAATCCCATTATGCAAATGTCTACAATGTCGGCTACCTGTGGGTTTTTACAAACATCCTTTTTAAATCTGTTTATGCTTTTCTGAAGTTTTCTGATAGGTTCTCCATCCATGGAATAAGAAGTGTCGAGAAGAAAAAGTACAGGCATGTGAATTGCGTTGATGTTTTTAGGGTCGAGCTGCTGCATATCGTCATTAAAATATTTAGTATTCATAATATCCTCCTAAAGATATAAATAATGTTGTGAATTAAGTTTTATGGAGTATTTGATGTTGTTTTAATGTATGATTGGGTATATTAATCCCACTGTACAGACATATCCTTTGATAACAAATACAAACAATTCATTATTATCACTCCTCTTTTTATTGTTTTAATTAGCATTGATAATATTATATTTGAAATTTTCTTTAAGCTAAAGATAGTAAAAACCTTTAAAATTCTTAAAGTAAGTAACCTGAATTAGCTAATTGTCTTAATTTGCATGAATTTATTATTGTGATATATCGTAAGTAGTAAAGATTATTCATTGATCCAAACATCAAGATTAATTTGCTTAGATGTAAGAGTTGATATATTGTCGCTAGGAAGTGGTAATGAAGTTGAGGTGAAGTAACTAGACGGAAAGAAATTCAATAAATCTATAAAGTTGAAATTGTCATTGAATGGTAATATGAAACGTTGTGTGTCTTTAACTATTTAAGGGTAAGTGTCTTTGTTGGGGTGATGTATGTCTAATATGTGGAATGCTATTTCCTTTTCGGCTACTATACTTTGAATAATAGATACAATTTTTGCTATGTTATTACTAGGGTTATCAGAGAGAATAATTATCCAAGGCGTAATTGGTTTAATATCTAAATCAGTATAAAGTTTTTTACGTTCACGTATTTCCTTTACGGCATATTTGATAGTAGAGGGGATGTTTGTAATAATGTTAGTCTTAGTTTCAGCTGAAGACATATTCCAAATAGGACACCATTCCTGAAGTGTGCGAGGAGTGTTATCGAATCCTATTACACAGATGTCAAGTATGTCCGGATTAAGAAAATTTTTATAAAGGTCATTTTTGATTTTGGTTAAGATTGTTTTAAGATGTTTGCTATGCTCTTTGCATATAGAGGATGTGGTATCGAGAAGCAAAACTAATGGCATACGAAGTACGATATTGTTATTTAGATGAGTAAACGGTGTTATAGTATTATAGTTTTTAGCTTTCATGAGAATCTCCAAAATAATTAAACATTGATTTATACAATGATGGGTGTTGTAGCGAATGGTAAAACTTGTGTTGATTCCACCGCATGGACATATTCCTCGATAACATGTATAGATAGTTCATTTTATAACCTCCTTTTATTGTTGAATTTTTGCTAGTGTTTTTTGCTTTAAACAGTATAGATAAATTAAGGATTAGTATTCTGGTTTAGGCGGCTAATTGATAATCATATACAACGGAATCGATAGAAACCAAAGTTCTAAATTTTTCTGTTGCACTTTTTAGTACAGTACAAAGTACTTTTGTGCCTGATTTATGAGTAGTAAAGTCTTTTGCATAAGCTTTTTCATCGTTGTCAAGAAGTAAAAAAACTCCCTTTGAACACTTGTCTAAAATAGTGGCATAACAACAATCAAATCTTTCATATTTACTCATTTTTATCTCTCCTTTTGTTTGAATTTTTATTGTACTTAAATTAAACCATAGTTTGAGGATTAAGAACAAACTATCTGAAGTTGAAATATTCTTAATTTTATTTGTGCTTTTCTTAATTTTTAAATAACTGCGTATAAAAATACTATTTCTGAAGCCAAACCTACGATTGGCGAAATAATCCAAATGTGTTGATTCACAAGAAAACAAATGGTATAATTATACTAAAGATATTCTGGAGGTGTATTATGAGTATAGATTTTAATGAGTCAAAGATTTTACGGATACCAGAGTTCAATGATGACGAGGGAATTGAACTTTCAGATTTTCCAGATATATATTTTGGAGACTTTGTTGATGAGTTTTTTAAAAAAAAGATAGTTGTCAAAGGGAAAAGACGTTTTCCGATTATTGATTTGAATAAATCTTCAAAAAGTTTTAGCGATATAATAACTAAATTGCTACCAGATGATTGGATGAAGGATTTAGATGGCACTACCCCTTATTTTACTCATCTTAGACGACCTCAAAAATACAACGATTATAAAATTGGCAATAATGCTATTAAACAATTCTTAAAATCACCTGATGAAACTAAGAGAAAATTAACAGCAAAGATTAAAAAGTTCATTTATAGTCCAAGTGTTACCTTTGATGAAGGTGGTTTTAGATGCTATATACTAAATATAATTAATTTGAAGTTTCCGGATGAAATATATACCAAGATAAAAAACATGTATATAAAATGTGGTGATTCCGAAGAGAACCCAGAAGAAAACGCAAAAAAAATTAAAACCCGATATGAAAAAAGATTAATTAAATTCATAGGTGAAGACGAGAATGAAATAAGTAAAATAATAAATGCAGTATCTAAATTGTTGGATTTGTCTATGTATGCAGAAGTGTTTGCTCTTTTTGTATTAGCTTTTATTGTTTTGCAAAAATTAGATATAGAATTTGATAAGCAAACAATAAAAGATATACTACCGTTGATATGGTTTGATTCGGAAGATATCAAAGAAACTATGGATAACTCCTCTCATGTGTTGTCAGAATTTCTGACAACTTATGAATTACCAAGTCACATAGAGAGGTTCTCATTAGAAGGTGAGTCTTTTAAACAGGAATGTTATGTTATTAATGGCAAAAGAGAAACAATGAGATCGTACGACAAGCATGCTTATGGATGTAAGACTGTAAGTTTGTCGGATTATAAGGAACTGGGGGCAGTTATCTCAACTGCAAAGGAAGGATATAAGGTTAAATTTTTATTGTTTGAAAAAGATAACAATGGTAATCTTGAAGATTGTCTTAATTTGCTGGATATGTTGTATAAGTGTAGATTTTCAAACATCTATGAACAAAGAATGGTTTCGGAAAATATAGATATTTATGTATGTGCGGATTTTGATTTTGCATCAACTTTAATTGATTCAGCGATAAACAGGAGCGATGATGTCTATTATAGGGTACATATCTGTGACTATAATAAAATGGCGGCACAAAAGTTGCTATCAGAAGCTCCTCTTTTCATCCCAAGTTTAATAGATGGGTCTGATGTTAATCTTGTCATTATAGGAATAAATGAGGCTACTTTTAAATTAACAGAAGAAGTTATAGCAAGTACTTTTATACCTAATATTCCTAAGATTTCGCTAATTGGTAATAATGCTGATTTTTACAAACGAAAGCTTCAACAGAAATTACCTGGAGTATATAAAACAGAGCCAAGGGTAAAAAGGATCATTCCTGAGTTTTATGAATGTGACATCGAAAGTGCTGATTTTTTAGAATTGTTGACGAACAACGCATCTAATGAATATGAGTTGAGTCTTAGCGGCGCTTTGATAAGAGGGACATATTTTATTGTTGATCTTGGTGACGATAGAGATAATATGTTGTTTGCAAGAAATTTAAGAGCATGGCTTTTAGGTTGTGATAAAAACTTTTCTCGAACCCCTTTCATTGCTGTAAAATGTAAAGATGGAAGAAATGCTAATATCGCAAGGCACCTTGTTGTTAATAATAAAAAATCAGGTAAAGATTATTTCAATAACTATAATCTCTACTTTTATGGTATGAAAGATACAATGTTTAACTTTGATTATCTGGACATTGAAAACAATAGACAAAAACAGATGGCTCTAAATATTCATCTTTCCTACTATGGTGATAACTTAAACGAAAAAGAGAAAGCTGATGCTATAGCGAGCTATTTTAGGTTTTCGTATAATCGGGATAGTTCAGAATGTGCAAGTGTTTCAATTGCATATATGCTATATTCATTAGGTATAATAAAGACATTAGACGATTTGAAATGTGACGAAAATCAATTAGCAAAAAAATATGAAGAATGGATGCAAGAACGAGATAACCGAGATGCCGCAGCACGTTATGAACATTCACGTTGGGTTGGTTTTATGTTAAGTAGAGGATGGCGCTCTGCTTCTTTGGGGCAGGTGAGAGCATATGCCGGACAAGAAAGTGGGAAGGATCACAAGCACACGTTGTGTAGGCTTCATCCTTTTATCTGTAATTGGGATGATTTTAATGACGAAGAAGAAAATATGAAAATTAGTGCTTTAAAAGCAGTGAATGAGCATTTACAGCTACCTACGACATCAACCTATAACATTGTTTCAGCAATTGGTAAAATCCTAACAAATAATCCGTTTGCATACAAAGAGTTGGAAATAGATGAATCAAGGTAAAAATATTTGCCGCACCATTATTGTTTGGTACGGCAAATTAAGTACATAATATAAGGGGAAATAAAAATGGAAGACATTTTTATCAGTCATTCTTCGTTGGATAGAAATGTGGCAGAATCAGTTTGCGATATCTTGGAAAGTTCGGGTTTTAGTTGCTGGATATCATTTCGCATTAAAGATTTGCAACCGGGAAAAATTTATACCGAAGCTATAAACGAAGCTATTGATAATAGCAAAATATTTTTAGTTTTACTTAGTAACAATTCGATTTCTTCAGAACAGGTGCGTCAAGAGGTAATATGTGCCAATGAACGCCAGAGGTATGGAACCAAAATTTTCCCTGTTATTATAGATGAAAATGTTGATATGAATGCTATTCATAAACATATGGGATATGTTTTGGCGGGAAAAGAGAGTGTGAACTGGTACGATCAAAGTTCGCAGGAAGAACTTTTGAACCAGATAGCAATAATCCTTAATATACCAAGTACGACTGAAGTTTGTGAGATAGTAAGCAATACTATAGAGTGTGGTTCGGTTGTAGGTAGAGAGAATGAAATAATATCTATTAAACAGAAGCTTAGAGAAAGAAAAAAACTTTGCTTAAACGGAATAGGCGGTATTGGAAAGACTGCATTAATACAGGCGTATTGTCAAAATGAGGGCAAAAAAATATACTCTAACATCATTTATATGTCGGTAGAGAAATGTATATTGAGAACTATCGCTAATGACAAATCGCTTATTTTAAAAAGCGATTTGTTAGAAACAAAAAAGAAATCTTTATCTGATTATGAATATGCTTTTTATAAATTATCACTTCTTGAAAATAGTGTTGATGAATCAACATTATTGATACTTGATAACGTTGAATCTTCGAATGATCCTTTGTTGGAAAGAATATGCAACTTGAAATGTAATATTATTATAGTTGCAAGACATTTAGAATTTGGTAAATATGGTTTTGAGACATATAATTTGAATAGTATTAGTGAAAAATCAAAGGTTGTCGAGTTATTTGAGTTGCATTATAAAAACAAACTTGACATAGAAGAACAAAATGCATTGTTCAAACTTTTAAATGATATTAGTTTTCACACAATGTCCGTAATTCTGTTAGCTAAACAAATGAATTATTTTGGAAAAAAACCTTCAAATTATAAAAGTATCAACCAAATTAGATTAGAACGTTCTAGTGGACTTAATCAAATGCTTTCGAGTGAAGCCTATGGTTCAGATATTGCTCAGATATATAATCAATTGTTTGACTTGTTTAATGTAAGGTCTTTTTCAATTGATGATAAAAAAATATTAAAAACTCTTAGCTTGATTCCTGGAGAAGGTGTATACAGGCATTTATATTTAAAGTTAGTAGGGGAAGAATATGTTTCTACATTAAATAAGTTAGAGCAAACTGGCTGGGTTCAAAATGATAAATCTAAATCTACAATAATTTTACATCCATTAGTTAGAGACGTAATTGTGCATGAGTTAGATATATATATTGAAGACCCTGATATACAGAATTTTACAGATAATTTTATAAAGAGTATTTCTAACGCTTATGATAGAACATATCAAGAGAACGTGAAGTATAAAGAATTAGCATTGTCTATTTATTTTCAGTTTGCTCAGCCTACGGTGGCAAATTATAAAAACTACTTGGTTTTAAGCAAGTTTTTATGGGTTCTAAATTGTATGGATATTAGTTTAGAGATACAAAATAAAGTAAAGATGTTGTTTGTTGATGCCAAAGGTACGAGTTCTAATACAGCAGAAGAAGCAGAGGCTTTTATGCAAATTGGATTTACATATCAGGTTAAAGGTGATTACAATGCTGCTGAAAAAGAATTAGAGCAGGCAACTAAAATATATGGCAATAAATTTGCTGCCAGTCTATCGCATTTAGCACAAGCTAAGATGTCTACTGGAGAAAATAAATTAGAGGAAGTAGAACCATTGCTTAAACAGAGTCTCAAAATAAGAGAGCAATATTGGCCAGGAACTATCTCCGAAGCAGTATCCTGTCACTTATATGCTAAAACGTTAAGTTCATATGGAGTAAATTTGGATTACGCTATAACCCTTGAAAAACGAGCGTATAAATTATTTTCTAAATTGCAACCAGGAGGAGTTACAGTTTCATCAGCAGCATATATATTGGGCTGGCTTTATGTACAAACTGCTGAAGATTTAGATGATATAGAGTATGGAATTGCAAATTTGGAAGAAGCTAAAACAATAAGGCTTGAATATCGTGGTGATCCACTTCATCCATGGATGGATGATATATATCTAAAACTAGGTTTAGCGTATGAAAAGTATAACGATTATAATAGAGCCAAAGATTATTACGAGATGTTATTAAAAGTTAGATGCAACAAATACAATAATAATCAAACACATAAAGAAATAATAGCTGTTTATAAATCCTTACAGAATGTTTATGCATCATTAGGTGATGTGGAGGGTGAAAAAAAGTGTAGAAAACACATTAGATATTATTCCTGAGAGCAAAAGGAGTTGATGTTTTGTACAAAGAGTTAAACGCTTTATTGGAAGAGCTGACAAATAATAAAATAATCCCGGCGGTGTCCATGTCGATAGGATATATGAGTGAAATTATATATTCAGAATCTTTTGGGGAAATAGCAGAAAGAAATAAAAAAATTTGTAATAATACACGCTTTGACATAGCCAGTATGACTAAAATTCTTACTGGTATTTGTTTTATTAAACTTGTGGAGGAAGGTAAGGTTAGTTTATCAGACCCTATTTGTGATATTTTTCCGGAGTTTAACAATAAAAAGCCAATAGAAAAAGATGGATGTATCGTTGGTTATTGTGATAGCAGTAAAATAACATGGTACAATGTATTAACACATACATCTGGAATGGGATGGACTAGATCTAAGACTCGTCCGTCGTTGCCCAACTTAGACAAAGGGTTGAGCGATATTTACAATATGCCATTTGCTTATGTGCCTGGTGAGCATATAGTGTATAGTGATATCCCAATTATTTTAATGGGCAAAGCCATAGAACAATTGTCTAATATGAAATTAGACGATTTTGTTGATAAAGTTTTATGTAAGCCTTTAAATATGAAAAATACAAGCTTTCTACGAATAAGCAATAATACAATGGACAAAGCTTTAATTGCACCAACAGAAGAAGATTTGATTTTTAGAAAAAGACGAGTGTGGGGAGAAGTTCATGATGAAAACGCCTACTTGTTGGATGGTGTTTCAGCCCACGCTGGAATATTTTCTACATCAGAAGATATGTGTAACCTTGCAATCCATTATAATAATTGGTTACATAATGATGGTATATTAAAAAAAGAATCAGTTAAGCAAATGATTTTTGAGCATGTTGAAGAAAATGGAGATAGACGTGGTCTTATTTGGCAGTTAAGTGGTGATGGAGAAAAAGCGTATACAAAAAATTTGTCGAGAGATGCGTATGGACACGCTGGTTTTACTGGATGTTTTTTATGGAATGATCCTGTAACAAGCTTGTCTATAGTGTTTTTATCAAACGATGTATATAACGGAAGAGATAACCGTAAATTATTTGATTATCGCTCCCGTATAATGAATATAGCTATAAAAGATACTCTGGGTGGAATTTAGAGTTATAGATGATTAAATCAACTGAAAAGGTAGCTTCACTAAATGATAAATAGTAAAGCTGCCTTTTTCTTTGTTAAGAAAAGAAAATCATCCCTGCTTTCTTTTAATGAAAAATTGTGTTTACAGCATAGTCTATATCATATATGTTTCCTTTATTTAATTTGTAGTATGAAATATATACTTTTATTTTGTCGTCTATTATGTAAGAAGGAAAACTTCGGTGGAATTGAGAGTTTATACAACTTTGTTTTAATAATCCGATTTTATCAACGGAAACCTTTTGTCCTAAAAAAGAGCACACACAAAGATGTTTATCCCAACTGAAACTATTGATAAAGTCTTGAAGCAAACATTCAATTTCCTCCTGAGTGCATTCAACATAGTATATTTTATCAACAGTATCATTTTTGAATATATTATACGTATCGAGTATTAAGTCATACACACTCTTAGTTGGCTTGCCTTTAGTAACAATTTTAGAATAATCAATCAGTTCATTAATAAATGCTTTCTTATTAATTAGTTCTATTAACATATCTCAATTCACCTCCGTTGATAAAAGATTGCATAGATAATATAGTTCGTTTGAAGCGTATGTTCTAGCATCTATCTCACACTCTAGATTATAGTATTTATCATAATCTTTGACAGCTATGTTCCTTTTGTATTTAGAAAATTCATTTTTGTATGTGTTGGCTTTATCTATGTATTCAGCTCTGGTTTCTTTGCCAGATTCGCAATCTTTGATTAATTGATTTTGCCATGCGTGTGCCGCTTCGTGTGCAATACTGTTAATCATTTCTTCGACAGATTCGAGTTCTAAAATCTTTATATTTACCGCAATTGTATGAGTCGCTTCACAATAGGTTGAATATGTGTTTTGGTCAAGTACCGTCAATATCACATTGAGCTCATGATCTAAGTCCAGTTGCTCAACTTCAATATTAGCTATGCATTGCAAAAAATCTATACGCTCATGATTAGATAAGTAATCCCAGTCATCTATTGATTGTAATAACTCTTCAGAACTATACGAATAAGAGTTTTCTGTGCTTTTAGTGTGCTTCTCAACTGATGAAGAAAGTAACCCGATATCTAAAAGTTTTGAACCTGAAATTAGAATTAAAACCGTTATTAAATAAATACCTATAGTTCTAAATATTGATAGGATTGCCATATATTTTTTTGAAATCTGATGTTTTGTTCTATTCTTATATTTCTTGGTAATAATGTTATAAAGTCTAACGGATAATATTATGAAAAATATTGTCCCAACAACAACGCAAAGTGTAATATAATATTTTAAAAAAGTAATGATCGAATATAAGCCGAGAGCTAATCCTATAGATGAAAATATACTTAAATCATTTCTACTACATCTTATGGTGAAAGCTGTTCCTATTGAAAGTATTATTCCTACACAACACCATAAGAATATCTTTGAATTTTTGTATGTAAAGCCATCAATACACAAAAACAATGAACTTCTAAAAACAACAGTAGTAACAACCGCAGAAAAAATAGCATTAAGAACATATTTAAGTTTATTGTATTCGTTTTTACACATGTCAATGTTTCACTCCTCAAATCTTATAAATAAATTGTAAAACATTCATAACTTAAATTCGATAACATTAAGGACAAATTATTCTTAATTTGAGAGTTTAAGCGATAGGAATTCTATTAATTTGTTTATTCATCGTCATCATCTGTTCCAAATAATTCGTCAAACTTTTTTTCAAGCTCTGATTGTAAATCGAAGTTTGTGTCCTCTTCCTTTCCTTCTTTTGGTTCGTCGAATGGTTTACGTGGTTGGTAGTTGTCATAATGTTCTTTTGCCAAGCGTATCCAATCTCGAGCATTAAGTTTACTGCCGCTGTTAAGGTGAGATCGTTTTTTATACTCAACAATATAATTTTCAGATGGATAAAGATAATCGTAATATGGAAGTGTCACAACATAAGGTCGGACACCTTGTCTTAATATTAAAACTTCAACTCCTTTGTTACCTTTGATTAAGTATTGTAGTTCTGATGATGAAATTAGAGGTTTCTCTCTACCATTATAGTCAACTACATTTCCGCAGAGCTTACTTATTGTGTCAAGAAATTTGATTTCTTTTGAGCTGAAGCATATCCAGTTAGTACAGTTGCTTAGGATTGTTTCAGCGATTTTATCTCCGTATTTTTCGGATAACTGATTCAAACTTTGGCAAAATAGGTGGTATCTTATATTTTTAGAGCGAGACTCACTAATGCGATTGTCGAAAGATTGTACTGGTGTTAAGTTTGAAAATTCGTCATATATGAAGTTAACTCTAATTGGAAGTTTGTCATCTTTACATTCGTTGCAGATGTCAAGCAAAGCTGTATATGCTTGTGTCAAAAAAGAATTAACAATATTATTCATACTCTGTTTTTCATCTGGGTAGATAACATAAATAAGCGTAGGTTTTTTTGCCAGGTCATAAAAGTCAATTTCGTTACTATTAAATAAATTTAGTACACTCTCGCTTTTTATTAATCCATCTAAACCTGTATGAATAACACCATAAATACAACTTTTAGTTTTTTCTGCACATAAATCAAGAACAGCATTTAAACCTGACGTCATAGCTTCGGATAAATCAGGAACGCATCCTATTAGTCTCTTAATTGTATCTTCGGCGTTTTCGTTGCATAGCGGCAATATGTTTTCAAGGGTAAAGTGTGAAGGTTCTTTAGAAAAAATTAAACATAATTCAATGACCTTTGCTATATATGTTGATGCCACCATATCCCAGTAACGATCATTTTTATTTGCTGTTTTTGACATTAACTCAATCGAAAACTCGTCAATTGCTTGCTGTGCTTTTGAAGTTTGTCCATTGACGTAATACTGGTAGATTAAATACAAAGGATTCCACTGGTCTGATAACTCTGGAGAACGAATATTTAGTACTTCAATATTGTGAGTTTGTTTTGCGGCATTTGCAGTTGTTCTGTATAACTCACCCTTGGGGTCGTTTATTACTGCACTTTCTTTATTAGTTATGATGGACTTAATAAGTATTTTGCATACTGCACGACTTTTACCACAACTTGTGGGACCGATACTTATAGAGTGATTATCCATAGGGTCTACATACACAGTTTTTTTCTTGGCATATAAAGGAATACCAGAACCTTTTTCAGATGAAACTAGTTTTTCAATAATTTCATTTTCTTCAGCGAATCTGGTTGTATTATCGTTTACATATCTACTGTATTTTGACTCAAACATTTCTTTCCTCACTACATTCTTTGTTATTATTTTCTGCAACGAAGCCAATCATTGTTTTTTGACGATCTTTTGTTTTGACACCAATGTCGATTAGTTGAGTTTTCTCATCAAAATAATCCTCAATAGTGTATATTAATTCCTTAGGACATATCTGTTCGCAGATGAAAATTAGCTTACTATTATTAAATTCAAGTGTTCTATCAACAAGAAAACACATAAAAGCAATGAAATAATCATTGAGGGGTTTGTTCGTCCATTCAGATAAATTTACGACTACGTTTCCTGAGTATTCATTTTTAAATCGAGTACATTTTTTGGATTCATCATTAAATCGATTAATTTCTTTAAAAACACTGTTTTCATCTACATAAGGTAAATTAAATTCAAAATAATCATTTTTCAATTCGTTTAATATGTATTCTTTGGATTTTCTGTATTCTCCTTGAATTAGTTTCATCATAATCTCCTTTTAAGCTATAACTTTTTATATATTCTAGTGCTGATGTAATGTTTGCTGCTTGATAATTGAGAGCGTTGTATAAATTAACGTAAAATGAATCATTATTTTAGTTTCTTAGGTGTTTTTATAATATGATACACATGCTGTTTTTCAATTTCGTGAATTTTATTGTTTAATGCATCATTGCCTCTACCATGAAAATCACTCGCAGTAGATATGAACATATTATATCGAATTGCTAATTCTTTAAGTGTATCAATCATTTCATCTGAATATTTAAGGTAATAGACCTCTAATCCACCTTTTCCATCACATACGTGACAAAATCTTCTGAGCAAACTATAACATTCACTTAATTCAATACCATAAGAAAATAAATGTGCTAATACTGGGACTCCGCCGGCATCTATTACAGAACGAATCACTAAGTCAAAATCAGCATAAGAACAATAATCAAGAGCATTTACAAAAGCTTTTCTTTTGCCATAGTTGCCGATGTATTCGTCGAATACTTCATCTAAATCATCGGCATAATTATTCTTAACCAGATAGTCTGCTATTTGCATACGGCCTATATGTTTAGTTGGGTATAATATTTTTAATTCGTCATATGAAGGAATAACAATATTACAATTATCTTTTAACTTTTCTCGAATGTTCTCTACGTAAGCCTTTTTATCGGGATGATTAGAGACAATTAAATTTTTAAAATTTTCATTATTCTCATCAAAATCAAGTGCAATGATGTGGACCTCTATTTTTTTGCCTTTATCAGTTGTATAAGAAGTTGAAATCTCACAACCGTTAATTAACTCTATATCTTTATACTTGTTTTGTAGTCGTGAAATGTTCTCATGAATATAATTATGATCTGTGATAGCTAATGAGTTTATTCCTTTATTTATCGCCATCTCAATAACTTCTTCTGGAGTATAGTTACCATCAGAACATACAGTATGTGTGTGAAAGTCTACATATATATTATTCATACGTGTTTTTCTCCTTCGCTTTTAAATGATACATAAGGAGGTATCTAACAATTCCTCAAATGTATAGTTGTTGAATTTATCAAAAACCTTAATATACTTCTTATTGTTCTTCTTTTTTATTGCATAATCAGCAATTAGAAATACCGGTTCTTTATGTATGATTTTATAACCATATAAAATTCTTAATTGAACATTAGCTTTTTGACATTTATAAGTGAACAATTCGTTACCGTGTTTATCGTACTTTATCTTATCGTCATTATAAATCTTATCAAATTCAATATTTTGAGATTGATAAAGCTGAATCCTTGTGTAGAGGTCATATATCGAATCAATGATAGCTTTTCTGACCTCTACAGATTCCTTGAAAAAATCTTTTTTATAAACCAATATCTTCATAAGCATTCCCTAATCAACCAAAAATCAACCCAAAGGAGAACATTCCTCCGATTATGACAATAAAAATAAGAACTCCTAATATGTAGTCCCAATGAGATAGGAGCTTATATAAAATACACCTTATTTTATTGCTATGTCCTAGATTCTTTTTTAAATATACATTATTTATCAGATTTGATACTCCACTTGAATATTTTGACAGTGCGGCTTTTTTTATGAGTTTATTAGCTTCTTTGAGATTTTCTTCTGTGCCATATGCGTTAATGTAGCATTTTGCTAATTTAATGTATATATCAGGGTCGTTACAACCTAATTCACAGGCTTTGTTAAGGTAATAATACAACTTTGCTTTGTCTTCTTTGACGGCTAGTTTTTCTTCATAACACTTCACCAACATTAAACAAGAATTGAAATTAACATCCGCAGAAGATTTATAGAGTTTTATGGCTTCTTCATAATTTTGTTCTACGCCTTGACCATAAAAGTAGAAATCTCCTAATCTTTTAGCCGAATCTGTATGCCCTTTTTTATATGCTTCATGATACCAATAAGCAGCTAACTGATAATTGCATAGACAACCATACCCCTTGTCATAAAATAACCCTAACTGATGTTGGGCATAAGCTGAACCTCTGCAAGCAGACTGTAAGTACAAATTGAAAGCTTTTTTATTCAGTTCTTTCTTACTATAAAACTCAACACATTCTGAAACAGAATTTACAGATGTTGCATCATCATAGTAATTATAAAAATAACAATCTGCTAAGTTATTTACCGAATCTGAATGTAAGTAAAAGAAATCGGGATGAGCTTTCATAACACCTTTGTATTCTGCTAAGGCGGAAAGCCTGTTCTTGCTTTTTCCTTTTAAGTTAGCAAGTCTATATTTCTCGTCGATTTTTTCAAGACATGCGAAAACTTCGTCACGCTTAACTGTATCGATAATCTTAGGAGCTACAATATAGACTGTGTTATTTTGTTTAATCACATCATTTTCATCGCAAAGCTCACCGTTCTTAGTAAACACTTCAGCTAATTTATCAAAAGTTGCCTGATCTTTATCATCTACAAAAACTTCACTTTCTACTCTGTTGATATTTAACTTTCGAGGATAAAACTCCTGAATAGTCACATAAGATGAATCTAATAGATTGAAACCGCTATAAATTATTTCTGAGTTAGACTGACTAATTACTGACAGAACTCTGTAATTGCCAACTAATTCACCTATATTTAAAGTTATCATTAGCTTTTACTCCTTTTTTGTGATTTAAAACGTAATTTATTTGTTGGTAGTGAGCATTGGCCGGTCTCTAGGATGTTTCATATGTAATCTCCTTTCTAAAAGCAATGTAATTTCCTTGTGTATATATTGTCTCATTTTATAATCTTATACTCAAATGCCCATATATCTTGATTTTCTTAATTTATATCTACAATTAAGAAAATCTTCTTAATAACAAAAAACGAACCCACTTTATTGATGCTTAGTTCAATAAAGTGGGTTCACCTTTTTTAAATTTATTGATGCTTTTTGTATAACTCTTCCATTAGTAAATCGAGAAGTTCTTTTTCTGTTGTAGATAGACCTTTTGTAGGAGTAGATGGATGTTTTAACACATCAACCAATTTGTAGGCTAAATCCTTTTGATTATCATTTAATCCGTTTATAGAAAATTCAAAGATGAAGTTAAACAGTATGAGCCATATATTGTAACAGGTATGTGGTATTTTGACTTTATTCAAGAGGAATATGCAAGAGAAAGGTCTAAAGCGTACGCCGATTCAGTGTATATAACACCATATGTTGTTGATGATAGTACCGATTCTGATTTTGCGATTGATATGACTTTAGATTTTGAGGCAAGAATGAAAGAGAAAGAAATACTTGAAGAGGAGTATGAAAATATAAGAAAAGCATTGAGATATATTAAAAGTGAAAAAATGCGTAGTAGGTTAATCAAATATTATTGGGACAATAAAACCCAAGAAGAAATAGCATTTGAGGAGGGCTCACGCCAACCAAATGTATGTAAGGAAATAAACGATGGGATAAAAAATTAAAAAAATTTTATAAAAAAGTATATAATTGACCTCTTTTTTGCATTAAGGGTGAGGGGTTATTTAACCGCCTCTAAAAAATAATGAAAAGAGGAATTTATATGAACAATAAGATTATAAAAAAGGTGATATTTTTCTTTATGATTTCGGTGTTAACAAAGGTTCAGTGCAAAATAGCTTTAGACCTGCTGTTGTTTTACAGACGAATGCTATCAATAACTATTCAACGACTTTCATAATTGCACCTATAACTTGGAAAGTAATACAATTTCGTGCATCACAAGCAAAACAAACGCAAGCTCGCTGTTCTGAATCATCCGCAACTCTTTTTCAACCTGCGGAACCATTCCATTGCGTTCCGGATAATCAGAATGACGAGGGAATTCTCTATCAGCCCTTCTTAAGCATATTTGAAAAAGCTCATCGCAAGCTTTGTCGATCTCACTTTTTCTCGGTGCGGAGTAAAACAAATCTCCCGTACTCATTTTGTCAATCGGTTTGGCGATCACAAATTTCATTTATAAAGACTCCTGGTTAATAAAACCCTCAATAATTGCATTATAGTTTTTTCTTGGTTCACCATTAAGAATGCGCGCAGACGGATGATAGGCGTACAATATTTTTATCCCTGAATCGTAGCCGTTGATCCCAAACAAATTGTGAATATCCTCTTTTGAAAGATTATAATCACTTCCTGTAACGGCAGGCGTATCAGCAGACAACCCGTTTATCATCAGCTTGATCTTGTTATAAAAATCACTTCCGAAATCCCGAATAATATGATTTATGTAATCAGGTCCGCTGAGAAAAACCAAATGCGTCGGTTTCAGAAGATTTAGCTCGTGCAGAAAGATATTTCCGTTAAAACCGTTCCAATCAAAAGAAGTATAAATTATTTCATCTCTGAATTTATACTGCTTATACTTTTCGGTTTTTCGCTTCGGTTCTCCCGGAGGATAACACCCTGTTCTTTTTCCTTTGAGAGATGTTTTGTTTAGATTATTGCTCAATACAGATAATATCTCAGCTTCACGTTTCTCCGGGTTAAGGCTTTTGTCGAAGCCGGCTATAAGCTCACGTGTTTTTAGATATTCTGTTTGCCTGCATTCTGACTTCGGAATGCCTTTCTCGCCGACATGAGCAATTTTATATTCATATTTATAATAACCGTCTTTCTGATACTGCGGTGAAAAGTCAAAAACACAGCCCTCGTCTGTATTTGCCTCCTGACCGTAAATCATAATTTTATTATCTGCATTAAGGTAAGAATCAAAGCAAGTGAGAAGTTGGATGCCGTTGTATTTTTCCGTCTCAAACTTAACCTTCTTCTTTATATTAAAGGCTTGATACATCTCGTTATAAAAGGTTTGATACATCTCTTTTAATTCAGCATTCTTTTTATTTGTTGTCTCCAAATTTGTATGCCTCTCAAATATCCTCGTTTTTGAATAATCCATATCTGTCATTGTATCTCACCTGTTATAAAACTATGTTTGACATATATTTTCCCAAACTTTTATTTAGGTTTTTGATCATCCTCTCCCGCAAAGCAACTGGCTTGATAACCTCAATCCACGGTGTAAATGCCTTTGCGAATTGCTCCATAGCAAGCTCGTTGACGTTTACTGTCACAGTTATTTCGCCATCGGTTTCTTCACTGAATCTGACATCCTTACCAAACATATCAATGATGTCGCTGATTAGGCTTTTATCCGCTCGGAACACTGCTTTCACATTCTCGCCCGAAAACATATAGACGTGCTTATCCATATACTCCTCAAGATCGAGCTTTCTGCCGTCGCTGCCCTTGAGCTGATCAAAGGGCTTGATGTTTTCGTCAAGGATCTCCAAATCCGTTATGCGGTCGATGCGGTAGTTGCTGATATCGTCATACTTATCATAGTTGCAAATCAGATAATACTTGCCCTCTTTGGCAACTAACTGATAAGGATTGATGATGTATTCCCTAACCTTGCCGTTTTTATTTCGCCGCTTATGCAGCTTTTTGTCAGTGTGATATTCAAGATAGTGAAAGCACACTTTGCGTCTTTTGTCGATCGCCTCGTCTAACAGCTCAACATTGTAGAAAAGCTGCTTGTTATCCGTCTTATCCTCCGGCATACGGGCGATATGGTTCACTCGTTTTTTGAAATAGATATTGGACAGAGAAGCTAACTTATCGACCAGCTCCTTATCCTGCTTATAGGGGATATGATTCGAGAACAGAACGCTGTCAATCAGCAGCCGTAGCTCACTGTCGGTAAATTCATGTTCCAGATAAAAGTCGGAAAGGATTACATTCTCCTGTTCTTTGCCGTCCTTGTCTTTGAATATGCGCACGCTCTCGCTATAGTTGATGTTATAGCCGAACTCGATCAGGTTCATCAGATTGCGCTTGACCGCCTTGCGCTCAACCGTCATATCATATTCACGCTCAAGAATATCCTGAATCTCTTTCTGGCTTAGCCGGTGATTTTCGTCTGTGTATTGTTTGAGGATATCCAAAATATTCATTATTATCAGTTTTTTCGGAGATTTAGCGAACATCATACCACCTCTTATCTCCATCATATCATATTGAAATTCATTCTGCAATAATAATACACTGCAAGATGGTACGTTTTTAGTACACGGATGTCTTGTGAATCTAAAGTTAAACGCCCCTTGATAAGCGATTTGCCTATCAAGGGGCATTTGATTCATCTTATGCGCTGATAATATTGCTTTTGACGAGCAGCTTCGGGTCGGCTTTCAGTACACTGAGAAAACGCCTTGCCGCTCCGATCGGTTTATTGGTTCCTGCTTCCCACGCTTCAACTGTCTTTACCGAAACGCCTTTTACCTCACGATCTGCTTTTAGCTGTAAATGAGCTCGTGATTAACGATTTCCTCTGCTCGGTTGCGGATAGAATTCATCTTCTTAACCCACAGCATTTGATTGTTCGCCTTGAGCTGTTCCGTCACGCCCTCACGCTCTGCGAGCTGCCTTACCAGCTGATCAAACATATTCTCCGCCTGCTCGTCGATATCGGCGAGATAAGCGGTCAGCTTACCTTTAGTAAGCATATTTGTGTAGAGAATTTTACGGTTACGCTCCAAATAGCGAAGATGCCGTTTCCCAAATATGCCGATTTCCACCTTTGGCTGTTCGGGCAATTTTAAATCGGGAAGAAGAAAGTCGCCCTGCTGTGTGTAAGTGATTTTTGTGTTTGTCATAACTTTAACCTCCGAAAAATATTTGTCGGAAACGATTTCGGCGGCTCAGGTTTTATTTGTGAATGCGATTTGACTGCGATTTTGACTGCGATTTAACTGTATTTATTCTGACTCAACTTTTCCCAACTCGATTTTGTTGCCGTTTATAAACCGCATAGATAAGCCGTTTTTAGGCATTTTCGAAAAAATTGGAAAAAGAAAAGACGGTTTCGAAAAACCGTCTTGTTTGGTTGCGGGAGCCGGATTTGAACCGACGACCTTCGGGTTATGAGCCCGACGAGCTACCGAGCTGCTCTATCCCGCGATATACAACTATGCTGTTTTTTACAGCTTTATTATTATAGCATTATGTAAAGGTTGTGTCAATAGTTTTTTGCATATTTTTTTATTTTATGCTTTGTCCGGCTTTTTGACTGAATTTATTTACATTTTAATCTTAGTTTTTTTAAGGGTGTGTACACAATTGTATGGCGGAACAGATGCAAATAAAAGATTTAAATGCCTGTTAAAACAAAAGTGAGATTGTGCAAAACAATGATTTATATGTGTTTAGCACGGTGAATTTGATATATTGATTGCGGATTGCTTTTATGGTACAATTACCGTGTGAATTTGCGGAATTTTTAAATTGCGACAAATACAGATGAGAGGGAATTATGGGAAAGAACAAAACACGCAGTAAATCTGCACTTAAACAAAACAGTGTCACAGCTGAAAACAAAAGGCTCGGCGATGACGGAAACATTAATTTTACTTTTAAAATTTTGTCGGCAATCGGCATTATTATCATAGTTTCGGGGCATTGCTACAACGGCGGTGTGTCGCTGATGTATGATTGGTTTCCGAAGTATTCGTACAATCTCGCCTTGTTTGTTTTCATTTCGGGATATTTTTACAAGGAAAAACACGAGAAACATATTTTCAAATATATATGGGAACGGACAAAACGCTTGTTGATTCCGGCGTATCTATGGAACATTGTTTACGGAATAATCGCATTCGCACTTACTCAGGTCGGCTATACGATTGCTCAGGGCAAATTTGACCTGTACAACCTTTTTGTTATGCCTTTTATTGACGGCGAAAGTTTTGCCTACAACCTCGGTTCGTGGTTTGTGTATCCGCTGTTCTGTGTTTATGTTTTTAACATACTGTTCCGCAAACTGCTCAAAAAGGTTCACAGGGGCAACGAGTATGTCATTCTTGCCGTGTATCTTGCAATCGGAATTTTCGGTGTGCAATACTGCATTTGGAGTCCTGCCCCAAAGGGTGCGTTGCTGTTGTTGTTCAGGTCAATGTTTTTTCTGCCGTGTTTTGAGTTTGGCAGATTTTATCACGAAAAGCTTGAAAAACACGATAATCTCAACAGCGTTGCATATTTTGCAATCGTTCTCGGAGTTCAGCTTCTTCTCCTTACATTCTGTGAAAATCTTGAATACACTCCGTCAAAGTGCGTGAAGTTTGACAACGGCTGCGTCATTCCTTATGTAACCGCAATCACGGGCATTGCGTTCTGGCTGAGGGTTGCAAAGCTGATTACTCCGATTATCAAGAACAAAAAGCTTGTCAGGATGATTTCGGACAATACCTACAGCATTATGATTCACCACATTTTTGCCTTTATGATTGTAAAATGGGCGTTCCGGGGATTGAGCGTAATTACACCGCTGTTCAAAGATTTTGATGTTTTAAAACTCAAGTCAACAATCTGGTACATTTATCGTCCGAACGGCTTAAATTTTTACTGCATAATCTACCTTGCCGCAGGAATATTCATTCCGATTCTTATAGGAACGGTTACGCACAGAATATTTGAATTTATGAAAGAGCATACCTTGAAGAGTATGCAAAAAAAGCAGTCGGACAGGTAAAGTAAACAAAATTGAAAAAGTCGTAAAATAATGCTTTTTTTACAGGCTTTAAAATGAATAAAAAATAAGCTGTATGTGCATTGTTACAAAATAACACGGCTTGTATTGTGCAATATTTGCCTTTAAAGCTGTGCGACTAAACAACTTGCACTAAAAGGTAAAATAATATTTATTCATTTCGCCGTAGCAAAAAACATTAATTTGTGTTACAATATTTCATTATAGTATTTAGCGGAGCAGATATGCCGATATACAGAATAGCTGATTTGAATGTTGAAGTTAATCCAAAATTTAAAATATGCAGGAAACGGCTTGAAAGCTATGCCGTTAAGTCGAATGAATCGGGAAAGACCGACATTGCGATATCGGTTTCGGATGACGAAATCCGTGAGCGTCTCAGGCTTTCCGACAACCTCAGCGAACAAGGTGCGGAGGATGTTCTGATACTCTCAAAATTCTGCAACGCCGTGCTTGACGGATTTGACGGATTCTTTTTTCATTCGTCCTGTCTTGAGCTTGACGGCGAGGGCTATGTTTTTTCGGCAGTCAGCGGAACGGGCAAGTCAACCCACACGGCTCTGTGGCGAAGGCATTTTGGCAACAGGGTGACGATGATTAACGATGACAAGCCGGTTATACGAAAATGTGACGGAAAATTTTATGCTTACGGAACTCCGTGGATGGGGAAAGCTGACATAGGAACAAATACAAAAGCACCTGTTAAGGCTGTGTACATTCTTCAGAGAGCAGAAGAGAACACGGCAGTCAGGGTGTTGCCGTCACAGGTTATGAAACAGTTGCTTGAGGCAACGGTTATTGATGTTGAGCGGAGCAGAATGGAAAAGCTGCTTGAATTGCTTGATGAGTTCTTTAAGGAAACACCGTTGTTTTTGCTCGGTTGTAATATGGATGAAAGTGCTGTTATGACGGCTTACAATGCCGCAAACGGCGGATAAGGCTATGGAAATTTCAGAAAGCGGAGGAATATAAGATGGAATTTGTTCAGGTCGTTTCGGTTGAAAATATGAGAAAAAGCGACGCAAGGACGATTGCGGAGCATACTCCTTCGGCGGAGCTTATGTACAGAGCCGCACAGGGGATTTTTAATTCGGCAAAGTTTGTGGGCAGGGTTGCCATAGTTTGCGGTAAGGGCAACAACGGCGGCGACGGTTATGCGCTCGCCTGTATTTTATGCAAAAACGGCTTTACACCGACAATTTTCAGAGCAAGCGACGGCTTTTCAAAGGACGGCCTTTACTATTATAAAACCGCAATGTCGCTCGGTGCCGAGGAGATGCCGATGTCACAGGCGGCGGCTTTCACGGGATTTGACATTGTAGTTGACTGTCTGCTCGGAACAGGCTTTTCGGGTGAATTAAAGGGTGAAATGCTTGAAGCGGTTGAGCAGATTAATATGACAAATGCCTATGTTATAAGTGCAGACATCAACAGCGGAATCAACGGTGACACGGGTGTGTGCAGTACGGCGGTAAACTCGGATCTTACCGTTTCAATCGGTTCGTTTAAGACAGGCTTGTTCCTCAATGACGCACCGTATTACATCGGTTCAGTCACAAACTGCGATATCGGAATCAGCCTTATTGAAGATGAATACAAGCTGATTGACTATTCTCTTTTGCATATGTTTGAGGGCTACGGCTCTCTTGTTATGACTGCGGAAGAATTTTTTGAAAAGTACGGCTACGAGCCTTCAAAGTGCAATGTTGCACGCTGTGTTGAGGAAATCAGCAAAAAAGAACGCAGAACAGTTGTAGTAAAAACAGACCATTCTGCGGTAATTGCGGATCTTAAATATATTTATTTTTGCGCTGACTATGTTATTAACAATTGATTGATTTTAATTGAGTTAAGGGTGAAACCATGAAGTACAAGAAGGTGTTGTTACCGCCCGAGCCGTATTACAGCGGCAGGGTTACAAGATATCCGGACAGAAAAGTTGCCTTTGAATCGGGACTCAGGTGGCATGGTTCATATGAAATTTCCTATATAAAAAAAGGTAAGGTAAGGCTTAACAAGCTTGACTGTGAAATTATTCTCAATGCGGGCGATGTCTATGTTCTTAACAGTCAGGAGGTTCATTCCTATGAGGACATCGGTGAGGATACTCAGGCTGTTATGCTCAATATCATTCCAAAGGCAATTGCACCGTATGTTGACGATCCGCATATTGTGCCGAGTTTCAAACAACCCGAGGGCGAAGCTCTTGAGTTTATCAGAAAAGCAATGGACATATTCCACGGATATGAAGAGTACGAGAGCAAGCTTATCAGCATGAAGGTAAGAGCGGTGATGTACAGCGTTGCGTACTATCTCATCCGTGATTGCATTGACAACGATATACAATATGTTCACGGTTCTCAGGCTGATGATTTTGACTGCGCCAAAAGTGCTATCAGATATATGCACGATAATTACAAACACGAAATCACGCTCAATGAAATCGCCAATTATGTAGGCATGACGCCTGCTCATTTTTCAAAATATTTTAAGGATAAAACAGAGGAAACATTTTCAAAGTATCTTCGCCGTGTTCGTCTTGAACACGCTATTGATGATTTGAGAAACAAAAAAATCACCGTCAGACAGGCGGCGATTGAAAACGGTTTTCCGAATGTAAATTCGTTTATCCTGTTCTGCAAGTCCGAATACGGCAGAACTCCTGCGGAACTTAGGAATTACAGCGAGAAGAACTGACGGCGAGCCACCGTTCTCGGTTCGTGAAAACAGTCGCTTCAAGGCGAGAGCTTTTTAAATTGAAAATTGAAAATTGCGGTCGGCGGTGTGCCACCGCAATCTATTTGAGAAGATACTCGGATAAAAGAATTGCATCAGATGCCAGAATACGGCATTGATGCAATTTTTGCTTTATATGAAAGTAAATGTATACTTGTAGGGGAGAACCGATGTTATACAACCGTCACAACACCTATTTCAACTTGATTATTGATTCTGGGGATGAATACGGTGTTGCTCAGACCTGCGCAGACAATCATTTTTGTGCCGTCATTTGTGCCGTCAAGGTCAAATTCGCCTTTGTCATATTTCGGAAAAAGTCCCTGATTCGGAGCGATTACTCCGCCGATGAACGGCAATTGAATCTGTCCTCCGTGGGTGTGACCGCAGACGATTAAGTCTATGTCGGTTTTCTTTGCGTCCTCAGCAATGTATTCGGGCTGGTGGTGCAGAAGAATTGTGAAATTGTTCTTTGCTTTTTCGGCAAATTCTTCCCACAGCGTTCTTGACGGAACATCGTCATCGGGAGTGTAGAACTCATAATAAGGGTAGTCGCTCATTCCGCCGATAAGCACACTCTTGCCGTTTTTGGTGAATTTTATGTATTCATTATCGAGCAATACAGCGCCTGTTGAATTTGTTTCGCTTTTAAAATCCGTTCCGAATTTGGCGGCATTGTCACGCTCATGGTTGCCGAGACAGCAGTATGTGGGCGCAATATCCGCAAGCTTTTTCAGCACATCTTTCATCTTCGTTGTGTCGGGATCGCCACGGTTGACCATATCTCCGCAAACTGCAATAAAATCGGGATTTTGTTCCTTTACAAGCTCTGCAAGGTCTGCGTTCTTTTCTCCGTATTCCTTGTTGTGCAGATCCGTGATGACAACAAATTTCAGCTTTGTGTCGTTCTTAGTATTGTTTACACAGTAATTTGTGATTGCAATTGTGTTGTCACAGTAAACGCCCCATATTACGAGAGTCACAAACAGCACAAGTATTATTGCTCCAAGGATTATCGAAAATTTTTTCATTCAATTCACCGCTCATATTAAGTATGGTATTATTTTAGGCTCGTTTTGTGCGGTTGTCAACAAATGTGTGTCGAACAAGTCTGATTATTACTGTTCCTTGTGCTTTGATTGTCGGATTTTAAGTTGATTTAGGAATTGCTTTGTTTGACATTCCTTTTGCACTGTTGTATAATGAATCATAATTGTATTTATATGTTACTCGGGAAATTTACACAAAGTTAAACAGAAGAGGTATGGGTTATGAAGAAGATTAATTTGCGTAAGATGTTTCTGGCTCTCGCAGATGTGTTTATTATCGTTGTCAGCGGTATTCTTGCAAATTATATTCTCTTGCTTGTCGGCTACATAGGTACTGCTTCAAGCAAAGGCTTGTTGAGCTATATTGTTATTGATCTTGTCATGTGTCTGTTTACGCTTTATATAAGCGGAACATATTCAAAATTGTGGCGATACTTTAACGCAAAGGACTATATGGTGTGCGGAATTGCCGTCTTTTCGGGGTTTACGCTCGGCTTTGTAATCTCGTTGTTTTTGCAGATTCCGCAGAGAAAGATTTTTTGTATAGTACATTTCGCAATAGCCCTTGTCGGAATTCTTGCATTCCGTTTTGTTTTCAGAAGGACTTTTCTTGACCTTACCGAGGCAGGAAGGGCAGAGGGCGGAGAGCGCACCCTTATTGTGGGCGCAGGCAATGCCGGCAGAATGATTGTTCGTGAAATTCACAATGCGAAAGAGCAGGGTGATGTTAATAATCCTTCAAAAAGCATCATTCCGGTATGCTTTGTCGATGATGATTTGAAAAAGCTGAATCAGAAAATCGAAGGAATCCCCGTTGTCGGAACCTGTCCCGAAATTGTTAAAATATGTGATGAATACCGCATAGACAATATTATTGTTGCACTTCCGTCATGTGAGGAAGATGAGAAGAGGAAGATTCTTGACTACTGTTCTGCAACAGAGTGCAAAATCAAAATTATCCCTTATCTCGGTGAGCTTTTGTTTGATGACGGGCATACACAGCTTATTTCACAGGCAAAGGAAATCAAGATTGAGGATCTTCTCGGCAGAAAACCCATTGAGTTTGACCGAAAGGAGATTCATGACCTTATCAACGGAAAGGTTTGTCTTGTTACAGGCGGCGGCGGTTCAATCGGCAGTGAGCTTGTAAGACAGATTGCAAAGAATGATCCGAAACAAATCATCATTGTTGATATCTACGAAAACAACGCATATGACATTCAGCAGGAGCTTGTGCTTGAATACGGCACAAAGCTTAACCTTGTAACGCTTATTTCATCGGTTCGTGATTACGACAAAATGGAGCTTATCTTCAAGACATATCGCCCCGAACTCGTATTCCACGCTGCCGCTCACAAGCATGTTCCGCTTATGGAAACCGTTCCCGAGGAGGCTGTAAAGAACAACATCTTTGGCACATTCAATGTTGCAACCCTTGCAGAAAAGTACAAGGCAAAGAAGTTTGTTATGATTTCAACCGACAAGGCTGTTAATCCGACAAATGTTATGGGCGCAACAAAGCGTGCGTGCGAGATGATTATTCAGTACAAGGCGCAGCACAGCACCGATACCGAATTTGTAACAACAAGATTCGGTAATGTTCTCGGCTCAAACGGCTCGGTTATTCCGCTGTTTCGCCGTGAGATTGAAAACGGTGCGCCCGTTACCGTAACACATCCCGATATTATCAGATATTTTATGACTATTCCCGAGGCTGTTTCGCTTGTTCTTGAGGCAGGTGCAATGGCAAAGGGCGGTGAGATTTTTGTTCTTGATATGGGTGCTCCCGTCAAGATTACAACCCTTGCCGAGAACCTTATCAGAATGTACGGTAAGGTTCCGTACAAAGATGTTCCGATTATTTTCACGGGACTTCGCCCGGGTGAAAAGCTTTTTGAGGAGCTTCTTATGGACGAAGAAGGTCTTAAGTCAACACAGAACAAGAAAATTTTCATAGGAAATCAAATTAAAATAGACGAAACAGATATGCTGTCAAAGCTTGAGGTTCTCAAAAAGACCGCAGAAAACAATGACAGTGAAAAGACAGTTGAACTTTTGGCAGAACTTGTACCTACTTTTTGCCACAAGGTCAATGATTAACCGAAAAGGAGAAATTTTATGTGCGGTATTGTAGGTTATGTAGGGCCTAAGGATTGCAGTGAGGTGCTTGTTAATGCTCTCACAAAGCTTGAATACAGAGGCTATGACTCGGCAGGTATTGCGGTTTTTGATAACGGAGAAATCAAGACCGTAAAGACTAAGGGTAAGCTTCAGGACTTAAAGGATAAGCTTGCAGAGGTCGGCACTCCGAAAGGTCATGTCGGCATAGGTCACACCCGTTGGGCAACCCACGGCGAGCCTTCGGATGTAAACTCACATCCACACAGCGGTACAAGGGTTACAATCGTTCACAACGGTATTATTGAAAACTATATGGAGCTTAAAGACTTCCTCATCTCAAAGGGAAGAACTTTTTTAAGCGACACAGATACAGAGGTTGTTGCTCAGCTCCTCGACTATAAATACAACGGAAATCCTCTTGAAACAATCGACAGCGTAATGGCTGAGCTTAAGGGTTCGTTTGCACTCGGAATTATGTTCAAGGATTTCCCCGACAGAGTTTTTGCGGTTCGCCGTGAAAGTCCTCTTATCGTAGGCGTTGCAGAAGGCGAGTGCTTTATTGCGTCCGATGTTCCCGCAATTCTTCAGTACACAAGGGATTATTATCTTCTTGACCATGATGAAATCGTAACACTTTCATCTGACGGTGTTTCGTTCGTTGACGAACACCTTGATCCGATTGAAAAGAAACTTCAGACAGCCGACTGGGATATGGAGGCTGCCGAAAAGGGCGGTTATCCGCACTTTATGATTAAGGAAATCAACGAACAGCCCGAGGCTATCAGAACAACGATTATGCCGAGAATCAAAGAGGGACTTCCGTTTCTTGAGGAGTGCGGCATCACAACGGAAACAATCAAGAATTTCAAAAATATCACAATCGTTGCCTGCGGTACTGCCATGCACGCAGGTATGGTCGGCAAGTATGTTATTGAGGATATCGCAAGAGTTCCCGTAAATGTTGACATTGCGTCCGAGTTCCGTTACAGAAATCCGATTGTAGGCGAGGGCGACCTTGTAATCATCATTTCACAGTCGGGCGAAACAGCCGACAGCCTTGCCGCAATGCGTCTTGCAAAGCAGAAGGGTGCAAAAACTCTTGCAATTGTAAACGCAAAGGGCAGTTCAATTGCCCGTGAGGCGGATATGCTCATCTACACACTCGCAGGTCCAGAAATTTCCGTTCCGTCAACAAAGGCATACATCACACAGCTTTCCGTTATGTATCTCTTTGCCTTTGAGCTTGCTCTTGCAAAGGAAACAATCAGCACAGCCGAGTGCAAGCGACTTGTTTCGGCTCTTACAAAAATGCCCGAGGCAGTTCAGTATGTAATTGACAACTGCGAGGATACCTGCAAGTTCGTTGCCACAAAGCTTGTTGCAACCGACAGCTTGCTTTACATAGGCAGAGGTCTTGACTATGCCCTTTCAATGGAGGGTTCGCTCAAGCTCAAAGAGGTTTCGTACATTCACTCAGAAAGCTACGCCGCAGGTGAGTTAAAGCACGGCACAATTTCGCTTATTGACGAGGATGTTCCGGTTATCGCCGTTGCAACTCAGACAGGTATTATCCCCAAGACAATCAGCAATGTTGTTGAGGTTAAGTCAAGAGGTGCAAAGGTTATTCTTGTTTGCACAGACGCCTGTGCAAGAGAACTCAAGGACGGTGTTGCGGATTATGTTATCGAAATTCCGCATACAGACGAGCTTCTTATGCCGATTACAGCGGTTGTTCCGCTCCAGATTCTTGCTTATTACACATCAATCAACAGAGGTATTGATCCCGATAAGCCAAAGAACCTTGCTAAGTCGGTTACTGTAGAATAAGATGTGATTTCGTTCGGGAAGAGAGTCCGCAAAATGCGAGGGTTAAGTTGCCCGAACGGCAGTCTTGTTTTTAATTGAAAATTGAAAATGGAAAATTGAAAATTTCGGTTGGCGGTGTGCCACCGCAGTCAATTCGAGAAGATAGTCAGATAAAGAAATTGCATTGATGCCCGATACGGCATTGATGCAATTTTTGTTTTATATGAAAGTGAATGTTTATTTATATAATTTTAATTTGTACAAATCTTTGCGTGGTTATCTGCAGGCGGATAATATCCGTACATACAGTTTTGCAACAACTTCCGTATATACCAAAAATATACAAAAACAGTCGGGCGACAATGTTTTGTATTCTTGCGAATTGTCTTCTCGACCATAATTTTCCATTTTCCATTTTCAATTTTATGCACGCTCGGGCGTAATATGTTCTTTAATATCATACTGTATTCACGAATAGGGTGCTCTTGTTTTCAAATTTCAACGGTAAAAACCTTGTATTTTTTTGACAGATTATGTATAATTAATTAGATATACATTCTAAAAAGCAGTATTGATGAATCTAATTTAGTTTCGGGGGAATATACGGACATGATGAAAACTGTTTTTAAAAGAGCTGTAACGCTTGCAATTTGTGCCGTAACGGTATTTTGCGGTATTTTTGCCTGTTCAGGCGCAACAAAAGATTACGAGATTCCGCAGATTGACGATATGACGCTTTCAATGCCTGACGGTATGAGCGCTGTTACAAGGGACAGTAAAAGCACAGATAAATATTTTTCTGTTTTCGGTCTTGATTATGACACAACAATGAAAACCTTTCAGAACGGAAATATCTATCTTCAGGGTATGGATAATATGTCATCGGTTATTCTGACCGTGACAATGACAAAAAATGAGAGCAGCGAGAATGTCGGCAACTATGCTCAGCTTTCTTCAAGCGAGCTTTCAAATATACGCAACAATTTTCTTAATTCCGATGAGTATCGGAGCTGTACTCCCGACCAAAAAGAAAAAGTTGTGTGGCTTGTGTTTGACGCAACTGCTCAGAGCAGTAAGGGTGATGTGAAAACCTTTGTTGCCAACACGGTTTATGACGGTATGAACATTAATATCACAATGCAGAGAACAGAGGGTGATGTTACAACCGTTGACTACGATACTTTTTCCAAAATTGTATCTTCGGTAAAATTCAGCGACCTGCCGTTTTCAAAGGGATTTATTCCGTACATAATCATCAGCGGCGGTGTTGTTATCCTTATTTTGATTGTACTCATCATAATTTTTGCCGTGAGAATTAGAAAGCATAAAAAGGCTAAGAAGAATAACGCTATTCTTGAGGAGCTTGCAGTCAAGTATAAACTCGGTGAAAAGGGTACGGACTACGACATTGACAATTTTGACGATTCTCCCGAAAAGCCCGATAAACGCTCAAAGAAAAAGCAGAGATATGTGGAAGAGGTTGAAGAAGAACCGGCTTCGCCGGGCAGAAGATATGCTCCCGAGCCGATAATCGAAAACATGGAAGAACCGGAAGAAATCACAAGTGAGTATTCAAACTTTGGTTATGATACGGATGATGCCAAGGAAAAAGAAATTGACGAGATAATCAACTCCGCAAAGGCTTACAAGAGTGAGCTTGAGCGTGAGGCATATAAAAACAACTACGGTTACGAGGAAAACAGCACGGAGGACGAAAAAAAAAAGGAGCCTACCGCAGCAGATACCTCAGAGACTGAACCCGAAAAAATTGACGAAAACGAAAAAGATAACGCAGAAACACCTGAAAAACACGAGGACATAAGCTCTTCGTCAGGTCCTACACTCGTTATCCCCGAACCCGAACACGATCTTTTTGAAACAAGCGAGCCTGACGATATCGACCGTGAGGACGATGCCGATGTTGAAGAAACCGAGGAGGTTTCCGAACAAAAGCATCCGCTTGAAAAAAAAGTTGACGAGTACGCAAACATCATTTTCGGCAGTGACGATCCAGAGGAGGAAACCGGGGAAGAGGTTGATGATGAGGAACTTGTAAGGGCAAAGGCTAAGAAAAACAAGTTTGACAGCGGTTATGACTTTTTTGACGAGGCTCCCAAAAAGTCAATGGGGGTTATCAAAAGCTCAGACCTCAGAGATGCCGAGGATGTTGATGTTATCGGCGAGGTTGAAAGAAAAGCAGAAACCGTAAAGCAGAACGCTCTTGAAAAAGAGAATAATAAAGAAACCGAGGGTGAACCGAATGATAAACGGTCAACGGAAGAGATTCTTGCCAATGTAGGCAAAAACATCGGTAACGCTCTCAGGGGCTTTGCAGGCGGAGTTAAGAATTTTGGCATTCACTGCGGATATTTCTGCAAGAATGTTTCAATAATGATAAAGCATAAGCGTGCGATTGCCAAACGCAAAAAGGCAGAGGAAGAGAGAAGAGAGAGAGAAAGACAAAAGGCAGAGCGTGCAAGAATGCGTGCCGAAAGAGGCGAGAGTGACGGACTTGTTCAGGTTCACAGCAGAACCGACCGCCGCCCACAGCAGAATCACCGCCCTGCAAACAGAAACAAGAGAAGATAATTTCTTTTCTTAACGGAGGAAAAACATGGAAATGCTAATTAAAAACGCAGTGGTTGTTTCCCCTGCCGACAAGCTTAACGAAAAAACAGATATTCTCATAAAGGATGGTGTGATTGCCGAAATCGGCAGCGGCATTACATCAGACGGGGAGATTATTGACGCAGACGGTCTTTGTGCCGTTCCGGGATTTGTTGATATGCATGTGCATCTTCGTGATCCCGGTCAGACTCACAAAGAGGATATTATCACGGGATGCAAGGCGGCTGCCGCAGGCGGTGTTACAAGCCTGCTTGCAATGCCTAACACCAATCCCACAACCGACAGCCCCGAAATTGTAAAGTATATTCTTGACAAAGCTAAAGATGCCGACAGCCGTGTTTATGTTGCGGCAAGCGTTACCAAGGGGCTTAAAAGCGAAGAACCCACAGACATTGACGCTGTGAAAAGTGCAGGTGCAATAGCACTTACCGATGACGGCAGACCTGTTGAAAACACAAAGTATTTGAGTGACGCAATGAAAAAAGCTCCAAAGCTCGGCATGACAATTGTCGCACACTGCGAGGACTTGTTCCTTGCCGACGGCGGTAAAATTAACGAGGGCGAGGTTTCTGAAAAGCTCGGTGTCAAGGGAATCCCTGCCGGTGCCGAGGACTGCGGAACTGCAAGAGAAATTGCACTTGCCGCCGCTCTTAACGAGCCTATTCATATCTGCCATGTCAGCACCAAAACAAGCGTTGCACTTATCCGTGATGCCAAAAGGAGAGGTGTTAAGGTGACCGCCGAAACCGCTCCGCATTATGTTTCGCTCACGGACAGGGAGCTTTTAAGAGGTGACGCTGATTACAGAATGAATCCGCCTCTCAGAACTCAGGCTGATGTTGACGAGATTATCAACGGGCTTTGTGACGGCACACTTGATGCCATAGCAACCGACCACGCACCGCACACACCCGAGGAAAAGGCTGATTTTGTAAAAGCCCCCAACGGTTCAATCGGCATGGAAACCTCGTTTGCGGTCTGCAACACATACCTGGTTAAGACAGGCAGAATGACGCTTTCACAGCTTGTTGAGAAAATGAGTGTTAATCCTGCAAGGATTTTGAAAATCAACGCAGGCACACTTTCAGTCGGTGCAAATGCCGATGTTGTTCTTATAAATCCCGATGAAGAATGGACAGTTGATGCCGGTAAACTTCACGGCAAAAGCAAAAACACCCCGTTCAAGGGCAGAACCCTCACTGGTAAAGTCAAAAAGACAATCCTCGGCGGTAAGGTAGTTTTTGAAGATTGAGTTTGTTTTAATTGTAGATGTTGATACGATTAAAATTGTGCAAACGGTAGCTGTACTACGCTCGGACATAAATGTTTTTTATTTGTCAAACTGTCTGCACGAATTGGGGACGGCGGCTCGCCGTGTTCGCTCACCAAATAAATTTAATTTAATATAAACTTTAACATAAAGGAGTAAAATTATGGCACAGAAAGGCGACCTCCTGTCGGTAAGACAGGATATCAGAGTAGTAGACGCAACAATCCGTGACGGCGGTCTTTGTAACGATTTCAGATTTGACGACAAATTTATCAAGGCTCTTTACAATGCAAATGTTAAAGCCGGTGTTGATTATATGGAATTCGGCTACAAGGCATCAAAGGAAATCTTTAACGAAGAAGATTTCGGTAAGTGGAAATTCTGTAACGATGCAGATATCAGAAAAATTGTAGGCGACAACAAGACTCCTCTTAAAATCGCTGTTATGGCTGATGTCGGCAGAACAGATTTTAAGAAGGATATTATCGCAAAGAAGGACAGCCCGATTGACCTCATCAGAATTGCAACATACATCAACGCAATTCCTGCGGCTGTTGAAATGATTGAGGACGCTGCAAAGAAGGGCTACGAAACAACTATCAATATTATGGCTGTTTCAAAGGCAAGAACCGAGGATATTACAGCGGCTCTTGAAACTCTCGGCAAAACTCCCGTAAACGCTTTCTACATTGTTGACAGCTACGGCGCACTCTATCCCGAGGAGTCAAGAAGACTTGCAGACCTTTACTGCTCAATTGCCGACAAGTACGGCAAGTCGGTTGGTATTCACGCTCACAACAACCAGCAGCTTGCTTTTGCCAACACAATTGAGGCTATGACTCAGGGCGTCAGCTACCTTGACGCAACCGTTGACGGCATGGGCAGAGGCGCAGGCAACTGTGCGCTTGAACTTCTTCTCGGTTTCCTCAAGAACCCGAAGTATCAGGTTGCTCCTATTCTCAAAATCATTGAGGAGTACACCCACAAGTTTAAGGCTGAGGGCGTTAAGTGGGGTTACGATATTCCGTACCTTCTCACAGGTCAGTACAACACACATCCCCGTCCTGCAATTCAGTTCGTAAAAGAGGACAGACAGGATTATTACAAGTTCTCAAATGAACTTTATGATATTATCAACAGCTAAAAAATAATAATTCGTAGGGGCGAACAACAGCATTGTAAAAAAGATATTGCAGTCGGGATATGAATTGTTTGCCCGACCATAGAAAGAATAACAAAAAATGAGGAGAATCACTATGGCATTTGACAGACTTATCGAAAATATTGTAAAAATGCAGAATCCTACGGTTGCAGGTCTTGACCCTAAGCTTGACTATGTTCCCGAATCAATCAAAACAAAATGCTTTGAAAAGTACGGCAAGACGCTTGAGGGTGCGGCTGCTGCACTTTTTGAATTCAACAAGGCGCTTATTGACGCACTTTATGATATTGTTCCTGCCGTAAAGCCACAGGCTGCATATTATGAAATGTACGGCTGGCAGGGTGTTAAGGCTCTTTGCGACACAATCGCTTATGCAAAGTCAAAGGGTATGTTCGTTATCACAGACGGCAAGCGTAACGATATCGGCACAACTATGGAGGCATATGCTACGGCACACCTCGGTCATACAGACGTTGCAGGCGAAAGTATTGACGCATTCGGTGCAGACGCACTCACGGTAAACGGTTACCTCGGAACAGACGGTATCAAGCCGCTTGCAAAAATTTGCGATTCGGACGACAAGGGCATTTTTGTTCTTGTAAAAACTTCAAACCCAAGCTCGGGCGAACTTCAGGATATGAAGCTTGAAACAAATGAGAGCGTTTATGAGCATATGGGCAAGATGTGCGAAGGCTGGGGCGAAGACCTTATGGGTAAGCACGGCTATTCGGCAGTAGGTGCAGTTGTGGGTGCAACATATCCCGAACAGCTCGGTGAAATGAGAGCAAAACTTCCGCACACATTCTTCCTTGTTCCCGGTTACGGCGCTCAGGGCGGCGGTGCCGATGATGTTAAAAATGCATTTGACGAAAACGGTCTTGGTGCAATCATCAACTCAAGCCGCGGCATTATGTGTGCATGGAAAAAGCAGGGGCTTACAGAAGACGACTTTGCCGTTGCCGCTCGTAAAGAGGCTGAGCGTATGAGGGATGAAATCGTTGGTTGCATCGGCAAAATTAAACTTGGCTGATTCATTTGCACAACAGAATCACGAAATTTTTCGTTTTTTATGCTTTAGTGCTATGAATTTATTGACTTTAGCGTGCTAAAAGCGTATAATTAAAACGTATTTATTTTTACAACTATATTTTTAAATTTTCTTTAAAAAGGGAGATATCAGAAATGGCAAGAGTATATAATTTTTCGGCAGGTCCTTCAATGCTGCCTGAGTCTGTGCTTAAAAAAGCAGCGGCAGAAATGCTCGACTACGAAGGCAGTGGTCAGAGCGTTATGGAAATGTCACACCGCTCAAAAATTTACGGTACAATCATCGAGGGTGCCGAGGCTCTTTTGAGAGAGGTTATGAACATTCCTGACAACTACAAGGTTCTTTTCCTTCAGGGCGGTGCGTCAACACAGTTTGCGGCTATCCCTATGAACCTTATGACAAAGAGCGGTAAGGCTGATTATGTTATTACAGGTCAGTGGGCTAAAAAGGCTCATGCAGAGGCTGCCCGTTACGGTCAGGCTAATGTTGTTGCTTCATCGGCTGACAAGACATTCACATACATTCCAAAGCTTGATCCTTCAACATTCACAAAGGACGCTGACTATTTCTACATTTGCATGAACAACACAATTTACGGTACTGTTTATCACGAGCTTCCCGACACAGGTGATGTTCCGCTCGTTGCAGATATTTCTTCCTGTATTCTTTCAAGACCGATTGATGTTTCAAAGTTCGGCGTTCTCTATGCAGGCGCACAGAAGAACATGGCTCCGGCAGGTCTTACGGTTGTTATCGTTCGTGAGGATCTTATCGGCAACGCTATGGATATCACTCCTACAATGCTTAACTGGAAAACTCACGCTGACAACGGTTCAATGTTCAACACACCGCCTTGCTACACAATCTACATTGCAAAGCTTGTTCTCGAGTGGATTAAGAACGAGGTTGGCGGTCTTGATAAGATGTATGAAATCAACAAGAAGAAGGCTGACCTTCTCTACGGTTTTCTCGATTCTTCAGAGCTTTTCAAGGGTACTGTTGTTCCCGAGGATCGTTCGCTTATGAATGTTCCGTTCGTTACAGGTGACGCTGACCTTGACGCTAAATTCGTTAAAGAGGCTACTGAAAACGGTCTTGTTAATATCAAGGGTCATCGCACAGTCGGCGGTATGAGAGCTTCAATCTACAACGCTATGCCTTATGAGGGCGTTGAAAAACTTGTTGAGTTTATGAAGAAGTTCGAGGCTGAAAACAAGTAATTATTGAATATTATGATATAACGGGCGAACGCTGTTCGCCTGTTATTGTAAATTCTTAAAATAAAAATTAAAAAGGATTGATTTTGATGTATAACATTCTTACATTAAACAAAATCGCCGCTATCGGCACAAGCCGTCTCGGTGATAACTATAAATACGGTGACGATGTTCAGAACCCTGACGCAGTTCTTGTAAGAAGTGCCGCAATGCACGATATGGAATTTGCCGATAACCTCCTTGCAATTGCAAGAGCAGGCGCAGGCACAAACAACATTCCGAAGGATAAGTGCAGTGAGCAGGGCATTGTTGTTTTCAATACACCGGGTGCTAACGCAAACGCTGTTAAGGAGCTTGTTATCGCAGGACTTCTTATTTCAAATCGTAAGGTTATTGAGGGTTATGAATGGGCAAAGACTCTCAAGGGCAACGGTGCAGCTGTCGGTAAGATGGTTGAAAAGGGCAAGAGTCAGTTTGTCGGCCCCGAAATCAAGGGTAAGACTCTCGGTGTTATCGGTCTTGGAGCAATCGGTATTCTTGTTGCAAATGCCGCTGTTGCTCTTGGTATGAATGTAATCGGCTTTGACCCGTTTATGTCTGTGGGCAACGCTCTCAAGCTTGCTCCTACAGTTAAGCTCATGAAGAGCGCAGAAGATGTTATGGTAAATTGCGACTACCTCACAATCCATGTTCCGCTTACTGACGACACAAGAGATATGGTTGATGCCGATATGATTGCCAAGATGAAAGACGGTGTTCGTATTCTCAACTTCAGCCGTGACGGTCTTGTTAATTCAACAGCAGTTCTTGAGGCTGTTAAGAGCGGCAAGGTTGCTAAGTATGTTACAGACTTCGGAACAGACGATATCCTCGGTGAAGAGAATATTATCTGCCTCCCACACCTCGGTGCATCAACTCCCGAAAGTGAAGAAAATTGTGCTGTTATGGCTTGTGATCAGGTTAAGGAGTACCTCGAGAACGGTAACATCATCAACTCCGTAAACTATCCTGCAATTTCACTTGCAAGAACAAATGCTGACGATACCCGTTTCTGCGTTGCTCACAAGAATGTTCCCGAGCTTCTCAAGAAGGTTCTCACACAGATCAGCGGCAATGTTGAAAATATGCTTTCAAAGAGCCGTGGCGACTATGCTTACACAATTATTGATGTTGCAGGCGCCGGTGCAGACGACCTTGCAAAAATCGCAGCAGTTGACGGCGTAATCAGAGTTCGTGCAATCTGATTTCGATTTTAATTGAGCTTTAATGTTGTAAAAAATTATCCGAGCATTGTTTTGATGCTCGGATTTTTTGCGTGTAGGGGTTAAATTTATGTTGTTACAATTCTGTAGGGGAGAACCGTGTTCTCTCGCTTGATGGATTTTTATGTTTGATTTATATGTTTTGATGCGCTGAAAACGGTGTATTGACTTGTAGCGGCGAACCTCGTTCGCCGCTACAGTATATTAACAACTTTGTGGCATTTATATGGTATGCAATAACACAAATTTTCTGCCACTACTTGCGGGCGCCCAATGAGCGCCCCTACTGTGTGACATTTAAACATTACAATAAATTGTATTTTTTTGCATTGGCAATTATAAATGTTACGGAAATTGCAACGGCACACAATTCTGCAACGGGCAATGCCGACCATACACCGTTTATGCCTATAAACATCGGCAAAATCAGCATTGCGGCACACTCGAAAACAAGCGTTCTTGCAACTGAAATTACGGCTGAAATCTTGCCGTTGTTGAGTGCGGTGAAAAGTCCCGATGCGAAAATATTCATTCCGCACAACAGATAATTTATTGCAAAAATTCTGAATCCGCTGAGTGCAATCTGCTGAATTTTTTCGTCGCCTGCCGAGAAAATTCCGACAAGCGGTTCTGCAAAAAATTCAGATGCCGTAATCATTGCAACCGAAATTATCAGCGTGATTTTTATGCATAATTTGAACAGCTTTTGCAGTTTTTCGTGATTTTGTGCGCCGTAGTTAAAGCTGATGACGGGTGAAACTCCCGAAGTGAATCCAAACGAAACCGCAGTGAAAATAAAGTGAATGTACAAAATAGCACTTATAGCCGCAACGCCTTTTGCGCCTGCAAAGTGCATCATTTGAATGTTGAACAGCGCTGTTGTCACGGCTGTTGAAAGATTTGTCACAGCCTCTGACGAGCCGTTTGCCATTGCAAAGAGGATTTCACTTACCTTGAATTCAGGCTTGCCAAAGTGCAGAGTTTGCTTCTTGTTGAAAAAGAGCAAAAGCGGAATTGCACCCACAGCCATTCCTATAATGGTGCCGAGTCCTGCACCGATTATTCCAAAATCCCACACTGCCATAAAAAGAATGTCAAGCACAATGTTTGTGCAACCCGACAGTATCGAGAAAACAAGCATGATATGTGGCTTGTCCGCTGTTACAAGGTACGATTGGTTGAGCATCTGCCAGCACATTACAAAGCCGTACGGAATCATAACGCTGCCGTAGTCAATGCAGTAGGGGAGAATTTTTTCGTTTGAGCCGAACATCATGTACATAGGTTCGGCAAAAATTGTGAACAGCACAGCAATGATAACAGAAATGACCGTTGCCGTGATTGCAACACCGGACATAAGTCGGTTTGCTTCCTCCTGCTTGCCTTCTCCCATTTTCTTTGCGATTATAGCATTTGAGCCTGTTGAAAACATTAAGCCCACAGCCATAAATACGAGCGTGAACGGATATACAATATTGATTGCAGACAATGCGTCACTTCCGACACAGTTCGCAACAACGATTCCGTCAACAACCGTGTAAAGTGACATAAAAACCATCATAAGAACGGTTGGCAGAGTGAACTTCAGAATCGTTTTTGCTTTGATAGGTTTTGCATAAATTGATGTTGCCATAAAACTTCCTTACCCTCAAATTTATATTTTTCACAGACCATTCAAACGATTGTATCATATCTTTGTCGTAATTACAACCGATTTGTCTTTTTTTGTAAAATATGCTATTATATACAGACTTAAAAGCGAAAAAAGGGGCGGGTTTATGTTTAAGGGCGCAGTTTTTGATATGGACGGGCTTATGATTGACAGCGAAAGGCTTGTTTATTCAATCTGGCAGGAAATGCTTGATGAGGATGGCAAAGAGTTTAATCTTGACATTTTCAAAAAGACAATCGGACTTCGCAGTGAGGATTCCTACGAATATTACAAGTCGGTTTACGGCGATGATTTTGACTATCCTGCTTACAAGGCGGAGTCGAGAATCCGCTATTTTAAGCGTATCGAAAAGAACGGTGTGCCTGTAAAAAAAGGCTTGTACGAAATTTTTGATTATTTAAAATCAGTCGGTTGTAAAATTTCGCTTGCAACTTCAACCTCGTCACAAACGGCTTTGAAAATTATGAAGAAAATCAATCTCTATGATAAATTTGACGCATTTGTGTGCGGTGATGATGTTAAAAACGGCAAACCCGATCCCGAAGTTTTTTTGATTGCCGCAAAGAAGCTCGGACTTGAGCCGGTGGACTGCGTTGCGTTTGAGGACAGCATTAACGGCATAAAATCTGCACATGCCGCAGGTATGACCACGGTTATGGTTCCCGATTTGTCAGAGCCGACAGACGAAATTAAACCGATGATTGATTTTTTGTGTACGGATTTAAGCGAAGCGATAGAACGAATTTCAAATTGAAAATGGAAAATTGAAAATTAATGTCGGGCAGACAGTTTGTAATGTAAAAAACATATTATGCCCGAGCGTAGTATTGCAACCGTTCGTACAAATCTTTAGGGGCGGATATTATCCGCCACAGGCGGCGGTCGCAAGGCTACCCCTACGAGTTTACGGTTCTTGCATATTGTTGGCTCAATTATCCGAGAAAATTACAAATAATTACAAATGGTTACAATTTACAAAAATACAATTGAGCAGAGCTGATTATTATACACATTTTCCACATAGTTTTCAACAATTGTTAAAAAAGAACGGCAATGCCTGTTGAGCGTTGCTACGGTTACTGCGGAAAAGGGTAAAATTAAAAATAATCATTGAATAACAGCACGATAATATGTTATACTTTGGTAAACAACAATCTTTACGGAGGACAAAATGAAGAAAATTATAAATAAAAAGTCACTCAAAGGTACGCTTGCTGTTATGTTGTGTGCCGTTATGGCGTTTTCTGTTTGTGCCTGTGACTTTGACTCTGACACAGAACCAACCAAAACGGATGCACAAATTCAATTTGATAAATATTGTGACGATTTGTTTTCGGAAGAACTTGAGGATGACGCTCTTACCGCACATTTTGATATTTCAAATCCGTCGGACTACGGTCTGAAATATGACGAGGAGGACTATACCCTCGGTCATGTGTCCGATGAAGATACAAAAGAATCCTTTGATGAACTGAAAGAGGCAAAAACGGATTTGGAGGAGTTTGACCGTTCGGGACTTACTTCTTCGCAAAAGCAGACATATGACACCCTTGAAAGCTACTTTGAAATTCAGCTTTCATATGATGGTACAACAGAATTGCAGAGTATATTTGCACCGCAGTCGGGAATTGTTGCAAACCTCTTTACCACCCTGTCAGAATTCACTTTCTATGAAAAGGATGATACCGACCTTTACCTTGCTGTTTTGAAGGACACAAAACGCTATATGAACGAGTGCATTGAGTTCACAAGGAAACAGGCTGAGGACGGTTACTTTATGGCTGAAGATATCGCACAGCAGTCAATTGACGAGTGCGAAAAGCATATTAAGAATGACAAGTCCGTGCTTGTTGACGAGTTTGAGTCGAGAATAAAGTCACTCGGTCTTAGCGATTCCGAGAAAAAGACTGTTCTCGAAACCAACAAAAAGTATTTTGAAGAATACTACATTCCTGCTTTGAAATCAGCAAATTCAGCACTTGAAAGTCTCAAAAAATCAGGCAAAAACGAAGAAGGTCTTTGCGGTTACGGCAAAATCGGCAAAAAGTATTATTCGGCAATTGTCAAAGACAAAACAAGCAGCAGTATGACTCCCGAGGAGCTTAAATCATACCTTACAAACAGCTTTACAAAGGTTGGAATGAGCATGAGTAATGTTTCACAGGATGACTTGAGCAAATTTCAGGACTACAAACCCGACTTTAAGGACGCCGATGAGGTGCTTGAATTTTTGATTAAGAATATCGAGGAGGACTTTCCGACTCCCGTTACAACCTCTTACACGGCAGATTATATGAGCGATTCCGCAAAGAGCGACAATGTGGGAGCGTACTATGTTCCGGGACGAATTGACGATACAAGCGTTAATATTATCAAGATAAATCCCGATTTTGCAAATAAGGGTATGACTCAGATGTACACAACTCTTGCCCATGAAGGCTATCCCGGTCATCTTTATCAGTTTACCGCATCAAATGCAAACAAGGATATCCCGAATGTACGCAAGATTTTAAGCTTTATGGGCGCAACCGAGGGTTGGGCACAGTATGCTTCAAAATGTACGCTTGATTACCTTGATACAAGCGAGGGCATTAAGAAGCTTATCTACGCAAATGATATTCTCGGCTATATTCTCTATTCCATGGTCGATGTCGGTGTGAACTACAACGGCTGGGATTATGAAAAAGTCAAGGAGTATATGTCAACGGCACTCGGTTCGGCTGACAGCGAGAGCGTTACAGCCGCAACAAAAGAGGCGTATGACCTTGCCCGTTCAAATCCGGGTTATTTTCTCCCCTATACCGTAGGCTACCTCAAGATGATTGATATGCGTGAAACAGCCGAAAGCGAGCTTGGCTCAAGCTTTGACGCAAAGGAATATCACACATTCATTATGAATCTCGGAATCACAAGCATTGATGTCTACGAAAAAGCCCTTGATATGTGGCTTGAAAGCAAAAAGTAAATTTTTGGTGATAATCTTGAATATTTTTTACAGGTATGATATAATTAACTCATTGATATGATAAATATAAATTGGTATGGATTTTTCTAAGATGTGATTCTTATTTTCGCCATACACTCATTATGGGTGTATGGCGATTTTTATTTTACGCAAGGGGTGTTAATATGGGCATTAAAACGGAAAACAAAATGGCTTATGAACCTGTCAACAAACTTATAATTCAAATGTCGGCACCGCCGCTGATTTCAATGTTCTTTCAGTATTCATACAACCTTGTTGACAGTATGTTTGTTGCGGGGATAAATGAACAGGCACTTGCGGCAGTATCGCTTGCATTCCCGATTACAACGCTTATGAATGCGTTGTCCGTGTGGATAGGTGTGGGTGTTAATGTTTTGATTGCAGGCTATTTGGGACAGAAAAATCAGCAAAAGGCAAATTCTGCAGCGGCTCTCGGAGTGGTAATTTCGGTAGTTGTCGGAGTGCTGATAAATTTCCTTTCGCTTTTCATAATAAATCCCTATTATTCGGCTTTTACGCAAAACAAAGAGATTTTTGAATACGGAATTGCGTATATGAGCGTCTGCGTTTTTATGCAGATACCAAATATGGTGCATATTGTAATTCAAAAAATACTTCAGGCAACAGGCAATATGATTGCTCCGATGTGGTTCCAAATTGCAGGTGTTGTATTCAATTTTGTGTTTGACCCTTTGCTCATTTTCGGCATAGGTCCGTTTCCGAAAATGGGTGTGGTCGGAGCTGCAGTTGCAACGGTTTTAGGCTATGTTGTTTCAACAATCATTGCGTTGATACAGCTGTTTCTTACAAAACAAAAGGTTAAGCCGGTGTTTAAAAACTGCATTGAACCGCAGATGATAAAACTGATATTTTCCTACGGATTGCCCTCGTTTGTTATGAATGCGTTGGGAGCATTCACCGTGAATTTTGCAAATATGTTTTTGGTGCGATATTCGGACACGGCGGTTGCATTTTTCGGAGCATATTTCAAGGTTCAGCAGTTGATTTTTATGACGGTGAACGGACTAGTTCAAGGCTGTTTGCCTATAATGCGGTTTAATTACAGAGCAAAAGAGTACGGTCGCCTTAAACAAGCAAATAAGAGCGGAACAATTATCGCGACTGTTATGATGATTGTCGGTATGCTCTTGGTGCTGATTTTCCCGAAAGAGATATTGTTTTTGTTTTCGGCATCGGAAGAAATGTGTGCTTTTGGAGTGCCGGCAATGAGAATTATGTCACTCGGATTTGTGTTCAGCGGCTTTTCCGCAATGATTGCAACCTATGAACAGGCAACAGACAGTATTATGCCCGGCGTTGTAGTTCAACTGTTGCGACAGGGCGTGCTGTTAGTCCCCGTAATTTGGCTTTTAAACAACGCTGTTCAAATGACAGGCATATGGCTTGCGTTCCCAATTACAGAATTTGTCACATTTCTTGTTGCTGTTGTATTTGCAAAAATTAAAAATCATTGAATAAATAAAAATAACAACCGCCAAAACCCGATATAATGGATTTTGGCGGTTGTTTGTTATTTGAAATATGTTTAATTTTAAATTGTTTTTGCTAAAACATTATCAGATGATTTTGCTCTGAAAATTGTTTTTACGAGCAAGAATGTTATATAAACATAAAGTGCAGTGTAGATGATTGCCGTAAATTTAAGGTTTATAAGCTCGTAGGAGAACAGATAGTAGCAATAGCCTCTCAGGCTTATAAGCATTGACACAATCGGAATCCACAAATGCTTTGCACTTACCGCCGCATAGACAATTAAAATAATGTCAAGCAGATAACCGTAGCGTTCGTGCATTGACGAAAGGAACATGATACAGGTGAACACAGTCCACGCTGTTGTCAGAAGAAAAGTTTCAAGGTTTTTCAAATCAACCTTTTTATAGATGATAATGCACATCATAATTCCGAGTACGGCAATTGTCAGAAAGACCGAAAACTGCTTGAACAGATAATAATATGTCATATCGTTTCCGTCACATATGAGTGCATAAAAGTTCGGACAGTTCATCTGAATAAGCTTTCCGTAGTCGGTCTGTTCCGCATATATTGTGATGATATCAATAAACGGTCTACCCATAATAATTGCAGGCAGGCACATTATCACATCAACCGCAGGGATTATAAAGAAATGCAGAATCGAAATTTTCTTTGTCGAAATCCAGTAATAAAGCAGAACAGGAATGATGAATACGGCTTGCAGCTTGAATGCAAACGCAATGCCGATGAACACAAACGATGCAATCGGCTTGTCTTTGTGCAAAAACAGGATTGCAAGGATTATAAACGAGGTGTAAATTGAATCGCACTGCGCCCAAAACGATGAGTTAAAAATCACCGTTGCCGAAAGAAGTACGGCTGAGTAGGTGAGTATCGCTTTGAGCCGTCGGTTGTTCTTTGCAAACGAATAAACAAGCATTGCGGTTGAAATTGCAAGTACAAAATCGAATATTATTGATACGATTTTGTACGCATACAGAGCATTTAGCGGCAAAAGAGTCATAAGATAGATTATGACTTGATACGGAATGTTGTAGTTACCCACCTGAGTTGCAAGCCCCGTAAAATCATTCAGCTTGATTATGCTCCACCACGAATTTAAAAAGCTGTTGAAATCATCGCTTTGAAAATCCATTCCGCAGACTCTGAGGAAAATTGCAATAATCGTTACCGCAACGAGTAAGAATAAAAGAATGTGTTTTTTTATAAAGTCAATGACTTTGCTTTCTGCTTTTGTCATAGAGAAAATTCCTGTTCGGGTTTAAATAAAACCGATTTTCTTCATAACCTTGCCCATTGTGCGGCTGCTGATTTTAAGGGCAATTTCATCGGCTTTTCTGTAACAGCTTTCAAGATATGCCTTGTCTGCAACAAGCTTTTCGTAGCGTTCACGAATCGGACGAAGTTCTTCAACAACTGCCTCGCCTACAGCTGTCTTGAAGTCGCCGTAGCCCTTGCCGTCAAAATCCTTTTCAATCTGCTCGTATGAAAGACCTGTAACTGCGCTGTAAATTGCCATAAGGTTATTTACGCCGTCTTTGCCCTCCGCATAGCGAACCTTTGCCTCGCTGTCCGTAACAGCTCTCTTGAACTTCTTCATTATAACCTCGGGTGCATCAAGAAGATGTACACAGCCGTTGACATTTTCATCGGACTTGCTCATCTTTCTTGTCGGGTCCTGAAGACTCATAACCCTTGCACCGTTCTTTGGAATGAAACCGTCCGGAATCTTGAACACATTGCCGTAAATACCGTTAAAACGCTCTGCAATGTTTCTTGTAATTTCAATGTGCTGTTTCTGGTCTGCACCGACAGGCACTTTGTCAGCCTGATAGAGAAGGATGTCGGCAGCCATGAGTACGGGATATGTGAAAAGACCTGCGTTGATGTTGTCGGCGTGCTTTGCAGACTTGTCCTTGAACTGCGTCATTCTTGAAAGCTCGCCGAACTGTGTGTAACAGCTGAGCGCCCATGCAAGCTCTGCGTGAGTGTGAACATGACTCTGAATGAAGAAAAGACTTTTTTCAACATCAATACCGCAAGCCATGATTGAAGCATAAGCATCAATTATATTCTTACGCATAACGGCAGGAGTCTGTCTTACCGTGATTGTGTGCAAATCTGCAAGAGCGTAAATGCAGTCGTATTCGTTCTGCATTGTAACCCAGTTGCGAACCGCACCGAGATAGTTTCCGAGTGTAATTGTTCCGCTGGGCTGTATTGCGCTGAATACAACCTCTTTTTTTATCTGATTTTCCATTATTCCCCTCCGTGATTAAAGACTGTTTGCGTACTCGCCGAGGATTTTGATTCCTCTTTCAAGCTGTTCGTCAGTCGGTGTTGAAAAGTTTATTCTGAAACTGTGACAGGTTTCGTTTTCGTCAGCTAAAAATGCGTTGCCCGGAACTACGCAAACCTTTTTGAGAACGAGTTCTTTGCAGAAATTCGGCATATCAATATCCTCGGGCAAGTCACACCAGATGAAAAGACCACCGTCAATTTTATGATATGTGATTTTCGGTGCGCAGTATTTGTCAAGAAGCTCCATGCAGAAGTTCGCTTTCTTTGTGTAGATTTCACGAAGCTTTGCAAGGTGAGCGTTAAAGTCATACTTTGTGATGAATTCATCGCATACATATTGTGACCAGATATTTGTATGTACATCGTTGCCCTGTTTGCACACAACAAGCTTTTGAAAAATCGGCTTTGGTGCAATTGTGTAAGCAACACGCATACCCGGTGAAATTACCTTTGAGAATGAACCGGCATAGATTACAATTCCGTCCGTATCAAAGCTTTTTATGTTCGGAACATATTCACCGCTGTAACGCAGGTCACCGTACGGGTTGTCCTCAATGATGAGAACACCGTATTTTTTGGCAAGCTCATAAACTTTCTTACGCTTTTCAAGGCTCATTGTAACACCCGAAGGATTTTGAAAATTCGGAATTGTGTAAATGAGCTTTGCGTTCGGATTGGCTTTTAAAGCCTCTTCAAGCTTTTCTGTGTTCATACCGTCAGGCTCAACGGGAACACCTGCAAGCTTTGCGTTGTAGCTTCTGAATGTGTTGAGCGAGCCGATGAATGACGGTGCCTCGCAGATTACAACATCGCCCTCGTTTACAAGAGCCTTTGAGCATAAATCCATAATCTGCTGTGCGCCTGTTGTGATGAGAATGTCGTCATTGTCAGAGCCTGTGTTATGCTCCTTTTTCATATATTCGGTAAGGTGCTTTCTCAGCGGAGTGTAACCCTCCGAAACGCTGTACTGTAAAACCGAAATCGGATCTTCTGCAAAAACCTTTGCCGAGATTTCCGCAATCTCCTTTGAGGGAAATGCATCGGGCGACGGGTTTCCTGCCGAAAGCGACACAACGCTCGGATCGGCGGCATATTTGAAAATTTCTCTGATAGCACTCGGCTTCAGGCTTGAAACCCTGTCGGAAAACCTGTATTCCATAAAAATATCTCCTTTTAAGATGATAAGGATTTTTTAAAATTCCATACCCTGTAATTCTATCACGAATTGCATATATGTTCAAGAAATTTGACTGTTTTTACTGCGATTTTATTCAAAAAATGTGTAATTTATTATTTTGCATTTGTAAATGTTAATTCACGGAAATTGTATTTTTTGTGCTTTTTGTATTGTTTTTGATGAGTTTCTGTTGTATAATCTAAGTGATAATGTCCTTACGGTCAGAGCAAGGCTTGCTTTGATTCAAACAGGAGTACACTGCGAGTAATTAATACACTTATATAATTCATTTATAATTCGTTGAATTCAAATTGAATTTAAAAATCTTCAGTTTGGGAGAGTAACACTATGAGCAGAAGGAACGATTACGATTATTTTGATCTTGATAATTTCGATGACAGCATTGATTCCCGTGAATATCGTCGCAGACAGCAACAGCGCCGTCCTGCAAGCTATGCCGCAAGACCGTCATCACAGCGTCCCGGCAGAAGACCTGTAAAAAGAAGAAACAAAAGAAGAACCAGAAACAGAATTATTATCGTTGCGAGCGCATTGATAATTCTGTTTGTTATTATTTTTATTATAACTTCAATTTTTAAGGGTTGTTCAAAGGATGATGCCCTTGCAAGCGTTCCCACGGGAACAGTGGGTACAACGGCATCTCCCGACGAAACCGCAAAATCTTCGACTGCTAACAAAGCAGACGAGCTTTCTCCTACATACTTTATGACACCGAGCATAAAGGACGACAATACAAACGGAACTCTTTCATACAGCATTTATGTGTGGAACAAAACAGGCTACGAATTGTTCAGCAGTGATGATGCAAGAGCACAGAACTATGCTCAGACAATCAACGGCTTTGCAGACAAGTTCGGCAGTTCCGTAAAGGTTTATGATATGATTGTTCCTAACCATACCGAAATGGGACTTCCGCAAAGACTCAAAGACGGCGACGCTCCGTCAACCTCACAGGCTGAAAACATCAAGGCAGCTTATGCGGCTCTTTCCGATAAGGTAACTCCGATTAACTGTTACAACCGTCTTGCGGAACATAATACAGATTACATCTACTTTAAGAGCGACCACCATTGGACAGGCCTCGGCGCTTACTATGCTTACACAGCATTTGCCGATACAAACGATTTGCCCGTTCTTTCGCTTGATGATTGCGAGGAACAGAAAATTGACGGCTTTACAGGCTCGTTTACCAACTCGGCAGACGGTCTTGACAGCGATACGGTAAGTTATTGGAAGTTCCCTTATAATGTAACAATGGATATCACACAGGCAGACGGTTCTTCCGCAAGCTATGACAGCCCCTACTATGAAGCCGCAGAGGGCGGTTCAAACACCTACGGTGTGTTTATTATGGGTGATAATGCCCTCACGGTTCTGAAATCAGCTTCGGAAAATGCGGCGGCAGGCAAGAAGATTGCCGTTGTAAAGGAAAGCTACGGCAACGCTTTTGTTCCGTATCTCACCAATAACTACGAAGAAGTTCATGTTATCGATTTCAGATATTTCAAACAGAATCTTGTTGATTACTGCAAAACCAACGGAATTGACGAGGTGCTTTTTATGAACGGTGTAATGAGTGCCAACACTCAGGTTCAGCTTGACAGTATGAGCGGACTTTTTAACTGATATCATATCGGGTAAATTCTTGTAAGGAGGTGTATGCCGATGATAGCAGACAGCGTGAAGGTGAGCGTGTTCGGAAAAATAAGCGATAAGCTGTATTCGGCACAAATTACCTCCGTTTCAGGACGCTGTAAAAGTGCGTATGTGATTTCGCACAAACCCGTAACAGAATATTTTGAGGGCGTTGTGGTTGCTGTTGCCGAATTTGACGGCCTTGACGGCGAGCGTCCGATAATCTCACAATACGGTGAGGTGTTTTATGAGCCCGAACTGCGACAGGTGCTTTCAAAACTGAAAAATATTAAGCTGAAAAGCATTGTGTGCCTTTACGAAAAGTCGTGCGGTGCGGTTATCTTCTACAAAAGCAGACAGAACACGAAAATTCTGCTTGTAAAGAACAGCAACGGCAGATATTGGAGCTTTCCGAAGGGACATATTGAAGACGGTGAAAACGAACATCAGACAGCAATCCGTGAAATTAAAGAGGAAACAGGTCTTGATGTCGTGATTGAAAAGGGCTTTCGTGAAATCAGCGAATACTGTCCTTTCGGTAAAATTCGCAAACGGGTTGTCTTTTTCCTTGCACAGGCATTTACGGATAATGTCAAAATTCAGGAGGAGGAAATTGACAGTTATATTTGGGTTGATTTGCAACAGGCACGAAAAATGTGCTCCTATGATAATGATTTGAGGATTATTGAGAAAGCTGAAACGGCGATTCATCTTCTCAGAAACTAAAAGCCGACAATTTAACACGAAATTTACAGGTACACGGCGGTGTGCCTGTTTTTTTGATTTTATAAAACATTTTCTGTAAATTAAAAATGTTGAAAAAAAGCAAAAAATACCACTTGACATGTTGATTATACAGAATGTAATCTAATTTCCCCGTTACAATCCTGTATCCAAAAATGTGGAAAACCTATTTTTTTAATGTTAAAAGTTACAACTTTGTAAATTTCGTGTAGTATCGGGATTTTTTAACATCACTTTCAACACTTTCAACATAGTTTTCCACATTGATGTTTAAAATGTTGAGTTATACAGAATGTATAAGTGCAAATTTAGAAAAATAAATCGCAAATTCGTGATTCAAAAAAACATTTTTTTCTGCGATTCAAATTGTGACAAGGTAATATATGACAATCTATACTCATAAAATACATCGGCGAGGTGTGTTTTATGAAAAAGGAAACCGTTAAAATGAGGTTTTGGGGGCTTGTCATTGTTCCGCTGATGATAATTGTGTTCAAAAATCTTTATTCGCTGACAAACGGTGCGTTGCTCGGCATATTTTTCGGTGCTGTAAACGGCAGTATGTGGGAGCAGACCAAGGTTGTTATGCTTTCCTACCTTGTGTGGAGCCTTGTTGAGGCAATCGGAAAACGCTCGGGATTCCATCGCTTTGCCGTGTCAAGAATAATTTCGTTGTGGTTTGTCGGAATATTCTGTCTTGCGACATATCTGCTAATTTATGCACTCGGTGTTGAAAGTGCAGGTCTGCCAAGGTTCATTTGTGCAATTGCCGTGTGTTTTTCTGCGTTTGCACTCAGCGCAAGGCTTGAATACGGTGAAAGAAAAATTGAACAGCTTTTTTTGCCCTGCGTGTTTATGATGTTGCTTTTGATTGCCGTGTACTGCAGTTTTACAGTGTTCCCTCCGCACATGATACTTTTTGAGGACATACAAACGGGAATGTACGGCATAATTCCCGAATACATCGACTCCGGAGCGATTGCTCTTGATACATTGTACAGAGTTTGAGTTTTTAAAAACAAATGGCTTAAAAGTATTTAATAATTTGAATTGTTATGTTATAATAGATAGCAAAATGAAGTGGTGTGTCCCATGCAGACACAAAAAATAAAAAGGAAACCGAATAAGGCTGATTATGATGAAAAACGAAAGATTTGAAAATACAGAACAAAAGCCTGATGTGATTGCAGGGCGAAATCCTGTAAGTGAGGCTGTTCGCAGTAATCGCCCAATTGACAAAATTCTTGTTGCAAAGGGTGAAAAGAGCGGTGCGATTGTGGGAATCCTCGCAAAAGCCCGTGATAAGAAAATTCCCGTTAAGGAAGTTGACCGCACAAAGCTTGATTATGTGAGCGGCGGCGCAACTCATCAGGGTATTGTCGCATTTGCGGCGGCAAAGGATTATTCAACGGTTGACGATATCCTCGAATATGCCGAAAGCAAGGGCGAAGCTCCGTTTGTTGTTGTGCTTGATGAGGTTGAAGATCCGCATAATCTCGGTGCAATAATCAGAACCGCAGAATGTGCCGGAGTTCACGGAATTATTATTCCGAAACGCAGAAGTGCCGGTTTAAGCTACACGGTTGCCAAAGCGTCTGCAGGCGCAATTGAATATATGCGTGTTGCAAGGGTGACCAATATTGCAGTTACACTTGATGAACTCAAAGAAAAAGGCGTGTGGGTTTACGGCGCAGACATGGACGGCACGGATTATGACGAGTGTGATTTTTCGGGTGCGTGTGCAATTGTTATCGGCAACGAAGGTAAGGGCATTTCCAGACTTGTCCGTGAAAAGTGCGATGTAATAGCGTCATTGCCCATGAAAGGTCAGATAAATTCCCTTAATGCGTCGGTTGCCGCAGGAATTTTGATGTACAAAGCGATGAAAAACCGCTGATGTCAAATTGAAAATTGAAAATGTAAAATGTAAAATTTATGAAAGTATGTAGGGGCGTTCATCGGACGCCCGCATTGATGAAATATTATGTTCGCAGAAATGTGTTTTGATATAACGAAAACTGTGTATTCGATTTTGCACGCAATGCGTGCAATCGTGTGCGTTGCACACGAACGGGCGAACACGGTTCGCCCCTACATTATTTCGGTAACTGAATCTCATATATACAGTTTATTTTCATCATAAATTTTCTGCCGTTACTTAACGGGCGTCCAATGAACGCCCCTACGGGATTGTGCGAACAATTACAATGCTACGCTCGGGCATAATATGTTTTTTGACATTACAAACTATCTGCACGAATGGGGAACGGCGGCTCGCCGTGCGGGCGGCCAATGACCGCCCCTACAGAAAGAGATTAAATAAATTAAAGAGAGTACCGCTCGGGCGGCATAGTTTCCGATGAATCTAACTATCTGCCCGAGAGTAAATAAAAAGGAGTGAATGCTTTGGCTGATATGGACAAGGACAGGCTTAAAGAGCTTGAAATCGAGAGCATACTCGAAGAAACCCACTATCTTGCCGATCAGGAACGAATGGAGCAGACGGCACAGAAATACCGTGCAAAGCCGAAGATTGAAGAGATTTTCAGCAATGCCGATAAAAAGCCGAGGTTAAAAAATACAAATCCGCTTGATGAATCCGAACCTGATACTTCAAACTCAATAGTTGGGGATAAGACTGCCGCCACAATGCAGGCAGAGCTTATAATGGACGGAAATGACGATGACCTTGTAACTCCCGAACAGCTTAAAGCAGAGGCTGAAAAAAAGGCTGCGGAAAAAGCCGAAAAAGCCAAGCGTGAGTATGAGGAGGCAAAGAAAAAAGCCGCCGAGGAAGAAAATAAAATAGTTACCCTCACACCTGAGTATGATGAAAACACAGAATTTTCGGGCGAAGTGCTCGGAGAGGTTGACCAGTTTCGTGACGAGGCTGAAATTAAAAGCTACCATACCATAGATATCGACATTCCCGAGGATAAGCCAAAGGAAAAGACCGAAACCAAAGAAAAGAAAGAGGCTTCGCAGACTCCCGTTCATCAGTTTCCGAATACCGAAAAACCGCCTCGCAAGGTGGTTGCAAAAGTTCCCGTGTATCGTCCCGATGAACCGAGAAATATTCTCAATGTCAAGGCAGGCAGATTTTCCGAGGCTGTAGCGAATGAGTATGAGGAGTATGTGCGTTCAAAGAATCCTTCGGTAATCGCTCATGTGCTTCGTCCCGAGCCGACAATAGTTGATGAGGAGATCGCCCCGACCGAGGAAAAGCATAAGGATAACCGCCCTATAAGCGAAAAGGTTATTTCTGCCCTTGTCGGAATCTTTTCAAAGGATGAATCCGACGATAATGATACCGTAAAAGAGGAAAATTCAAAGCCTGTTGAGGATTATACAGGCGAGGAGGACGAAAAAAGTATTCTCTATGAGCTGAATCATAATATAAGAAAGCTCTTTATGAGAAGTCTGTTGTCGGGAATAATTGCCGCAGTTGTGGTTGTTCTCACAATCGTTACAAGAATTTTTCCGAATGCAATATGTTCGGCAGTTCCTTTTGCACCGGCGGCATACGCAATTTTGCTGTTTATTCTTATGGCGGCGTCGCTTGTGCTGAACCGTGTGGCAATGCTCAGCGGACTTTCGCCGCTTGTGCATATCAAAGGTAATTCCGATACAGCCGTTGCCGTTGCAGGTGCGGCAGGAATGGTTCAGATAATTGTTTCATTCTTCTGCCTTGGCGATTTGAACGGATTTCATGTGAACTACTACACGGTAATTCCTATGCTTGCGTTCTTTGCCAATAATGTGGGAAAGCTTTATATGGTTCTTCGTGTAAAGGACAATTTCAAGTTTGTTTCGTCAAAGGGACAGAAATATGCGTCAAAAATTTACAACAACGAGTCTGTTGCAATGCAGATGATGAGCGGTACTGCCGCCGACCGTCCGATAATTGCCTATCAGCATAAGACCGAATTTCCGTCAAACTTTCTCAAAATATCTTATGCACCCGATCCGAGTGAGGATTTGGCGTCAAAGCTTGCCCCGATAACAACAATTGCATCAATAATCATTGCGGTAATGTACGGTGTTGTTAAGCTGTCATTTGCAGACGCTTTGAATGCATTTGCACTTATCACTGCGGTGTCTGTGCCTGTGGCAACACTTCTTTCTGTTAATGCCCCCGTGAGAAAGCTCTGCAAAACTCTGCTCTCCTACGGCTCAATGCTTTCGGGTTATCCGTCGGTAAAGCAGTTCTGCGACAGTACGGCTATAATGATAGATGCAAATGAATTGTTCCCTGCCGAGTCAATCTCGCTTGAGGGCATCAAAACCTTTGAGGATTACGGCATTGATGAATCTCTTCTCTGCGGAATTGCAATTCTTAAAGAGGCTCAGAATCCGATTGCAAATGCTTTTGATTCGGTAGTTGCAGAAACCGAGGAAACACTTCCCGAGGTTGAAAGCGTTCTTTATGAGGATGAAATCGGTCTTGTGGGATGGATTAAGAGCGAAAGAATCCTTGTGGGCTCACGCACGCTTATGGAAAAGTACAGCGTGGAAGTTCCGAATATGGAATATGAAGAGAAATATACTTCTCAGGGCAGACAGGTCACATATCTGTCAAGAGCAGGCAGACTTGTTGCAATGTTTGTTACAAGATACACTCCCGACGCTCAGCTCAAGGCTGAAATGCAGAGAGCCGAAACCAACGGCATAAGCTTCCTCATCAGAACAACCGATTATAATGTTACAAATGACCTTGTTGCAAAACTATACGATTTGTTCTACCGCAGTATCAAGGTGCTTCCGACAGGACTCGGAAATGTTCTCAGGGAGGCTGAGGATACGGTTGAGGAAACCTCCCGTTCATATCTCATTACAAACGGCAAAGCCGCATCGCTTGCCCGTGCAGTTACGGGTTGCGTAAAAATCAAGCACAATATTTCGCTTTCAATCATAATTCAGCTGATTGCCGTAATTTTCGGATTGCTCGTTGCGTCAACACTTTCGCTTTATGCCGGTGTACAGGTTATGGGTTCGCTTGAAGTGTTGATTTATGCGTTGTTCTGGGGCGCCGCCGCTGTTTTTGCTCCGGCTGTCCAAAAACCGTAGGAAAGGATGTAAAATATGAAAATAGCTCCGTCACTTTTGTCGTGTGACTTTTCAAAAATGGGTGAAGAAATTGAAAGAATGGATCTGGCGGGCGCCGATTGGATGCATCTTGATGTTATGGACGGTCACTTTGTTCCGAACATAACCTTTGGCGCTCCCGTAATCAAGGCGGTAAGAAAGTTCTCAAACCGCCCGTTTGATGTTCACCTTATGATAAGCGATCCGCTTAAATATATTGACGATTTTGCCGATGCAGGTGCGGATATCATCACCTTCCATGTTGAATGCGACTCTGACATTGATGATACAATTGCGAAAATCAAGTCAAGAGGAATCAAACCCGGACTTGTTCTAAAGCCAAACACTCCTGCCTGGACAGTATTTCCGTATCTTGAAAAGCTTGACCTTGTACTTGTTATGACGGTTGAACCGGGCTTTGGCGGACAGAGCTTTATGCCCGAGATGATGCCGAAGGTTAAGGAAATCAAGAGGGAATGCCAACGCAGAGGTCTGAACAATATCCTTATTGAGGCTGACGGCGGAATCGGCAGAGATACCATTGAGCAGGCATCAGAGGCAGGCGTTGATGTGTGCGTTGCGGGAACAGCCGTTTTCAGAGCCGCAGATCCCGCAAAAGCAATTGAGCTTTTTAAATCATTCTGATAAATTCTGATAATAAGCAAGCCCGAATCCGATATTTCTCGAATTCGGGCTTTTGTTTTTGTAGAAAATCAGTACGGCGACTTGCCGTCGGCAAATTATATACAATATAAATTCGTATCCCATGCCGGAATATATGGGTGGTGGCGGAGAAAAATTTTGTAGTCGGGATTCACGCTGTGAATGTATAGTGCAAGGCGGAAAATATCCTCAAATCTGTGATATGCCGAAAAATTCAGCTTTGGTTTGCAGTTTTCCATTGTTTTCTGCATACCGATAAGGGTTTCCATATCCGCCCCCTCAACATCGGCTTTAATGTAGCCTGCCGCCATTCCGCAGAGAATCGTATCAACAGTCGCAACCTTTGTTGCAACGCCCTTGTCGGCAATTGCGCTGTTGCGACCGGCCTTGTTGTTGAATATAAGCTCCGTGTTTTTACTGTATGAGCCGAGTTGCCAAAGCGACACATTCGCCATGCCCTTGCAATGAAGTTTCAGCTTTTCAAAATTCTTTGCGTTAGGTTCAAATGCGATTATACGCTTGTAACTGCCGTTTGTGTAGTGCAGAAATTCGTCAATCGTGTCGCCGTTGTATGCGCCGAGGTCAACATAGCTTTCGTTTTCACTGAGATTCAGAATATTGCCGAAAGCCTCGTCCTTGTCGGTTGTGACAGGGGGGAGGAGGTTAATTCTGCCTGTGTAGTAGAATTTCAGAATGTTTTCGTAAACCTTTTTTGAAAGGTCATCGGCAAGCAGACTGTATGCACTTTCAATTTGCTCTTTATTTTCGGTAATAAAATCATTGTCAAAAAGTTTGTTTCCAAAAACAGGAACGGAGGGGACAAGCGTTTCGTGCTTTTCGGAAATTTTCGTAATGTGTGCCATAACATCCGGAAGCTGGCTTGCAAAGCAGAGGGCGATTATAATGTCGCCAAATTCCGTTTCAACATCGGAAAGCTTCTTCACAGTGAAATCGTGGAATTTCTGCCCACGCACAAAATCATCACTTGCAATAACGGCAGACGCTTTGATTCCGTATCGGTCAAATGCGGCAAGAACCTTGTCCGCACCGTCACCCATTCCGTAAAGCACAACAGGCTTTCCGCAATTTTTCAGTCGTTCCCATACAGATATTTCGTTTTTTAAAAGTTCGGTTATATTAAACATAAGGATACTCCAATTAGTGTATATGGCATTGTAATTGTTTTCGCAATGAACGCCCCTACGGGTTTGCAAAGCAAAAAAAGTATAAAAAAACGCCCACCCTACTGGGTGGACACTTTATATGTTGGCATCTCCCTATTTTTCCGGGCCGTCACCAGCCAAGTATCTTCGGCACCACTGAGCTTAACTTCTGTGTTCGGTATGGGAACAGGTGGACCCTCAGCGTCATCAACACCAACTTATTAACTTTTGTTTCTCTCTTGAGAACAGTATTGATTATACTACGGGCTGCACCAAATGTCAACACTTTTTTTAAAAAATTTTAAAAATTCTTTTAAAACCTTGAAAAGCCCGTATTTATCCCGATTTATCGCCGTTTTAACCGTCATTGAACCCGATATATACTTGATGCGGTGAAAAATTATACATATTTTGGCTTGTTAAAGCGTAAAAAATAGGATGCCGTTGTTTGCCGTAAATTATTGACTAAACGGATAAAAATGTGTACAATTAAATAGATTAGAACAGATTGGGATGTTTAGAATGAATAATGTAAATAAGTGTAAAATGCTTTTGTCGTCACTCTCTGTATTCAGAGGTATAATGAACAGAAGCGTTCCGAAAGCCTTTTATGAACTTTTGCTTTCGCTCGACAAAAAGCCTGAGGAATTTCTCGGTGCATACGGCAAGCTTTGCTCAATGCTTTGCGAAAGAGGCTGTGCGGATAAGTTCGCATTTGCAATCAGCGAAACGGCTCTTTTTGACGATAACTGTTTTGCCCGTGCCGCAACAGCCGGCAGACAGGGTGAGTTACCCGAAAATGTTGTTTCTGCCGTTAAGACAGACTGCGACGCTATTTTAACAGCCGCAAAGCTTACTTCCGATGAAGTGCTTGAGGCATATACCTATGCCGATGAAATCAAGGAGCTTATTCCGATTCTTCCAAAGTGGCAGACAGGCAAGTGCGCTCCGTGTTTTGACGGATTTGACGGTTCACTTGACAAGCTTTCTGCCTATTATAAGGAAAACGGTTGCGGAATGTTTGCCCGTTACAAGGCGTTCATTTGGCGTGACGGTGACATTCAGCCTGTTGAGCATCCGGACAGGATTGATATGGATACATTTACGGGATATGAGCGTCAGAGAAGTCAGGTTGTAAACAACACACTTTCATTTATTCAGGGCAAGAGCTGTAACAACTGTCTGCTTTACGGTGATAAGGGTACAGGTAAAAGCTCAACAGTCAAGGCAATTGCAAACGAGTTCCGCAAGGACGGACTCCGCATTGTTGAAATGCCTAAGGACAGGCTCATTGACTTTCCGCTTCTTGTTGACAAGATTGCCGCTCTTCCGCTTAAATTCATTATATTTATTGATGATCTTTCGTTCCAGCATCAGGATCAGAGCTATACAACCCTTAAAGCCGTGCTTGAGGGCGGACTTGCGGCTCGTCCCGATAATGCGTTGATTTATGCAACATCAAATCGCAGACACCTTGTTAAGGAAAGCATTTCCGACAGAACTCATACTGTTGATGATATCAATGTTCGTGACAATATGCAGGAAAGTCTTTCGCTTTCGGACCGTTTCGGTCTTGCAGTCTGCTACACAATTCCTTCAAAGAATGATTTTCTTGAAATTGTATATTCTCTTGCAGAGCAGAGAGGCGTCAAGATGACTCACGAAGAGCTTGCACTCGGCGCTGAGCAGTTTGCACTTTCAAGAGGCGGTCGTTCGCCAAGATGTGCAAGACAGTATGTTGAATCGCTGTTTTGCTGATTAATCGGAGGTCAGTTATGAAAACAAAAATAATTTCAATTGCTCTTGCAGTTGTGACAATGCTTTCGGCAGTTGCGCTTTTCAGCGGTTGTTCTGACGGAGAATATCCTGTTGAGGTGGCAAACATCACGATAGAAAGTCAGCCAAAGAACATAGTTGTTCTCGATGCGCCGACAGCCGATATTCTCATCGCAACAGGCTATGACAGATATATTGTGGGCAGAAGTGATGAGGTTGACCAGCAGTCAATCGCAGTTGCCCCGAGCGTCGGTTCATATGAAAATCCCGATACCGACAAAATTATCAATTCCGGCACAAACCTTGTGTTTGCAGGTCAGTCAATAAATGAGGACGCAAAGAAGAAGCTTCAGGACAAGGGTATTCAGGTTGTCACAATGTCACACGGTGACACTCCCAAGCAGGTTGAAACGAACTATGTGACAATCGGCAAAATTTGCGGCGGCACAAAAACGGGCGCAAAGAAGGGTGAAGAGACCTACAATGAATTGCTTGATAAGATGAACAACTACAAACAGCAGGTTAATAACAGAAATTCCGGCATTCTTGATACGGTTTGTTATCTCTATACAGAAGACGACAGACTCAAGATGATGACAAGCGGAACATACGGTGATATGCTCCTCGGCTATACGGGGGCGGTTAATGCCGCAGTAAACATCAGCGACAACAATGTTGATGTTGCAACTCTCAAGATTGCAAATCCGAACTTTATCTTCTATGCAGACAAAGCTACTCTTGATAAAATTAAGGGTGATACAACACTCGCAAGTCTTGGTGCAGTTAAGACAGGCAAAATTCTTGAGGTTTCGCTTGAAGAAATGTCAAGACCCGGCAATACTGCTCTGGAAGCGCTTGAAAAAATGGTTTACTTTATGTATCCCGACCTCAAGCCAAAGTCTGCAACAGACACAACAAAGGCTCAGGATGCGACAGCGTCAAAGACTGACGCAACAACCGCAACTCAGGCAACAACAACCGCAAGCGATTCAAAGTCGGTTGCAGATAAGTATAAGCTTACCATTACATCAGACCTTTCACTCAAGCAGGAAGATGAAAATGACACGGTAAAAGCTGTGCAGCTCCGCCTTTATAACATCGGTTACATTGCCGACAAGGACAATGTGACAGGCTACTACGGCGAAGTAACAGCCGAGGCTGTTAAGAAATTCCAGAAAAACAACGGTCTTAAAGAAACAGGTACAGCCGATAACGCAACTCTTGTATTGCTTTTTGACAGTTCAGCGAAAAAAGCCAAATAATTCAAATTGAAATTTGAAAATTGAAAATGGAAAATTAATGTTGGCAGTGTACCACCGCCCGTAATTTGAGAAGATAGTTAGATAAACGAAATGCATCAGATGCCCGAATAAGGCTCTGATGCATTTTTATTTTATGTGGAAGTGTATGTGTGACTACGAAATTGCGTAAACAATTACAACGCTATGCTCGGGCATAATTAGTTTTTAATTCATCAAACTATCTGCACGAACTGCCCACGGTGGTACACCGTTAAAACAGTTCCGGGTGCATTCGGCTGTAGTGAAAAATGTACTGCTGGGCGATGCCTGCGTACTGACCGAAATCGTCACCGTTCATATTCGGGAACAGCTTTTCCATTGCTCGTTTCATCCACACATCAATCGGAAAAGCCTCAATTCTGTGCATACCGAAAAGAAGTGTGCAGTCGGCAACCTTTTTGCCGACGCCCGTAATTTTCATAAGCTCCGCTCTTGCGTCTTCATAGCCAAGCGTGAAACAGCTGTCAAGATTCACCTCGCCGTTTGCAACCTTTTGCGCCGCATCAACAATGTAACGGTTGCGAAATCCTGCCCTCAGAGGTGCAAGGTCATCGGGCGAAAGTTTTGCAAGTGTTTCGGCTGTCGGGAACGCAAATTCTCCGTCATCAAGCCGTGTGCCGAAGTTCTCACACAAACGCTCAACAATGCCTTTGATTCGCTTTATATTGTTGTTCTGCGAAATGATGAATGTGCAGAGTGCCTCAAAAGGCTCTTGTCTTAAAATCCTTATGCCCGGGGCGTACTTTGCCGCCTCGTTCAGAACGGGATGTATTGTGCTGATTTCTTCACGGATTTTTCCGTAATCAAGCGAAAAGTCAAAGTAGCTGTACCAGATGTTTTTGAAATCGTCAGCCGTTGCATTTTCAATGTACATATCCGTTTTGTCAAGGCTGACGGTTACGCTTTTGCCGTAGGCAACACCGTGAAAAGAACCGTTGTCCTGCGACTTCCAACGAAAGCTCTGACCGCAGTCGAGAGTCTGCGCAAGGTCAAGGTCATGCACATCGGTTATTTTGATTTTGTTGTCGAGTTCAATACATTCCATGATTTTCACCGCCGAAATTTTCTTAATAAAGTATATCACATTCGGGAAAATTATGATATACTTTATTTAAAATTGAAAATGGAAAATGAATGTCGGGAAGATAGTTTGTTTGTAAAACAGATTTCAGTCCCGACTGTATTTCAGACAGGAACTCATTGAACGCAAGCCTTGATGAAATATTTTGTTTAAACACATATGTTTTGATATGATGAAAACGGTGTGTTATAACCACCACATTAACTCAAAAGGAGAATTATTGTGAAAGAAACTATCTGCACAATTCCGATTAACGATATATTTATGCCGAAATGCGGTTGTCCGTTTTGCCGAATGGAGAGTATGCTTGAGGAGCAGTATGTAAAATTCATTACGGGCGATGCGATGATGGAGCCTAATATCAGGATTGAAACCAACAAAAAAGGCTTTTGTCACCGCCATTTTTCGCAGATGTTTGAAAAAGGACAAAAACTGCCGAATGCGCTTATTCTCGAAAGTCATCTTCAGGAAATTATTGATAACGATATGCCGAAAAAGCTGAAGGGCAAGCCTGATAAGAAACAGCTTGAAGTCATTAAAAAGCGACTTGATTCGTGTTATGTATGCGACAGAATCGAGTGGGATATGCACCATTTTTGCGACACGATTTTTGTTGAGTGGGCAAAGGGAGAGGAGTTTTATAAGCTGTACAACGAACAGCCGTTTATCTGCTTTAAACACTACGATTTTATTATGAATGTTGCAACCCAAAAGAGCAAGCTGCCGTCAAAGCTTTTACCGCAGTTTTATGCCGAAACGGCAGGTCTTGCAAAAAAATATCTGCTGTCGCTTAAAGAAGATATCACATATTTCTGCTCAATGTTTGATTACCGCAACCACGGCAAAGATTGGGGCAATTCCAAGGATTCAATTGAGAGAAGTATTGAATTTTTGACAGGCGAAAAGCCGTAAACGGCGAGCCGACTTTTTATGTTCGTGTAGACAGTTTGTGAATGTCAAAAAACATATTATGCCCGAGCGAAAGGTTTAATTAATGTAAAATTGAAAATTGAAAATGGAAAATTAATGTCGGGAAGACAGTTTGCAAAATAAAATGCAATGTCTTCCCGACTGTTTTGTTAATATGAAATTTACTGTTTATTTATGGCGAACACGGTTCGGCGCTACTGACAAATTTTTGATATAAACAAAGATTGCATCAGAACCTTACTCGGGTATCTGATGCAATTTCTTTATCCGACTGCCTTTTCAAATAGACTGCGGTGGCAGACCGCCGACCGCAATTTTCAATTTTCCATTTTCAACTTTCAATTAAAAAAGTCCCGTTAGGACAGATATGTTCTCGCCTTTGCAAAACTCTCATCGACTGTCATTAGCACTGCCATACTGCCATGACGGCGTTGAAGTAGTCATCAGAGAGAACCTTTCTCAACTGTTCTATGCCGGATTCGTCGTTCATATATGCGTTGCGGATGTTTCCGCCGACCTGCATTTCTTCACCGTTAAAGTTCAAAAACTGCTGCCTGAGTACCGACACGCTGTCCTTTGTTAGCATATCAAGTGTGATTTTTTCTTTAAGTTCCATTTTTTCATACCTCCGTTATTTTTATATTTTGTAAATCAAAGAAAAGTTTACCTGCTCATCAGCGACGAAATTATAAGCCTGTTTATTGAGCGGAGTAAACTGCAACCAAGCTGATTTATTTACATTTCCTCTGAACATACCGCCGTTTTTGCTTATGCCGATATCATGAACAATCACATCAGATTTGTTTGGAAACGGCATATTGAGCAAAGATATTGCAGATGTTCCGCCTAAAGTTGTTGCGTTCATAATGACGGTGACATTTACAATAACGATATCGCCAATTTTTTCATAAAGGCAAGTTGCAGATTTTATTTTATCAATCAGAGTAGAGTATGGAGTAAGAGTAGCTGTACCAAGTTCGATATTTGACGAATCGTATTTTGAGCCGATGCTCATATCCATACGGGCTAATCTTTCATTAAGGGTTTTGTTGTCAGCTTTTGCGTTAAGCAGAATGTCAACCTCATCCGACGAGTAGCTGTCGGCACTATCCCAGTAGTTGTCGGTAAGATACTTGATACTCGGATAATTTTGAGTATAGTCGGTAATCTGAGAGGAATCACTTACCTTGTTTAAATTGTCCTCTTTTTTTGTAATGTCGGACTGTTCAATTAACTTTTTGGTTTTGTCGATTTCAGTCCGACAAAGCTTTGTTTCGTCAAGAAGCTTTTGCGTTTCTTCACGAAGCTTCAGCGTTTCTGAGTTCGGATTAAGGTACTCTTTGTCCTCAATCGGAATACTCTCGTCTGCATAAAGCGTGACGATCTGAGTTTGGAAAACATAGCCGTTTTCGCCTCTGCCTTCAAGCTGAAGTTCAAAATAGCCGTGCATGAAAATGTCGTTTTTTCTGACCTTCCACACAAGTTTTGTGCCTGTTTCATCAATTGCGGTGCTGTCGGGAATTACCGAATTTACACTGCCGTCGGCAAAACGCAGATGAATGAAGTAGTCAACTGTAATGTCGCACATTCCCCGAATTAAAAATTCCTGTGTTTCGGCAAGATTTTCACCCGTGATGCCGACACAGTTTGCACCGTCAAAAGTTTTTGGTTTTCGTTTGTCATAGATAATCATTGTTACACCTCCACTTAAAGAGGCAAAAACACGAAAAAATGCATTGTTTTATGCAATTTTCAGAAAAATTTTTGAAATTTTTTTAATTTCCCGTCACGAGGGGGAAACGGTTGCAATTGCAATGCTTTGTGATATAATCTAATTTGAATAATTTGAACGAATTGACTTAAACAGAAGAGAAGAAAAACGGTTTGTTCCGTAACGATTAAGAGGACGGAATTGTGTGCCAATGTACAAATTACGGCTTTTTTTCGTTGCAAACCGTTTGAACGAAGGGGGACGGCAACACGCCGTGATATAAAATGAGAAAATATGTAGAAGTTTTTACTCGTGATCATTTGCCAAAGCTGAGGGATCAGTTGTTGTTTTCAGGATTGACGGATCACGAGATTTTTATGTTCATACAATATGCAAAACCGTACTATCTGTCGCTGAACCGTGGCGGAACGGCACGGGTTGAAAACAAATTTAGCCATATGACGGGACTTGTGTTTTCGGGAACTGCATACCTTTATTCTGTGGACTACAACGGCAACAAAAGTCTGCTCAAAACAATTCGCAGCGGCGAGTCAAGCGGAACGCTTTACGCAATGTTTGACTACTACAATACTCTTGTTGAAATTATGGCAGGGGAGGACTGCGAAATCCTTTTTATTCCGCCGGAGCCGATGTTTATAACCGAGGATTCGCTTGCTTCGATTCAGCAGAAAATCCTCGTCAATATGCTTGCGTCACAAAGACAGGTGTTTTTGCAGATTTCGGAACACCTTGCCTGTCTTTCAAAGCGAAGTATCAAGGGCAAATTTATGCACCTTCTTCAAATCTATTGCAGGCGTGAGCGTAGCTGTGAGGTTGATCTGCCGTTTTCCCGTGACGAGCTTGCAAACTATCTTGCGGTTGACAGAGCGTCACTTTCAAGAGCACTCGGCGAACTGAAAAAAGCAGGAATTATTGAATTTAAAAAGAGCCATTTCAAACTGATTGAAACAACTGAATATCATTTTGATTAAATAACGGTCGGCAAACGGTGTTCTGTTTCCTTTCACCGCCGACTAAAATATAACGGAGGATAATATTATGAGTTTTGTGGAATTACTGCTGTTCGGCATCGGCTTGTCTATGGATGCATTTGCGGTTTCAATTTGCAAGGGGCTCTCCGTGCGTAAGTTAAGACCTAAACACGCAATTACTGTCGGATTGTGGTTTGGCGGATTTCAGGCGCTTATGCCGCTTATCGGTTATCTTCTCGGAAAGCAGTTTGAGTGGCTCATCACAAGCATTGACCATTGGATTGCATTCATCCTGCTTGCACTTATCGGTGCAAATATGATAAGAGAAGCCTTCGGTGAGGAAGAACAGCTTGACGATTCGTTTTCGGCCAAGACAATGCTGCCCCTTGCCGTTGCAACAAGTATTGACGCCCTTGCGGTAGGCGTTTCGTTTGCGTGTATTGATGTTGATATCGTACCTGCAATCGCAATTATAGGCACAACAACATTCATACTTTCGGCTGTCGGCATCAAAATAGGCAATGTATTCGGTGCAAAGTATAAGTCAAAGGCAGAATTTTTAGGCGGTGCAGTATTGATTTTGCTTGGACTCAAGATTTTGCTTGAAGATTTGGGACTTTTGCCGTTCTGACGAATTTCAAATTGAAAGTTGACGGCGAGCCGCCGTTACCAATTCGAGAAGATAGTATAATATAGAAATCGCATCAGATGCCCGAAAAAGCTCTGATGCGATTTTTTATATAAAAGTCGTTGTTGTTTCGTAGGGCGGATATTATCCGTCCTACAGACAATACGGGCTTTTTATAATTTCAATTTCTTAAAGTTGTCATTCAGAATTGTGCAGGAGTTATCTAACTTTTGCAATTCCTGTTCGGTTAATTTAAGTTCCAAAATGCGTTTTGCACCGTTTGCGCTTACTATGCACGGGTTGCCGATGAACACATCTTTCTTGCCGCCGTATTCGCCACGCAGACGAACCGATACTGTCAGCACGCTGTTTTCATCTTGAAGAATTGCTCGGACAATACGGACGATTGACATACCGATGCCGTAGTAGGTTGCGCCCTTTGCCTCAATGATTTTGTGGGCGGCACAACGCACATCATCGCTTATCTGCTCAAGCTCCTCCATATAGTACGATTTTGGGTTATCACGCATGACATCCTTTAGCGGTTTGGCGGCAAGGAGTGCCTGACTCCACGGAACAAATTCGCTGTCTCCGTGTTCGCCGATTACATATGCGTGAATGTTGCGTGGATCAACCTCAAAATATTCGCCGAGAAGATATCTGAGCCGTGCCGTGTCAAGGGTAGTTCCCGTGCCGATAATTTTTGACGCATTGAATCCCGAAAGCTCATATGTCACCCGTGTCATAATGTCAACGGGGTTTGTCGCAACAAGGAAAATTCCCTCAAAACCGCTTTGCACAACCTTTGGCACAATTGAAGAAAATACAACTGCGTTTTTCTGCAAAAGCTGAAGCCTGCTTTCGGTGGGCTTTTGATTTGCACCTGCGCAGATTACAACAATGTCGGCGTCGGCACATTCACCGTAACCTCCGCAACGGATTTTCATGCTTGAATGCGAAAATGCAAGCCCGTGGTTCAAATCCATTGCCTCTCCCTCGGCACGCTTTTCGTTGAGGTCAATCATAATGAGCTCATCACACACATTTTGATTGAGTGCCGCATAGGCAAAGCTCATTCCGACCATTCCCGTTCCCACAAGTACAACCTTTCTTTTGTTTCCCGACATATGACCGTCCCTTTCATTTGTATTCTTTTTTTAGGGTTTTCATATGTGCAAAAATTATTCTTTGGTTTAAAAAATTGATTGAATTGTGCTTTTTGGGGGATTGTGAAAAAAATAACGGCAGAATCGGCTGTTTGTTTGGTGAAATGGCAAAGATTATATGTAAAAATCATCAAAATTCACTTGAAACGCAGATATAATTGTGCTAAAATTAATTCGACAAGGTGTTCGGAATACATTAGGCATATTCCGATTTTTATTTTATAGGAAAATGTCCGACAATGCTCGGACGGAAAGGTCTGATAATTCAGACTTTTCATATTGTTATCTCAGTCATTTCAAGTTTGCACTTGAAATGATTGGCGAACACTGTTCGCCGCTACTGATGTGAATTCAAATGCGAAAGGAAAAGAGAAAAATGTACAAGATAGTTAAGAAAAAATCTCTGAATCCAACCGTTACACTTATGGAAATTGACGCTCCGCTTATTGCCAAAAAGGCAGAGCCGGGACAGTTCATCATTCTCCGTGTTGACGAGAACGGTGAGCGTATTCCGCTTACGGTTGCAGGCTATGACAGAGAGGCCGGCACAGTTCGTATTATCTTCCAGATTGTCGGTGCAACAACAGAAAAGCTCAATCACCTTAACGAAGGCGATTATATTCACGATTTTGTAGGCCCTCTCGGTGTTCCCACACATACAGACGGTCTTAAAAAGGTTTGCGTTGTAGGCGGCGGCGTTGGCTGTGCAATTGCACTTCCTGTTGCCGAAAAGCTCCACGAAATCGGCTGTGAGGTTCACTCAATTGTCGGTTTCAGAAACAAGGATCTTGTTATTCTTGAAGATGAATTCAAGGCTTGCTCAGACAAGTTTATTCTTATGACAGATGACGGTTCATACGGTCAAAAGGGCGTTGTTACAGCTCCTCTCGAAGAGATGATTAAGGCAGGCGAGGACTATGACCTCGTTATTACAATCGGTCCGCTTATCATGATGAAGTTTGTTGTTAAAACAACAAAGCCTTACAATATTCCCACAACAGTTTCCATGAACCCGATTATGATTGACGGCACAGGTATGTGCGGCGGCTGTCGTCTTACAGTTGACGGACAGACAAAGTTTGCCTGTGTTGACGGCCCCGACTTTGACGGCTTTAAGGTTGATTTTGACGAGGCTATGAAGCGTGGCGCAATGTACAAGCCGTTTGAGCGTCATGCATACGAAGAAACATGTAATCTGTTCAAGAAGGAGGTTGAGTAATCATGCCAAATATGTCACCCAAAAAGGCTCCTATGCCATCACAGGATCCTAATGTAAGAAATAAAAACTTTCTTGAGGTAGCAACAGGCTACACAGAAGAAGTTGCAATTGAGGAGGCACAGCGTTGCCTTAACTGTAAACACAGACCTTGCGTAAACGGCTGTCCGGTACATATCGCAATCCCTGATTTTATCAAAGAGGTTGCCCAGGGCAACTTTGCAGGCGCTTATGATGTAATTTCGCAGTCAAGCTCACTTCCTGCTGTTTGCGGTCGTGTTTGTCCGCAGGAGTCACAGTGTGAGTCAAAGTGCGTAAGAGGCATCAAGACTGAGCCTGTCGGAATCGGCAGACTTGAGAGATTTGTTGCCGACTGGCACAACGCTCAGACAGATGTTAAGGTAAATAAGCCTGAGTCAAACGGTCACAAGGTTGCTATCGTCGGTTCAGGTCCTGCAGGTCTTACCTGTGCAGGCGACCTTGCAAAGAAGGGTTACGATGTAACAGTATTTGAGGCTCTCCACCTTGCAGGCGGTGTTCTCGTTTACGGTATCCCTGAGTTCAGACTTCCAAAGTCAATCGTTCAGAAGGAAGTTGACACACTTAAAGAGCTCGGTGTTAAGGTTGAAACAAATATGGTTATCGGCAGAGTTCTCTCAATTGACGAGCTTATGGACGATTACGGCTTTGAGTCAGTATTTATCGGTTCGGGCGCAGGTCTTCCGAGATTTATGAATATCCCCGGTGAGAACCTTTGCGGTGTTTACTCGGCAAATGAGTTCCTCACAAGAACAAACCTTATGAAGGCTTATAAGGATGACAGCACAACTCCGATTATGCACGCAAAGAAGGTTGCAGTTGTCGGCGGCGGTAATGTTGCAATGGATGCCGCTCGTTGTGCAAAGCGTCTTGGTGCGGAAGAGGTTTATATTGTTTACAGAAGAAGCGAAGAAGAGCTTCCTGCCCGTAAGGAAGAGGTTGAGCATGCAAAGGAAGAGGGAATTATCTTCAAGCTCCTCAATAACCCTGTTGAAATTCTCGGCAACGAAGATGAGTTCGTAACGGGTATGAAGTGCATTAAGATGGAACTCGGCGAGCCTGACGCAAGCGGCAGAAGAAGACCTGTTGAAATCCCCGGCAGTGAGTTCGTTCTTGATGTTGACGCTGTTGTTATTTCAATCGGTACATCACCTAACCCGCTTATCAAGACTACAACAAAGGGACTTGACACTCAGAAGTGGGGCGGTATCATCGCTGACGAAAACGGTCTTACATCCCGTGAAGGCGTATATGCAGGCGGTGACGCTGTAACAGGTGCTGCAACGGTTATCCTCGCAATGGGTGCAGGCAAAACAGCCGCAGCCGCTATTGACGAATACATCCAGAATAAAAATAAGTAATTTTTATTCTGAGTTGAAAATTGAAAATTGAAAATGTAAAATTAAGGTCGGCGGTGTGCCACCGCTGTCTATTCGAGAAGATAGTTAGATAAAGAGATTGCATCAGATGCCCGAGAAAGGCTCTGATGCAATTTTTGTTATATAAAATGATATGTTGAGAAACAATGTATTGTGTTAGCTCGCACCGATTTTGCAATCGTTGTGATTGGCGAACGAGGTTCGCTGCTACAAATGAATACATAACATTATAATTTGTGCATGCGGTCATAATTTAATGCTCGACAAAATATGTTGCGGTTGTTATTTTTGGGTACAGAACCTCGACTCTTCGTGGTGTCAAGCCTCGTTGTTCTGTACTGTTTCCAAAAATAACTCTCACTCGTCTAATCCATTCCAATCACTTGCGTGATTTACACGGTTTAGTCCTCGCCGGTCGTTATTTTTGGGTACAGAACCTCGGCTCTTCTGTTTTGCACAATAAATTAAATTTGTATATAGTCGGATTCTTTCTATTTTAGTATTGATTTTAGTATAAAATAGGTGTATTATGACTTTGGTATGCGGACGGGTGAATTTTTTCAGTGGTCCGCACCTTGTTTTTAAATATTGGTTAAGAGGAAAATTTATGAGGATTATAATTGTTGGATGCGGAAAGGTTGGCTCTTCGATAGCGTCGGAGCTTAATTTGGAGGGGCATGAAATATCCGTAGTCGATATTAACCACGGTGCAGTCGATAAACTTGCAAATTCGCTTGATGTTCTCGGCATAGAGGGAAACGGTGCAACATATGATGTGCTTATTGAGGCAGGCGCAGAGTATGCCGATTTGCTTATTGCCGCAACCGCAAGGGATGAAATCAATCTGTATTCGTGCCTTATGGCTAAGGCGGCAGGCGTTACCCACACAATTGCAAGAGTGCGTAATCCCGAATACACAAACGACCTTTACAGAATCAAAGAGCATCTCGGTCTTTCTATGGCAATCAATCCCGAACAGACCGCCGCTAATGAAATCAGCCGTCTGTTAAGATTTTCGGGTGCGCTTGAAATTGATTCGTTCTCAAAGGGCGTTGTTGAGCTTATCAAGGTAACTGTACCGCAGAATTCGTCAATTGTCGGAACTGCTTTGAGTAGAGTTGACAACCTCAGAGGTAAGGTGAGAATCTGTACGGTTGAGAGAGGGGATGAGATGTTCATTCCTAACGGTGATTTTGTTATTAACGGCGGTGACAGAATTTCTGTTGTTGCAAAGCCCGAAATTGCCGCAAAATTCTTTAAGCGTATCAGTATTGCAATCGGCAGAAGTAAGGATGTTATCCTTCTCGGCGGCGGCAAGGTTTCGTTCTACCTTGCAAAGACGCTTATTAAATCCGGTGCGAATGTCAAAATTATTGAGAAAAATCCCGAACGCTGCAACTTTCTTTCGGAGGCTATGCCTGAGGCTGTTATAATTCAGGGCGATTGCATGGATCAGTCGCTGTTGCTTTCGGAGGGTGTTGAACACGCTGACGGCATTGCCGCTCTTATGGATTATGACGAAGAAAATATTATCATAACGATGTACCTAAAGGGCATTACAAAGGCAAAATTGATTACTAAGGTAAATAATGCGTCATTTGATCCGCTTTTGCATGATCAGAATTTTGAATGTATTATTCATCCAAAGAGCCTTACAGGCGAATATATTGCAAGATATATCAGAGCAATGCAGAATACGGGCGACAGCAATGTTGAATCGCTTTACCGCCTTAACGACGACAAGGTTGAGGCTCTTGAATTCAAGGTTAATGCGGAATCAAGGGTTACGAATGTTCCGATTATGAGCCTTAATCTGAAGGCTAATCTTCAGATTATCTGCATTAACAGAGGCGGAAAAATTATTCTTCCGCAAGGTACGGATGTGATTAAACCTGAGGACACGGTAATTGTGCTTACCATGCAAAAAGGTCTTAGCAAGCTTGAAGATATTGTAAAGCGTTGAGGGGAGCATAATGAATAAACGATTAATTGTGTATATCCTCGGCTGGGTTCTTATTGTCGAGGGTGCGGCTATGCAGATTGCAACCGTTACTTCATTTATATACGGCGAACACGAGGGGATTTATTTTCTTGGAGTAGGTGCTTTGTCGGCACTTTTGGGCTTGCTTGCCGTAAAAGTAAAAAAGCCGAAAAATCCCGTGCTTTATCAGAAGGCAGGCTTTGCGGCTACTGCGTTAAGCTGGATTCTCATGTCTTTTGTAGGATGTTTTCCGTTCTGGCTGAGCGGTGAGATTCCGAGTTTTATTGACGCTTTTTACGAAACCGTGTCGGGCTTTACAACAACAGGTTCAACTATACTTACCGATGTTGAGGCATTGAGCCACGGAATGCTTATGTGGCGAAGCTTTCTCCATTGGTTGGGCGGTATGGGCGTAATCGTGTTCTTGCTTGCGATTATCCCGAAGCTCGGCGGTCAGCAGAATATTTTCCTTATGAAAGCCGAGAGCCCCGGCCCGATTGTGGGCAAGGCTGTTCCGAAAATGAGAAATTACGCAATGATGCTCTACGGAATTTATTTCGGCTTGACTGCACTTGAATTTATATTTCTGATTGTAGGCAAAATGCCTGTTTTTGACGCACTTAACATAAGCTTTGCAACGGCAGGTACGGGCGGTTTCGGTGTTACCAACGCAGGTATCGCTTCATACAGCAATTATCTGCAAACCGTTATTGCTGTATTTATGATGCTGTTCGGAATTAACTTTTCCGTGTATATCTTAATTCTTGCGAAGAAGTTTAAGCAGGCTTTCCGCATTCAGGAGCTGTGGGTTTATTTCGGAATTATCGTGCTGTCAACAGCCTTGATTGCGTTTAACATCAGGTCACTTTATCCGAGTGCGTATGATGCGGTTCACCAGAGCTTTTTCTATGTTTCGTCAATTATCACGACAACAGGTTTTGGTTTGACGGATGTCAATAACTGGCCTGAATTTTCAAAAACTGTGATTATGATTATCACATTTATCGGTGCAATGGCAGGCAGTACAGGCGGCGGTTTTAAGGTTTCAAGAGTTATTTTGCTCTTTAAGGAAACACGAAAGGAGTTTTCACTCCTCGTTCATCCGAGAAATGTTAAGACCGTTAAAATGGACGGTAAGGTGATTGACCACAACGTTATGAGGTCAACTTCAATTTTCCTTGTGCTGTACATCGGAATCTTTGCGTTAAGCTGGCTTGTGCTTTCGCTTGATCAGACGGATTTTGTGACGAATTTCACGGCTGTTGCCGCAAATATCAACAACACAGGTCCGGGCCTTGGAATGGTTGGCCCTGTCGGCAACTATTCGGAATTCAGTATTTTGTCAAAAATTATTTTGATTTTCGATATGTTAGCAGGCAGACTCGAATTGTTCCCGTTGATGTTGCTGTTCGCCCCGTCAGCGTGGAAAAAATCGTAAGTAAATTGAAAAGATTATAATAAAGATCGGGAAGACAGTTTGCAAAATGCAAAACAATGTCTTCCCGACTGTTTTTTATATGTGGAATTGGGTGCAGCGACACGCTGCCGGCGGCTCGCCGTCAATTTAAAAGCACATCTGCAATTGCGTTGCCTAACAGACTGCCTGAGTAGGTTGCCTCGTCAATGGAATTTGATTCTGTGCCGACTTCTATTAACAGCGAACCGTTGCAGACATATTCATTGTATGCAAAGTAGTCAAAATTCAGCGGTCTGGTCATATCGGGATAGAGTGTTTCGGCTTTGTCCTGAATTTTCAGGGCAAAGTTTAAATTTTCCTCCCAGCAGTCAAAACCCCGTTCACCGTCTGTGTCGCAACCCGCAAGAATCATAATCTGCGCACCCTTTTTGCCGTTGTATGTAAACACGGGCTTAACCTTGTTTTCATCCGTTCCGATTGCATCACGGTGCAGGTCGATAACAACCTTGATATCGGGATATTTTTCAAGATTTTTATACACTGTGTCAACACTTCGGTCATACGAACCGTTGTAGGATTCATCATGAATTGTCGTGTCATGAACCGTTTTTATTCCACGCTTGTTGAGCTGTTCGGTGAGTGCATCTCCGACTGCCACAACATTGAAATCGTTGTTGTTTGTGCGTGAATAAAAGCTGTCATAGAAAAAGTCAACATCTTCGTCAAGATATGCCTCGCTTGTGTGGGTGTGGTAGATTAGAACCTGCGGTGAGTTTATGCCCTTGTCAATTGAAAACGGCAGTTTTGCCGAAAGAAGTCCGTCAAAGTCAAGCGACAGCCCCGTTTTGTTTTTGACAAAGCAGTTGTCAACCTGAGTTCCCGTGTCGCCTATGGTGCGTTCCTCAACCGTGTATTTGTTCTCGCCGTCATGGTTGCCGTAGGAATCGTAATAGGTGCTTTTGTCACGCTTGTGATTTTTTTGGACTGTGGGTTCTGTGTTGGCTGATTCTGTGGGCTTTTGGTCGGAAGCTGTCGGCTTTTCCGTCTTTGAATTTTCAAGCTTGTATTCTCCGTTTGTGAGAGTAAAAGCGGCAGCGGCAAGTGCCGCAGGATTCTGTGATTCAAAGCAGAGAGGCAGTCTGTATATAACGCTTAAAACAGCCGTTGTCAACAGTACAACGGCTGTGCTTGTTTTTAAGGCTTTTTTCAGTTTCTTTTTTGATGTTCCTTCACTTTTCACAAAATCACCTGCAATCCGTACATATGTTGGCTATCGGTTTCTGCAATAAATATATGCTGTGCCGTAGGTGAATATGTGTAAATATGCGTGGATTTACATTAACGAGATGAGGTCGGGCAAATCAAATTCATTTTGCAATGCTCCGTTGAGCGCAAAGGCTATGAGCCTTGAGGCTCTTTCCGTGAGCAGGTCAATTTCTCTCGGAATGACTACAAGCTGTCTGCCCTGCGGCATAAGCATTTTCTGCGTTTTTCGGTTGCAGTCATTGCCGAGAATGTCAACCGCAAGCGTTTGTGCGTCAACAACGGTCGGCACTCCGATTGCAATAACAGGAACTCCGATTGTTTCCTTTGTGATTTTGGTTCGGTGATTGCCCACCCCCGCACCGGGTGAGATTCCTGTGTCGCTTATCTGAAGTGTACAGCCGAGCCTTTCGGTTCTGCGTGAGGCGAGTGCGTCAATTGCAACAACGGCTGTCGGTCTTATCCGCCGTACAATGCTGAGAATGTATTCGCCTGTTTCAATGCCCGTCTGTCCTGTGACTCCCGTCTGCATTACGGCAACAGGGCGAAGTCGGTCAAGTCCCGTTGAACGGGCAATTTCTCCGCCTATGTGACGGGTGGCAAGCACTCGTCGGCTTGTTTTCGGTCCGAGTGAGTCGGGAGTGATTTCCATGTTGCCGAGTCCTGCAACAAGCACAAGTCCGTTTACGGGCAACAGCCGTTTGATTTCATTGCCGACGGTTTCAAGCCGTTTGTCGGTTTCGGTAAAATTGTCGGTCAGTGACGGCAACTCAATTGTAATGTATGTGCCGATTTCCTTGCCGAGTGCCTGTCTTGCCTTTTGGTTCTTTACAATCAGCCGTGAAATTTCAAGACCGTTTTCACTGTATTTTTTGAATTCAATACCGCCTGTGTTTTCTCCTGCAATTTCTCTTGCCTCAATTGCAAGGTCGGTTCTGAACTGCAAAATAATCCCCCGTTTCGCAAATTTGTTTGTATATTGTTATTATTGTGCAATTTTATATTATGTATTCTATTTACAAGACTATTTTGTTTTGTTATAATCTAAGCGCAGGTATCTACTGCTTTTAGGCAGTAGATACTCCCGAAATTCAGTTGACACTGAATTTCTAAGGAGCTGACGCTCCTCTGCGTAGATTGCAATCTATCACAAATTCCGCTCCTTGCAAGCAAAGCGGAATTTGTTCAGATTTAAATTCTTTGTTATAAAGCAAAGCGGAATTTGTTCAGATTTAAATTCTTTATTATGAAGAAAAAGAGACAGATTATAATTCTAAAACAAACACACAACTTTACATTATATACAGGTGATTTTATGAACAAAAAATTTGTTGAAAAATTTACCGCAGTGGTTTCTGCGGTGTGTATGATTTCGGTCGGCATTGCAAGCGTAAATGCGGCTGAAATTGATGACGGATTTGAGTCGGTCACAAAGAATGCACAATCTTCGGATTCGTCTTTTCCGTCTGCATATTCCGCAATCGGCTATTCGCTTGTTGACGAAAACGGACTTCCGAGTAATTTCAGCTCAAAAAAACTCGGCTTTGTAACACCTATCAAGGCTCAGCAGTATAACGATTGTTGGGCGGTTGCAGGCACAGAAGGCTTTGAAACAAAGCTTTTGAAGCTTGGCTATCCCGTTACCGAGATGTCACATGACCACGCAAACGCAAGTTCCACAACCCAGACAAACGGTAAGGGCTGGCAGAGAAAATACCGTGACGGCGGATTTACAAATATTTATCCCGGCTATCTCACCTCATGGCAGGGCGGTGCAGAGATTGCCGATGTCGGTGAGATTGATTTTTCAAAAAATATTCACGGCGATGATATGACAGCCGACAAGACTAAATACGGCACAACAAAACTGCGTTATCTTGACGGCGCTGATTCAAACGAAATCAAGCAGGCAATAATCGACAACGGCTCGGTGACAGCGTCATATGCCACATCAAACAAGTGCTTTAACAATGCAGGCACAACCTACTTTATGCCGCAGTCATATGACGGCGACTATGTCGGTCACACAATCAGCATTGTGGGTTGGAACGATAATCTCAGCAGGTACAGGTTCTCTAACGGAACAGGTGTGTTGCCGCAGAACAACGGAGCATGGCTTGTGCGCAACAGCTGGGGCGATAACAACACAATGGGCGGTTATTTCTGGCTTTCATATGAGGATAAGTACATTTTCGGCGAAAAGTATTCCCCGAATTTCACAATTGACGAGGTGACGGAGATTACCGACGATATGACATTGTTGCAGGATGAACGCTACGGTGCTACATACAGCTTTAATTATGTTGACAGCAACGACATTACATTCATCAATTGCTTTGATTTTGGCGAAAACAGCCGTACACTTGATAAGGTGCTTTTTGAAACAAAGAGCAACGGTGCGGATTATGAGATTTACTACATTCCCGTAAGAGACGGTGTTCCCTCAAATGATGAGAGCGAATGGAAGTCTGTTGCATCGGGCAAGGTTGCATACAGCGGTTATCAGTCAGTTGATGCAAACGGATTTGTTGCACCGCTCGGAAGAGGTGCAGTCGGTGTGAGAATCAAGACAAATTCAGAGGAATCAAGTCAGCTTGGTGTAGGCGAATGGCTTACAAGTGCAACGAAAATGACTTTTCTCAATGATTCATCTTACGGTAACAGCTACATTAAATATGACGGCACAACATGTGAACTGCTCGACTGGTACAAAACCGAGAGAGATGATATGCTCGGCGGTACATTTGTTATCAAAGCTGTGGCGCTCAAAAATGATAAGATTTTGAACGGCGATGTTGACCTTGACGGAGATATTGCCGTCATTGACGCAACCACTGTTCAGAAGTATATAGTAAAGCTTGAACAGCTTGACAACACACAGCTTTGCAATGCCGATTGTGACGGTGACGGAGATATCACGGTTGCCGATGCCACGAAAATTCAGAAAATAGTTGTGGGAATTAATTAAAGTTGAAAATGGACGGCGAGCCACCGTTCTCGGTTCGTGAATACAGTCGTTTCAAGACGAGAGCGTAGATGCCCGAGCGGAAGCTTTTTTAAATTGAAAGTTGAAAATGGAAAATTGAAAATTGCGGTCGGGCAGACAGTTTGCAAAATGCAATTCATTGTCGCCCGACTGTTTTCGTATATATAGAAGTTGTGTTTAAATGTAGAGGCGAATATTATCCGCCCGCACGGCGGCTCGCCCCTACAAAATAGCGGTAACTTTTGCTTGACAAATCGCCCGAACAAATGTACTATATTAGAAGAGCCGAGGTTCGGAGCCTTAAAATAACGACCGGCGAGGAGTAAGCCGAGGAAATCACGGAAGTGATTGGAGCGGGTTAGACGAGTGGGAGTTATTTTAAGGAAAGCGGAGAACAACGAGGCTTGACATCAAATACGCAACTTGAAGTCATGGGAGAAAAATTATGAACAAACCGCTTGCGGACAGGATTCGTCCAAAGACAATTGATGACATTGTGGGACAAAAGCATCTTATTGCACCCGACAGACCTTTGCGTAAAATTATTGAAAGCGGAGATATTCCGAATCTTATTTTCTATGGTCCTTCGGGGGTTGGAAAAACTACGCTTGCCACATATATTGCCAAAAAGACAAACCGTACCCTCAAAAAGCTTAACGGCACAACGGCTTCAACTGCCGACATAAAGGAGATTGTTGCACAGCTTAACACTTTTTCGGGGCTTAACGGAATTCTGCTCTATCTTGACGAAATTCAGTATTTTAATAAAAAGCAACAGCAGACTTTGCTCGAATACATTGAAAACGGCAGTATCACGCTGATTGCGTCAACAACCGAAAATCCCTATTTTTATGTATATAACGCAATTCTGAGCCGTTCGACTGTTTTTGAATTTAAGCCGGTTGATCAGGATGAGGTTGAAAAGGCGGTTTACCGTGCAAGTGATTTTCTTGCCGAGGAGAGCGGTACGGATATTGAAATGCCCGAAGAATGTGCAAAGAAAATAGCATCGGGTTGCGGAGGAGATGTTCGCAAGGCTATGAATGCCGTTGAGCTTTCCGTGATTGCAACAGATGAAATTGACGGAAAAAAGGTTGTAAGACTTGAAACCGTTGAACAGCTTGTGCAGAAAAGTGCGGTCAGATATGACCGTGAGGGCGATGAGCATTACGATATTATTTCGGCTTATCAGAAAAGTATGCGTGGAAGCGATCCCGATGCCGCACTTCACTATCTTGCAAGACTGCTTGAGGCAGGCGATCTGCCGAGTGCGTGTCGAAGACTTATGGTGTGTGCGAGTGAGGATGTGGGACTTGCGTATCCACAGCTTTTGCCGATTGTAAAGTCATGCGTTGATATAGCACAGGCTGTCGGACTTCCCGAGGCGAGAATTCCGCTTGCCGATGCCGTGGTTATGGTGTGCAATGCCCCAAAATCCAACTCGGCATATATGGGTATAAACAGAGCTTTGGCTGACATAAGAACGGGTAACTCGGGGCCTGTACCCAGACAATTGCAGAACAGGCACTGTGACGGAGATGACAATCCAAACAAGGGACAGTTCTATCTTTATCCCCACGATTTTCCGAACCATTATGTTGAGCAACAATATCTGCCCGATGCCCTAAAGGACAAGAAGTATTACGAATACGGCAGAAATAAAAACGAGCAGGCGTTCAAAGCCTATTGGGACAAAATCAAAAAGAAGTAATCAAATGAAAATTTTTTGACATGAAACTGCAAATAAAGTCAGATGTTGCTAACCGAACATCTGACTATTTGCTTTTATTATCCTGTTTTTTTGCTAATTATTGTTTCATTGTCTATTATGCACAATTTGAATGTGAATAATTTGTGACGCAAGAAATTTTATTATTCTTTAAAGGAAAATTATTAGCGGTTCAATAATGTAGAATTAAAGAGTAATTGTGGAGTAGTGTTGAGTAGCTTCACACGTGCAACAAAAAAATAATTCTGGAGGAAATCAAAATGGTAAAAAGACAACACAAAATCATGTGCCTTGTGCTTTGCCTTATGCTGGCGGTTTCAACCGTATTCGTCGGTGTAGTCAGTGCTTCTGCTGCAACAGGCGATACTGTTTACGTTAGGGTAAACAACGGCTGGTCGAATGTTAACTGCTATATGTGGACTGACGGCCTCGGCAACAACGCATCTTGGCCGGGTAAAGCAATGACAAAGGTTGAGGACGGTGTATATTCTTACACTCTTGACAAGGATTATACAATGGTAATCTTCAACAACGGCTCAAAGCAGACAGGCAACCTTACATACCCGGGTCACGGTAAAATCTATGACCTTACAACGGGTACATGGTCGGATTATGCAGGTGCTCCTTCACAGGACGCAACTGCTCAGAGACCTACAAGCGCAACAACTGCAACAACTGCTACAACAGCAACAACTCCCAGCGGTGAAGGCACAACTGTTTACCTCAACAACGAGGCAGGTTGGGCAACACCTGTTGCTTATATGTGGAACAGCAATTCTGACAGCAACGGTTCATGGCCGGGTGTAAAGATGACAAACATCGGTGGCAATGTATATCAGTACACCGCATCAAAGACATATACCAGCTGTATCTTCAGCAACAGCGGTCAGACACAGACAGGAAACCTTACTGCAAAGGACGGCTATATCTACAACAACAAGACTAATCAGTGGTCTGTTTATGATACAAGCCCTCTCCAGGTTAAGGAATTTACTGCTGATCCTGCATCAAACATCTACACAGGTACAGATGTACAGCTTTCTGCAACTGCTGCCAATAAGAGCGGCGCAGCAGTAAGCTACAAGTTCTCTGTTACTAACGCACAGGGCGGAACATCAACACTTTCCGACTTCTCTTCTGCTAAGTCAGTAACATGGACTCCTACAGTTGCAGGTGAATACACAATTACATTTGACTTTAAGGACACAGACGGTAACACAAACAACCGTACAATGACTCTTGAAGTTAAGGACGACTCAGCACTTGTTAAGCCAATCATCAAGAGCGTTACTCCTGCAAACCTTAACCTTATCAAGGTTAACTCAACTGCTACTGTAACAGTTAAGGCAGGCGGCGGTAAGACAGGTACTAACCTTCTTTTCTACAAGTATGTTGTAACTGATCCTAACGGTGCTCAGAACACACCTTACTACACACTCAACAACATTTACACATTCGTTCCTACAATGAAGGGTGAATACAAGGTTAATGTTTATGTACAGAGTTCTGACAACAGCACAATAAACAAGACTTATACTTACACAGCTGCAGACGATGTTACTGAGCCTACAACAGTTGTTGTTCCTACAACTGCTCCTCAGCCAACAACAGTTCAGCCTACAACTGTTAAGCCTACAACTCCACAGCCAACAACTGTTAAACCTACAACTCCTCAGCCAACAACAGTTCAGCCTACAACAGCTCCCGAAAGACTCCGTGGCGATGTTGACGGTGACGGAGAAGTAACTGTTATGGACTCAACATATCTTCAGAAGTCAATTGTAGGAATTTCGGGTGTTCCGGCTCTCGAAACACTTGACCTCAAAATTTGCGACCTTGACGGTGACGGTACAATCAGTGTTAAGGATGCAACAATCATTCAGAAAATCGTTGTAAACCTTGAATAATCCAAACATTAAGTAAAAGAAAGATTGGAGATATACCTATGACAAGAATAAAGAAGCTGTGCGCACTTGTTCTTGCTGTGATGATGGTTGTAACCGCAGGAGTAATTTCTGTAAATGCAGCTCAGAGTTCCGACTCTGACGCTGTATCTGCGGATACAACAGAAACAGGCATCACAATTCATGTAAGAATGAGTGACGGTACACAGCCATATGTATATTTGTGGAACTCGCTCCCCACAAACAGCGCCATGTCAAAATCTTACCCCGGTGAGAAAATGACAAAGGGTGACAAGTGGTATAACTACCATGTAGCAGATGTTACAAAGGTAAATGCCATTGTTACAGACGCTAACGGCAAGCAGTATTCTTCGGAGAAAAAACTTGAATCTGCTGCAAGCGCAGACTGGTACTGTGAAAACGGTAAATGGTCAAAATACAACCCTGACGAGCCGGATCCGATTGGCAGTGTTGATATGCGTGAAGAAACAATTTACTTCGTTATGACAACCCGTTTCTATGACGGAGATACAGGCAACGATGTTCACTGCTGGGATGACGGCACAGCCGGCAACGGTGATGACGACCCTGCATGGCGTGGTGACTTCAAGGGTCTTGGCGAAAAGCTCGACTACATCAAGGCTCTCGGCTTCAGCGCAATCTGGGTAACACCTGTTGTTACAAACGGATCAGGCTATGACTACCACGGCTATCATGCTATGGATTTGTCAACAGTTGATGCTCGTTATGAAAGCTCAGACTACACATACGAGGATCTTATTCACGATGCTCATCAGAAGGGCATGAAGATTATTCAGGACGTAGTTCTTCAGCACACAGGTAACTTTGGTGAAGCACACTTCTGTGATCTTTTCACAAAGGATACAACTAAAGACCTTGGCAACCTTCAGGAGTCATTGATTCCTACACAGTATCTTCTTGATACATACGGCCTTAAGTCACCTGAGGAATACTGGGCTCAGAAGCCGGGTGTTCAGTATCAGCAGAGACTTAATCTTATGAAGAATGTTACTTACTCAGGCGACAACGGTAACTCAACCGGTCCTCAGCCTGCAGCTCAGGACTTCTCTATGAATAAGATTTCACAGAGTGATACTTACAACCCGAACAACTACTATCATACAGGCTATTTCCAGAGTCCTAACTATGATGACTGGACAACAAAGTTCAGCCAGATTGCAGGTGACTGCGTTGACCTTAACACAGAGAACCCTGCAGTTGCAGAATATGTTGTAGATTCATATTCAAAGTATATGGATATGGGCGTTGACGGCTTCCGTGTTGATACTGTTCGTCACATTCCGAGAGTATCTCTCAACATTATGTTCAATGACCAGCTTATGGACGCTGCTAAGGCAGCAGGCAAGCCTAACTTCTATATGTTCGGCGAAATCTGCACAAGATACACATCAGTTTGGTATCGTGGCCATGCCGAGGAGTCAACTCCTTACTACACATGGAAAGAGTCTAACTCTAAGTGGGCAGACAGCTGGAACTGGGGCACATCAGCTTCAGAAATCAACGACAACATGAACCTCGTTCTTCAGCATTATCTTGAAGAAGATAATTACAACGGTGATATGGATTCTACACAGCCAAAGAGCGACAACGCTTACCTTGACGGTATTACATATCACGGTTCCGACCGTTCTATGGCATCAGGCATGGATGCAATTGACTTCCAGATGCACAGAATGTTCGGTAGCGCTAAGAACGCTTATAACTTCGCTGTTAACAACGACCAGTATTACAATGATGCAACATACAGTGTAATGTATGTTGATTCACACGACTATGCTCCTGAGCAGCCGGATGAAACAACTCGTTTCACAGGCGGTACACAGACATGGGCAGAGAATATGGATCTTATGTTCACATTCCGTGGTATTCCTTGCGTATACTATGGTTCAGAAGTTGAGTTCAAGAAGGGTGAGCTTATTGATAAGGGTACACTTATTTCTCTTGAAAACTCAGGTCGTGCATACTTCGGTGATTATCTTGAGGGTACTGTAAACGCTACTGACTTCAGTGAGTACACAGCATCAGGCACTGTTGCTGATACTCTTGCAAGCCCGCTCAGTAAGCACCTTTCAAAGGTTAATGCTATTCGTCGTGCTATCCCCGCTCTCCAGAAGGGACAGTACACAGCATCAAGCACATATGTAACAGGTGGCGATATGTCTTATGTTCGCCGTTATACTGACGACAACACAGACAGCCTTGCACTCGTTTCAATTTCTTCAGGTGCAACATTCAAGAACATTCCTAACGGCAAGTATGTTGACGCTGTTACAGGTGATGTTAAGTATGTTACTGACGGTACACTTACAGTTCCGGAACTTGCTAAGGCTAACATGAGAGTATATGTATGCTGTGCAAGCGGATTTACAGGTATCGACGGTCAGATCGGCGGAGATTCTGCTTACGCTAAATAATGCGGAATATTCCACACTCAACACGATTCTGATTCTGTAATCAAAATTAATTACGGCACTCCGAGTAAAATCGGGGTGCCGTTTTTTTGTTATTTTATTTGTTCGTAATATTTTAAAAAATATGCTTATAATAAAAGTGTATGCGAAGTGTTATGTCAGCTTAAAAATGCTTGACAAAAAATCTTTTGAACGAAAATACAAATATTCCACGCTTAAATATTTCCATGATATTCTCGGTATAGAATAACAATCGGGTAGCAGAAGTTTACATTCAGTAAATCTGTTACCCGATTGTTCTCTTATATTTTTTATTGTTATAATCTGCACTCAAAAATTTCGTTGGTGTCGGAAAACCCATGAGATTTATACCATTCTGCCGAATTTTCGCTTGGCCATGCAAAGACAAGTTCGCAGTTGATTGACGAAAGGTAGTTCTTTACATAATCGAGCAGTCGAGTGCCGATGCCCTTGCCACGATATTCTTCAAGCGTGAACACCTTTGTGAGATACGCAATAAATTCACGCTTTGCATTCGGGGTGGGAATTGTCGGAATAAGATATACAAACATTGCCGAAAGAATTTTCGCATTCTCATCTTCCGCAACGAAGATTTTATATTCCTTGTTTGTGTATAAAAAGGCAACGAACTCCTCGATAAATACCGATTTTGTCACACCGTCAGTGTTATGTTCACCGTAAGTTTCGTCGTCCTCAACAGCATGTGTCCATCTCATTTCCGCAAGCTGAACGAAATCTCTGTCCTGAACCTCTCTTATTACCATGCTATCACCTCATCAAATTATTTTCAACTTAAGTATAACACAGATTTCTGCGATTACAAGTATGCAATTCGTCAGTATTCGCTCTCGATTCCACTCATTGCAGTTATTCATTTGGTATTGTTCCTTGGGTATTTTTCTCTTAGTCTTTTTCTATGGGTATTATTAGGCTTCAAATTCTGAAGGGGACGGGTTCAAATTCTGAAGGGGGGAGGTGTAAATTCTGAACCCCATGGGTGTAATATTTGAAGTAGGGGGGTGCAGTATTTTACATGGGGTATGAAGTGATATTCGCAGAGTGTGTTGTTGCAGATTATGAGGTGGCACAGTTTTCGTTTTTGTAATATTCGACAAGGTTGTCTCTGCCGAAACCTTCGTCATAAAAATTCGGATTGATCGAGAACAGATAGGACGATGACTGAATCTTGCCGTATTTGCCGACCGTGAAACCGCCCGATTTGGTAATGATTTTTCTTTTGCAAAGGAATTTTATGCTTTCCCTAACGGTGTTGTCGGAGATTGCACAGGCCTCTGCAATGGTGTGTATTGACGGATAACAGGTGTTCGATTCGTCACAGCATTTGAGTATGTAGCATAAAACAGCGAACTGTTGCGGTTTTAGATTGAGGTCAAACACCTCGTTTGGTACTATAAAAAAGTTTGTCATAAAATCGCCTCCGCTTATAAGCACAAAAGGCGAAAAAATGTATATTTTAATGCATTTTTTGAAAAATTTAACAGAGTTTTTTCTTTATACGGCAAATAATAAAGATAATTTTAGTTACTGTTTTCACAATTCAGTAGGTGATCCGATGAACACTTGCAAGTAACGGTACAGATTTTATGGTGAATTAAATTATATAAATGTTGGAAATTTACCGCTACATTAGAATACACAATTTTCATCACATCATAACATACACATAAAACAAATAATTTCATCAAGGCGGGCGTCCAATGAACGCCCCTACGGCTTGTTTTATGTTTGCACATAAAACAAATGGCGAACACGGTTCGCCGCTACATTGAATGGTGCAGACGGTGGCAATGTTACGCTCGGGCATAATATGTTTTGCATTACAGAAAAACTATCTTCACGAACAGAGAGCGATTAGCACAAAGCAAATCTCGGGAGTTATAGTTTTTACTATATCAGACTGTCTACACGAACGGGGTGCGAGGCACTCGTATGCATAGGGGAATATTAGCACAAAGCAAATCTCGGGAGTCGTAACTTTGGTTATATTAAACTGTCTACACGAACAGGGTGCGAGGCACTCGCATGCTTGACAATTTTAGGGTTGCGATATATAGTATAGTCAAGGGAAGAGATTAACGGCAAATGCCGTAAAAATTGTGGGGTGAGCAGATGGAAATAACACTTAATCCCGACAAAGAAACAGTAAAGACAGTTAAAGAGGGCTTAAAGAGGACAGGCGGCTACTGCCCGTGCAGAATTCAGCGTACAGAGGAATACAAGTGTATGTGCAAGGAATTCAAGGAGCAAATTGCCGATCCCGATTTTGAGGGCTTTTGTCATTGTATGCTTTACTACAAATCTAAAGATTAAAATAACCGAACAGGAGGATTGTTATGGAAATAGAGCTTTACAAAGAAACTTTTGAGCAGGAGGTTTTGCAGTCGGATATCCCCGTGCTTGTAGACTTTTGGGCAACATGGTGCGGTCCGTGCAAGATGATTGCCCCGATTGTGAAAGAAATCGCTGACGAATATGACGGCAAAATTCTTGTCGGCAAGGTTAATGTTGATGAAGAACCCGACCTTACAATGCAGTACAATGTGTCGAGTATCCCGACTCTTATGGTATTCAAAAACGGTCAGCTTGTAAATAAGGCTGTCGGCTATCGTGAAAAGGACGAAATTCTTAAAATGCTCAAGTAAATATACCGACTATAACACAAAACCGTGTGTACAGAAAAAGTACACACGGTTTTTTTATTACCTGATTCGGGAAAGGTGGCTTGCTGTTAGGGGGCAGTTGAAGGTTTTTGCTGAATGATTTTAGGAGAAAAATTATTTTTCGAAAAATATTTTTGAAAATTGCATTAAAGTATGCAATTTTTTTGAATTTTGCAGGTATAAGTGAGGGGCGTTGATAAAGCCTCTCGAAAAACGGAGGTGACGAGATATCAGAAAATTGACAGGTAGGGAAAAGAAGTTTTGCAGTTTATTTCTCGGTTCGGGAAATTCCGAGCTTGCCGCAGAAAAGGCAGGCTACACGGGGGATTGTGAGCAGAAGGGGGAAGAGCTTATCTGCCGTCCCGAAATTTCAGCCGAGCTTGAACGGCTGTCACGGCTAAGAGAAAAATCCCTTGCCAACATGGCGGCGGCAGGGTATCAGCGACTGGCTTTCGGTAGCATTTGCGATGCAATTTCTTTGCTTTACAAAAGTGATCCGAGCAAGGAGGATCTTGAGGGAATGGACCTGTTCCTTGTGTCGGAGATTAAAAGACCAAAGGACGGTTCAATGGAAATCAAGTTTTTTGACAGGCTAAAGGCACTTGAAAAACTCGGTGCCGGCGGAGAGCATGAAACAGGCGCAAAACAGCTTTTTGACGCCATTTCAAACAGCGCAAGGGCGGTGAATGACAGGGAAAATGGAAATTAAAACTTTTTCTAAAAAACAGCTTACCGTGCTTTCGTGGTGGAACAGGGAGTCGGCTTTTCATGACAGGGACGCAATCATCTGTGACGGTGCTGTGCGTAGCGGAAAGACATTTTGTATGTCGCTGTCGTTCATTTTGTGGAGCTTTTACGATTTTGCAAATTCGGACTTTGCACTTTGCGGAAAGACAATCCGTTCTTTAAGGCGAAATATGATTACGCCCGTGATTCCGATTTTGAAATCACTCGGTTTTAAGTGTGAAGAAAAGCTGTCGCAGAATATTTTGACCGTGAGCATTAACGGAGTTATGAACAGGTTTTATCTTTTCGGAGGCAAGGACGAGTCATCCGCATCGCTCATTCAGGGCATGACGCTTTCGGGTGTGCTTTTTGACGAGGTTGCGTTGATGCCGAGGTCGTTCGTTGAACAGGCATTGGCGAGATGTTCCGTGTCGGGTTCAAGATTTTGGTTTAACTGCAATCCCGAATTTCCTGAGCATTGGTTCTACCGTGAGTGGATTAAAAAGTGCGGTGACAAAAATGCGTTGTATCTGCACTTTACAATGCAGGACAATCCGTCTTTGAAGCCCGAGGTTATCAAGAGGTATGAAAGTCTGTATTCGGGTGTGTTTTACGAGAGGTTCGTAAAGGGCAGATGGGTAGCCGTTTTCGGTGCGGTTTATCCGTTTATGGACAATGAAAGGATGTACTGCGATATTCCGTCAGACATTGAAAGCTGGGCGGTATCGTGCGATTACGGCACTGTAAATCCCGCATCATTCGGTTTGTGGGGCAGAAAAAACGGTGTGTGGTACAGGGTTGACGAATACTACTTCAACTCACGCACTCAGGGCTTTCAAAAGACCGACGAGGAGCATTATGACGGACTTGAAAAGCTGATTGACGGGCGGAAAATCGAATGTGTGATTGTCGATCCGTCTGCCGCAAGCTTTATTGAGGTTATAAGGAGACACGGAAAATACACGGTTGTGTCGGCTGAAAACAATGTTATCAACGGCATAAGACAGACTTCGCAGGCTTTGAAGGACAGAAAAATCAGAATCTGCAAAAATTGCAGAGCCGCAAGAAGAGAATTTTCGCTTTACCGTTGGGACGGCTCGGGGCGCAGTGACGCACCTGTTAAGGAAAACGACCATGCAATGGACGACATAAGATATTTTGTCGCTACGAAAATTTACGGTTGTGACGGATTCTTTGCCGTTGCAACCAAAAGACAGGAGGAAACAGCTTGAGGCTTGGCAGAAAAAATAAAAAGACCGAGAGCATAAAGACGGTGCAGACCGTTTTGAGAGAAACGAGAAATAATTCGCCGATTTTCTCACGATTTGCCGTTCAGACAAGAACGGAAAGGCAGCTGTACACAACTTTGCGTGAGTCTGTGCCGATTATTGATGCGGCACTCTGCAAAATTATCAGACTTATCGGCGGATTCAAAATCGTGACTTCATCGGCTGAAAGTCAGAAGATTGCCGACAGCTTTGTTAAAAATGTCCGCACAAACGGTGAAATGATGGGACTTGAAAGTTTTGTACTTTGCTATCTTGATTCGCTTCTCACCTACGGACAGGCGGTCGGTGAGATTGTTCCCGATAGTGACGGTGAAGGAATTTGCGCATTGTACAATGCAAGCCTTGACGATGTTGAAATCAGAGCGGATTCATCTCCGCTGAAGCTTGCGGTTTACACACTCGGCAACGGTACAACCGAAGAACCTAAGCATCCGGAAAGGATTTTTGCAACACTGCTTAATCCAAAGCCGGGTACTGTGTGCGGTACTTCCATACTCAGCGGTCTGCCGTTTGTCAGCTCAATACTTTTGAGGATTTTTGAGTCGGTAAAAACAAACTGGGAGAGGGTTGGCGATATCCGTTTTGCGGTTACTCTCAATCCCGATTCAAACGGTTCGGCTGTGAGCAGAGAAAATGCACAGGCGGTTGCCGATGAGTGGAAAAAGGCGATGAGAAGCGACAGCGTGTGTGATTTTGTGTCGGTCGGCGATGTCAGCATTAAGGTTATCGGCGCTGAAAGCGATATGCCCGACTGCGACATTCCCGTAAGGCATATTCTTGAGCAGATTATCGCAAAGCTTGGTATTCCGCCGTTTTTGCTCGGTATTTCGTGGTCGAGTACGGAGAGAATGAGCGAACAGCAGGCGGATATCCTCACAAGCGAGCTTGCCTACTACCGCACAGTGCTTGAACCCGTGATTACAAAAATTGTGTCGGCTCATCTTAAAATGTGCGGTTATAACGACAGCTTTAAGATTGAGTGGGACAAGATTAATCTTCAGGATGCGGTTGAGCTTTCTCAGGCAAGACTTAACAATGCAAATGCGATGAACATTGAAAGACAGATTGGAGCGGAGGTGCAGAATGAAGGATAACAAACTTATTAAAAGCGGTGTTTCGGGCGTTGTTGACGGTGAAAATCAGACTGTCGGTGATGATGAACTCGAACTGATTAACCGCTTTACAAGGCGAAATCTTGCAAAAAATGAGGTGTATGCGTTTTCGGTTGTGCTGTGTGACAACGATGTTGACCGTGACGGCGAACGCTTTACAACAGATTCGCTTTATGAGCTTGAAAAGCTTTTTGTCGGCAAGACGGGAATTATTGACCACAATCCGAGTGCCAAAAATCAGACGGCAAGAATTTTCAGCTGTAAGGTTGAGAAAATTGACGGTCAGAAAACGGCTTTGGGTGACGATTACTACAGGCTCAAGGCAAGGGCATATCTTCCCGTTTGTGAGAGCAACAGGGATATTATTCTTGCGATTGACAGCGGAATTATCAAGGAAGTAAGCGTTGGCTGTGCTGTTGACAGGGTTGTGTGCAATGTGTGCGGTGAGGACACCTCAATGTGTACTCACAAAAAGGGCGAGGTTTACGGCTCAAAGCTTTGTTGCGGTGAACTTGTGAACCCGTATGACGCATACGAATGGAGCTTTGTTGCCGTGCCGTCACAAAAGAGGGCAGGCATTACGAAAAGCCACAAAATTTTTGGAAAGGAAAATGATATGGAGAAAATTCTTAAAGCCATTGAAAACAAAAAGGCTTTTACACTTGATGAGAGTGACAGCAGAAAGCTGTGCGAATATATTGACGGGCTTAAAAAGTCGGCTAAGGACGGTGTGCTGTACCGTGAAAGCCTTACCCGTGATGTTGTGGGACTTGCCGCTTTTGTTCAGCCTGATATTTCGGGCGAAACAATGGAGAGTGTTGCAAAGAGCATGACAATTGAACAGCTCAGAGAATTTAAGTCAGCATTTGAAAAGAAAAAGAAAGCAGCTTTTGAGCCTGTTCCGCAGCTTTACTGCAAGCAGGACAAGAGAAATAACACCGTGGAAAACGGTCAGTTCAGTATTTAACGGAGGTATTATTATGAATGTAAATTTTAACGGTTTCGGCGAAAATGCCGCAACATTTATTGCAGACGGAACACTTACAGAGGCAGGCGTGCCTGTTAAGATGAAGGACAACGGTACTGTTGCAAAATGTGGCGCAAACGAGAACTTTTGCGGTATGTGCGTAAGCGTGAGAGGCGGTTATGCGGTTGTTCAGCTTTCGGGCTATGTGACCGTAAAGAGCGACAAGAAAATCGGCGTAGGCTACAAAAAGCTTTCTGCAACAGCAGACGGCGGTGTGTCGGTTACAACAACCGGCAGAGAGTACCTTGTGCTTGACTCAACAGACACATCAGTCGGATTTATTCTTTGATAACAGGAGGAAGATATTATGGCAAATTTTGAAAATATTACAATTGAAAAGGGTATGTATCAGACAAAGGGCGGAATTTCGGGTGCACTTGAAAAGCTTGATCCGTCAGAAAATTACAGAGGTACTGCACTTGAGGGACTTGACGCATTTTCCCGTCAGCTCAAACGCTTTGACATTAAGGTTAAGGGCAGAAACAGCGACTGCGTTGAAAAGTTTTTTCAGAGCTCAAACTCTGCGGCACTTTTCCCCGAATATGTGAGCAGAGCCGTTATGCAGGGTATGGAGAGAGCGGATATTCTCCCAAATCTTGTGGCAACCGTGACAGACATTGAGGGTATGGATTACCGCAGTATTGCATCTGTTCCGAGTGAGGATGACAAGAGTCTTAAACTCGTCGGCGAGGGTGCAAAGATTCCGCAGACTGAGGTTAAGACAAGAGAAAACCTTGTTAAGCTCCACAAGCGCGGCAGAATGCTTGTTGCATCATATGAGGCACTTCGCTTTCAGCGTCTTGACCTCTTTACCGTAACACTCAATCAGATTGGCGCATATATTGCAAGAGCACAGCTTAAAGATGCGATTGATGTGCTTGTGAACGGTGACGGCAATGAAAATCCCGCCGGCACACTTAATGTTGCAACAGGCGGCAAGGTTACATATGAGGACCTTTTAAAGCTCTGGACAGAGCTTGCTCCGTATGAACTCAACACAATTCTTGCGTCGACTCCCGAAATGCAGAAGATTCTTTCGCTTTCTCAGCTTCAGGATTCAAACGCAGGTCTTGATTTTCAGGCTACGGGCAGAATGATTACACCTCTCGGTGCAAGCCTTCTTCACACTCCTGAGCTTGAGGGCGGTAAGATTATCGGTCTTGACAAAAACTGTGCGCTTGAAATGGTTCAGGCAGGCGGTGTTGTTACAGATTACGACAAGCTTATTGACCGTCAGCTTGAAAGAGCCGCAGTTACCTGTACCGCCGGTTTTTCAAAAATCTTTACAGAGGCGTCAAAGGTGATGAGCTGTTAAGGAGGGATTGCCTTGAACATTGCAAACATTACAAAGCGTTTTGCCTTATACAGCGGTATTGACGGTGCTGAAACATACAAATGGAAGAGCATTATTGACGATGCCGTGGTGTATGTTAATTCAATTGTTACGAAGGGAAATCTTTCGGAAGATGACGAATTAAGACTTGAAAACCTGTGTGCCGTTTACGCTTTTAAGTTGTATTCCCTTTGCAATGATGACAGCATTTCTTCTTTTTCCGCAGGTGATTTAAAAATTTCATCATCTGCGGACGGCGAAAGCCGTGCCGAAAAGCTGTGGAGGGAATATGCCGACAAGTCGCAGGACCTTATCGGCAGAGAAAAATTTTTGCTTGGGGTGATATGATGAATATTTCACCGTCTATCGGGAAAATATTAAACAGATACGGCTGTGATGTTACCGTTAAAAACGGCGGTAAATCGGTTAGGACAAAGGCCTTTATTTCACCTTTGAGATATAACTATAATCAAAACTCCGACAATGTACGGCATAGACTCGGAATGAGAAAAACAAAGCTGTTTTTATTTATTGCACCGCCCGAGGTTTTGCTTAATTCGGGAAAAAGCGTAATAGAAAGTGAAAACGGTAAATATACTGTTAAAAGGTGCGAAAAATATTATGTGAAGGACAATCCGATTTATGTAAGGGCTGTTCTGTGTGCATACAGAGAAGAAACGAGGGATGATTTTGAATCGAATTGAGAAACAGGTTGACCGTATTATTGCAGGATTAAAGGTAAACGAGGCTTTGAAAAATGTCAGGTTTATAAGAGAATACGGCTCTGATGAAGCACCGTCACCCGTGAACGGAATGATTGCCGTTGTGTCGGTGAGAGATATGTCAACGGAGAAAAGCTATATCGGCGGATACCTTTCGCCGTCTATCAAGGGGGAAAGCTACAACGCCGGAGTTGAAATCAGGGTGTATGCTCCTGCAACCGAGAACGGAAGCGGTCTTTCGGAAGTGGTAAGTGAAATTCTTCTCGGACTTAAAACTGCCGATGCGGAAAAGACGATTACCCACAGCGAGGCGGCGTCAATTGAATTTGATCCCGATATGAACGCAATTTACAGAACGGTGAGTTTTAATATGGAATTCTGTCTTTGCGAGGAGGTTTAAATGGACGGCTTTGAATTTGAAAATTGCGGAAATGCCATGTTGAAATGTGAGGGGAAAATTCTCGGCGGCGTTGAAAAGGCAACCTGTACAAGAAAGAACTCCTTCACGGAAATCAAGGAATTTTTCAATGACAAGCCCGTTGAAAGGATTGTTTCAAATGAATGGGAACTTACCTTTGTGATGAAGATTACGGATAAAACTCCGTTTTTGGAGCGTGACAGCTTTAAGAGTCTTGAACTTGACCTTGCAAAGAAGAAAATCATTTACACGGATTGCAAAGTGCTTGAATTTTCAAGCGTTACTCAGGGCAGCGGAAGTATTCTTGCAACCGTGAAAATCAGTGCCTATGAGAGGAAAATTATATGAATGATAAAAATTCAGACGAACTTTACAGGCTTGCGGAGTCTGAGAACGGAGGTAAAGATACCGAAATGTTCGGTGAATTCCTTGAAAGGGAAAGCCGTCGTTACAGTCGCAGACTTGACGAAGAAGAGGAGGCGAAAAGCCTATGAAACCGGTGCCGATGAAATTCGGTGAATATGTGTGGCATCACAATCCGCAGAATATCAGCTTTGAATGTGACAGGAGCGTTGCAGAAATGAAAAGTCCGTTCGGCGAATCTTCCGTTCAGGATATGGGGCGGAAGAATATGAAAATCAGCGGTTCGGGACAGCTGTACGGCGAGAATTGTGCAGAACAGTTTGAAAGGCTGTTTGAGGTGTTCAGAAACAGCGGAAAAGAAGTGCTCTCCGTGCCAAACCTGCCGAGCATTTATGCTGTGTTTGAAAAGCTTGAAATAAAGGGCGAGCCAAAGCCGAATGTGCTTGAATACAGCTTTGTGTTCCGTGAGGTTATGGAGAAAAAGCAGAAAACGGTAATTACATATTTTGACTGTGAAAACGGACAAACCCTGTGGGATGTTGCCTACAAAACAGGGGTGAAAATTGACGAGCTTGTGCGGCTGAATCCCGATGTTAAGTTCCCCGATGAAAACCTCGGAACAAGGAGGGTTAAGCTGTGCTGACTTACTTTTTTACTGATAAAAACGGCAAAAGGTGTGAAATTAAAAATGTTCTCACGGCAGAAATATCTGCAGATGTCGATGTGCCTGCCGATGAGCTTGTGATGACTGTGCCGTATGACGAGAAGTTCGGAAATGCCGATATGCTTGAGGCTTATGACAGCAAGTCGCTTGTGTTTGTGGGACAGGCTGACGAGATTGTCAGCATTGTGAGAACCGATGGTGCGATTGTAAGGCTGAGTGCAAGAAGTCTTGCCGGAAGGCTTCTCGACAATGAGGCAGAGCCTGTTACATATGTGAACCCGGCGGCAAAGTTCATTTTTGAAAGGCATTTAAAGCCGTTCGGAATTGTCGGATATGACGGTGACGAACATCCGTTTATGGGCACAATCAAAATTGAAAAGGGAATGACCGAGTGGCAGGTGCTTGAAAAATTCTGCAACGGCAGATACGGCAAAAGTCCGAGAATTACGGGGGCGGGATTTGCTTTGATGTGCGGAACTTACGGCGGTGCAAAGCCGATTGTGTTCGGCAGAAACGGAGTAGGCTACACATCTCTCCGTGAGTACATAAAGCCGTGCAAGGTGATTTCGCAGGTCAAACTACGCACCGAGGAATACGGCGGTTACAAGAGCGTTATAAGCAACAAATGCGTTGCCGACAGGATTAAAAGGGTGAGATATGTAAATGCTTTTCTCGACAACAATGCGGTAAAAACAGCCGACAGAATGATTGAAAACGGCAACAGGCAGAGCTTTGAAATAATGCTTGAATGTGCAGAATGTCTGTGCGGAGTTGTCGGCAGAAGGGCTGTGATTGACGACTCTCTCATCGGAAAAAGAGAGGGCTTGATTGTGAAAAGCATTAAATATTCACTTGGGAAAAACGGTGAAAGCACAACGGTTGTGCTTGGAAAGGAGAACGGCGATGTGGCTGATGAATTACATAACTAAAAATTCGATTACCGCCCCGAAAGCCGAAAAGGGCGGTGTGAAAAGTTCGGGAAACACGGTTTCGGTGGATTCCTCGGAAGAACACAGGGGGATAAAATGTTGCGCGCCGTATGGCTTTGCAAGCGTTGTTCCCGTGGGAGAGTCGGCGGTTGTTTTGCCGCTTGCTAACGGTGAAGTGAGCCTTGGCGTGCTTGCAAAAAATGTTGAACTTGATGAGGGCGAGGTTATGCTCTCGTCAAAGGGCGGAGCGAGTATTGTGCTGAAAAATGACGGCAGGGTTCTTATCAACGGCAAGGCGGTGTAGTATGAGGGATACGATGATTAAAAACGGTGATATCGTTATCGGCTCTTCGGGCAATACGGTATTGCTTGAGGGGAGTGACGCAAAATTCCAACAGGCTGTGCTTTGCATTTCGGCAAAACTCGGTGGATTTGTCTATGACAGAAATTTAGGTTCAAAGGTGCTTTTGCAGGACAAAACACTCTCGGCAAAGCAGACTGAACTGCTTGCCAATGAATCGCTTGCAAAAATGAAAAATACCTATGCAAGCGTTAAGTCGGTTGGCAGACAGATTACGATTGACCTTACGGTTGACGATATTACAAGGAAGGTGCAGATAAATGGAAACCTATGATGAAATTTACGGCAGAATGAAGAATGCCTATGAGCATGAAACGGGTGACAGCTTTAACGAGGTGAGCGACATTGCAATCAGGCTCAAGGTGCTTGCCGGCGAGATTTTTAAGCTACAGACGAACCTTGAATGGTGGAAAAGACAGATGTTTGCAGTGAGCGCAAGCGGTGAATGCCTTGATAAACTCGCATCGCAGAGAGGTATTGAACGCAAAAAGGCGATGAAGTCAACGGGCGAAATTACCTTCAATATTTCTCAGCCGTGCAGTCACGATATTATAATTCCAAAGGGGTGCGTTGTGGCTACTGCCGACCTTGTGCCGATACGATTTGTTACGACCGAGGATGAAGAAATCAGTGCAGGCAACACGCTTGTGAGTGTTTATGCCGAGGCTGAACAGGCGGGGAGTAACGGTAATATCGGGCTTGGCTGTGCGGTTGTTCCCGTGAGTGTGCCGACAGAGATTGAAACGGTTACAAACCGTGAAAAATTTACGGGCGGTTGCGATGCCGAAACGGACGATGAACTTCGCAAACGCATAAGAGATACATATATAAACACCTCCAACGGCACGAATGCGGCATATTACGAACAGCTTGCACTCACGGTTGACGGTGTTGCAAAGGCGAGTGCCGTCGGCAAAGCGAGGGGCGTAGGTACGGTTAATGTCTATGTCACGGGTGCGGATGCATCATTAGGTACGAATGTTGTTGCAAAGGTTCAGTCGCTTTTGGAAAAGCAGAGAGAGCTTAATGTTGATGTTATTGTGGCAAATGCCCAGCGTACCGCTTGCAATATGAGTGTTGTTGCCTATGCGGAGGACGGATATTCTTCAGGTGAAGTCAAGGAGTTGCTCAAAAATGCCTTTGCGGAATATGTGAATTCAATCCCTATCGGCGGAACATTCAGATTGTCGGAACTCGGCGCAAGACTGATTGACACGGGTTGTATAACCAACTACAACTGGAACACGGATATGCAGGATGTGACGGTGGCAAAGTCGCAATGTTTTACTGTCGGTACAGTTACGATTGGGGTGAAGTGATGAACAGCTTTGATTCGATGAAAACCAAATTAGAATGTACAGGGCTTTACAAAGTTACGGCAAAATCAAATATCAGAGCGGAACTTTTGGCATATGCGGAGGGTTTGAACACGGAATTTGATATGCTCAAAACTATGGAACGGGAGTTGTTTATTGACACAGCGGAAAACTGCGGAATTACCGAAAGGGAAAGATTTGTCGGTAAAATCAATGCCGATTATCCGCTTGAAAAACGAAGGAAAATGCTTAAAATATCTGAGCAGAAGGTCGGCGGAAAATGCACTCCCGACGATTTCAAAAGAATTGTCAGAGGTTACGGTGTGGAAAATTTTACAATTGCTGAAGCTCCCACAAGAAACCGTGTGGATATTAAAATTTCGGATACAAAAACAGACGCAGAGAAGAAGCTCATAGAAAAGCGTGTGAAAGCAGATTTTCCGTTACATCTTAATGTGATAATTTCTTATGTAAATGCATAAAATCCTGATTAAAATTTTAATCAAGCTATGCTAATAAATTTTGCAGCTTTGCAAAACCATTCAAATAATTAAATAACCATGACCAAAAATAAAAATGACAAGTTGAAAAATCTCAGCTTGTCATTTTTCTGTTTGTGTATTTTATTTTTCAGTATAAACTTTTTGTTGACTTTATTTGTGTGTGGATGTACAATGTATAACAAATGATATATAACTAATGTTATTAAACGGAGTGATAATATGCCGCCAAAGCCAAAGTTCGGCAAAGCTGAAATTATAAATGCAGGATTGACGATTGCTAAAAATGAGGGATTGGATCAAGTGACTGCAAGGTCAATAGCCAAAACGCTCGGAAGTTCGGTTTGTCCTGTGTTTTCGTATTTTGATAATATGGAACATCTCAAAAACGAAATAGTTGTTGCCGCAAAAGCAGAATATAAAAAATATGTCAAAAAAGGTCTTTGCGAAGATGTTGCTTTTAAAGGGGTCGGCAAACAGTACATACTTTTTGCTGTGCAAGAGCCGAAACTTTTCAGACTTTTGTTTATGAGTGAAAAGGAAAGTGTTCCGAATTTGTCGAGTATTCTTCCTGAAATAGATGAAAGTTATGAGCAAATACTGAACTCAATAGTTGACGGCTACGGATTTTCAACTGAAAAAGCGGAATGGCTCTACAAACATCTGTGGATTTATACGCACGGAATTGCCACGCTTTGTGCCACTAAGATGTGTCGGTTTACAGATGATGAAATAAGCAAAATGATGACTGAGGTGTGCAAATCTCTGATTGTTACCCTTATGAGAGGTGATATCTGATGATTGAAGTTAAAAATTTGACAAAATATTACGGCAAAGGCGAAAGCAGATTTAAGGTGTTGGATAACATAAATTTAAAAATTGCACAAGGGGATTTTGCCGTAATTCTCGGCGCTTCGGGTTCGGGAAAGTCAACATTACTGAATGTTCTTTCGGGACTTGAAAAAGCCGACAGCGGAGAAGTTTGTTTGGACGGAAAAGATATTTGCAGTATGAGTGAAAGCGAACGCACAAAATTTCGCAGAGATAATGTAGGCTTTATTTTTCAGCAGTACTATCTTTTGCCGAATATGAATGTCGATAAAAATGTCCGTATGGGTGCAGATTTGGCGTCAAACAGCGATTACAGAAAAATTATAAGTGCCGTCGGACTTGATGACAAAGTTAAAAAATATCCCGGAGAACTTTCGGGCGGAGAGCAACAGCGAGTGGCAATTGCCAGAGCGCTTGCCAAAAAGCCTACCGTGTTGTTCCTTGATGAGCCGACAGGTGCGCTTGATGAAAAAACAGGCAGACAGGTGCTTGATGTGATTACAAAATTGCAGTCGGAACAGGGATTTACGATGATTATGGTAACGCATAACATTAATATTGCCGAAATGGCGAATACGGTGATTAAGGTGAGTGACGGAAAAATTGCCGAAGTGTATAAAAATGATGTGCGTAAATCTGCATTTGAAATAGGTTGGTGATTTTGTGGTTGTCGGAATAAAAGATATAGTAAAAATGGCGGCTATCTCTGTTGTGTCATTATGTGCCGTGTTTGTGTGTGCTTTATTTGTGAATTACGGCATTGATATTGCGTCGGTTGAAGCGCTTATAACAACCCCCGAAGCACAAATGATGTATGATACGCAGATTGCAACATCAAAAGTGATTGTAGGTGCATCGGGCGGCAGTCTTGCATTTACTTCGGTCATTCTCTTGATTTTCTACATTAAAAATTACATAGACAGTCACGGCAAAGAGCTTGGTATATTAAAAGCTTTGGGATATTCCGAGATCAGCATTGCCTGCCGCTTGTGGGTGTTTGCCTTGAGCGTGTTTGTGGGAACTTCTCTCGGTTATGCCGTTGCAAGTGTGTATATGCCTCGACTGTACGAACTTCAAAATAATCTTAGCCTTTTTCCCGAATTTAGTCCGAAATTTCACTTTGAAGTTTTGGTTATTCTCGTGATTTTGCCGACTGTATTTTTTGCGTTGATTTCAATTTTTTATGCTTTTGTAAAGTTGAAAATGCCTGCGGTCAATATGCTGAAAGGAATTGAAAAACAGCCGAAAAAAGTTAAAAAGGTTAAAGTCGATGATTTTAGCTTCTTAAAAGATATGAAGAGAAATACCCTGAGAAGCAGAAAAATACTGGCGTTTTTTGCAGGATTTTCAGCGTTTTGTTTTTCGGCAATGTTGCAGATGTCGGCATCTATGGGCGAATATGCGAGCGATGAAATGGGATTTATTGTGCTGTTGATAGGTCTTACGCTTGCATTTGTGACCTTGTATTTGTCGCTGTCAAGCGTGGTAAAGGCTAATCAAAAGACAATTGCCATGATGAAAGTTATCGGCTACTCGCAAAAAGAGTGTGCAGATTCAGTGATTAATTGCTACAGACCGATTGCGGCTGTCGGCTTTGTTATAGGCTCGTTATATCAGTATTTGCTGATGAATACGATGGTCAATGTGGTGTTTTCCGATTTGCTCGGAGTTAAACCCAAGTATAGCTTCGATTGGAATAGCTTTTGGATTACACTTGTGCTTTTTGTAGTAATCTATGAGGGCGCAATGATGTTCTTTTCACACCAAATAAAAAATCAGTCCGTAAAATCCGTTATGCAGGAATAAAAAACCGCTCTCATATTCGAGAGCGGTTTTTAGGTTAATTCAAAATATATGTCAACTGTAATTGACAATTTGTTCAAGGGAAAAGAGAAGTGTGCCACTTGATTTTGTATCGGCTGTTATCTTTTCATCAAAACCGTTTTCAGAGAACAATGCATAATAAAACTGTGTCTTTTCCTTCAATGGTGTTAATTTTGCAAGTGTGTTCAGATATTCTGCATAGGTAAATGCTTCTTTTTTGAATTTGCATTCCCCAACTAAATAATTTTCTGCTTTTTGGTCGATACATAAAATATCTATTTCTGTTTCTCCGATTCTAAGTCCGTTTGCTGTGTTTTTATCCCTTATTGTTGTCTTTCCTGTCCACCGTCCCATTTTGGAATATCGGAACGGCAGTTCGTTATTTTTCTGCATTTTCCGAACAAACTCACGGCATACATCTTCAAATGCGACTGATGCAAATTTATGGAGTTCGGGCTTTACAATATATTCGTAAACGCCGTCAACATCGCCGTCCTCAAGCTGTGAAAAATTTGCAAAACCGAATGCATACCAGAATCGGAAAAAGTTATCTGTTAATTTATATGTTCCTCTGTTACCGTTTGCCTGTTCTTTTATCTTTGCATCAACAGAAAATTCTCGTTCCACAATGCCGAGTTCAATCAGATTTTTTAAATAAACGCTTGTTTTGGAAGTATCCTCAATGAGTGACTTTTGACTGATATTGTTTAAAGTTGTATTTCCAAGTGCTACCGCTTCAATGATAGAGTTATATACAGGCGTTTCCCGAAGCTCCTGATGAAGAAGAAAATCAACCTCGCTGTATAGAACACAACCTTTGGTCAAAATGTTTTGTTTAATATTTTCTTCAATAGTTAGTTTCGGATTCCATTGCCTTAAATAGTGGGGGATACCGCCAAGAACAGAATAAGCAATAACTTTGTCCCGTTCGGAATATGCGGTAAAGAATTTAGCTGCATCGTAAAATCCCATTTCTTTCATTTTGTAAATTCCGGTAGCACGACCGTAGAGCGGATTTTTTTCGGCAAGAATTTCCTTTTCAATAAAACTCATTGCACTGCCGCACAAAACAATCATAACATTTGAATCCCGAAGTTGTGTATCCCACAAATTTTGCAGAATAGAAGGAATGCTCTTGTTCCCTTTGCACATATACGGAAATTCATCTATGATAAAGAGTTTCTTTTTATCCCCATACGGCAAATCGAGAACAGCGCCGAAAGCTTTTTCCCAATCGGCAAATTCGGTAATGTAGTTTTTTGCGGGAATGTTTTCTTTTAATATTTGTTTTGAAAATTTTTGAAGTTGCACCCTGTCGGTTGTCTGAGTACAGGAAAAGAATACATGTGGTTTTTCTTTGCAAAATTCCCTTAAGGTTTCCGTTTTGCCGACACGCCGTCTGCCATACAAAACTACAAGCTGTCCGCCATCTGAATTGTATTTATCGTTCAGAAATTTTAGCTCGGTTTCTCTGCCTATAAACATAAAAACACCTCTTACGCTATCTAATCTTGATTTACTAAATCGTGATTTGGTATTATTATACCCAAGAACAAATGTAAAATCAATAGATTTTGCAAAAACAATAAAAATTTTCAAAATACGCCGTTATATAAATTGAGGGAAACCTTTAAAGATTTTTATAAGACATAAAAAGACCTTGCAGAGTAAAATCTGCAAGGTCAAATTTATATCAGGAATAAACTTGTATTAAGTTACCTGTCAATACATCCTGCGTGGATTACTTGTTTGCGATAGCAGCCTGAGCAGCAGCAAGACGAGCAATCGGAACACGGAACGGTGAACATGATACATAGTCAAGACCGATCTTGTGGCAGAACTCAACAGAAGAAGGATCGCCGCCGTGCTCACCGCAGATACCAACATGGAGCTTGTTGTTTACAGGCTTACCGAGTTTGATAGCTGTTTCCATGAGCTTGCCAACGCCTGTCTGGTCAAGCTTAGCGAACGGATCGTTCTCGAAGATCTTAGCATCATAGTAAGCGTTGAGGAACTTACCTGCGTCATCTCTTGAGAAGCCGTATGTCATCTGTGTAAGGTCGTTAGTACCGAAGCAGAAGAAGTCAGCTTCCTTAGCAATCTCATCAGCTGTAAGAGCAGCTCTTGGGATTTCGATCATTGTACCAACTTCGTACTTGAGGTCGATGCCTGCAGCAGCGATTTCAGCGTCAGCTGTTTCAACAACAACCTTCTTAACGAACTTGAGTTCCTTAACATCGCATACGAGCGGAATCATGATTTCAGGCTCAACTGTCCAGTCTGCGTGTGCCTTCTGAACATTGATAGCAGCACGGATAACTGCCTTTGTCTGCATCTTTGCAATTTCAGGATATGTTACTGCAAGACGGCAACCACGGTGACCCATCATTGGGTTGAACTCGTGGAGTGAAGCGATGATTGTCTTAATGTCTTCAACGCTCTTACCCTGAGCAGCTGCGAGCTTCTCAATGTCAGCTTCCTCTGTAGGAACGAACTCGTGAAGCGGCGGATCAAGGAATCTGATTGTTACAGGATTGCCTTCGAGTGCCTCATAAAGAGCCTCAAAGTCGCCCTGCTGATAAGGAAGAATCTTGTCAAGAGCAGCTTCTCTTTCTTCAACTGTATCTGAGCAGATCATCTCTCTGAATGCAGCGATTCTGTCCTCTTCAAAGAACATATGCTCTGTACGGCAAAGACCGATACCTTCAGCACCGAGCTCACGAGCCTTCTTAGCGTCAGCAGGTGTATCAGCGTTTGTTCTAACCTTAAGAGTTCTGTACTTGTCAGCCCAAGCCATGATTCTGCCGAACTCACCTGCGATTGTAGCGTCAACTGTTGGGATAACGCCGTCGTAGATGTTACCTGTAGAACCGTCGATTGAAATGTAGTCACCCTCGTGGAATTCCTTGCCTGCGAGTGTGAACTTCTTGTTAGCCTCGTCCATTGCGATGTCGCCGCAACCTGATACACAGCATGTACCCATACCACGGGCAACAACGGCAGCGTGTGATGTCATACCGCCACGAACTGTGAGGATACCCTGTGAAGCCTTCATACCTGTGATGTCCTCAGGTGAAGTTTCAAGACGAACGAGAACAACCTTTTCGCCCTTAGCGTTCCAGTTTTCAGCATCTTCAGCTGTGAATACGATCTTACCGCAAGCAGCACCAGGAGAAGCGCCGAGGCCCTTACCGATTGGTGTAGCAGCCTTAAGAGCAGCAGCATCGAACTGTGGGTGAAGAAGTGTGTCAAGGTTACGAGGATCGATCATTGCAACAGCTTCTTCTTCTGTTCTCATGCCCTCGTCAACGAGGTCACAAGCAATTTTAAGAGCAGCCTGAGCTGTTCTCTTACCGTTTCTTGTCTGGAGCATATAGAGCTTCTTGTTTTCAACAGTGAACTCCATGTCCTGCATATCTCTGTAGTGGTTTTCGAGTGTCTGACAAACATTCTGGAACTGCTCGAAAGCTTCCGGGAACTCTTCAGCCATCTTAGCGATTGGCATAGGAGTACGAACACCTGCAACTACGTCTTCGCCCTGTGCGTTGATGAGGAACTCACCCATGAGCTTCTTCTCACCTGTAGCAGGATCTCTTGTAAATGCAACACCTGTACCGCAATCGTCACCCATGTTACCGAATGCCATTGACTGTACGTTAACGGCAGTACCCCATGAATAAGGGATATCGTTGTCACGACGGTAAACGTTTGCACGAGGGTTGTCCCATGAACGGAATACAGCCTTAACTGCGCCCATGAGCTGTTCCTTAGGATCGTCAGGGAAGTCCTGACCGATTTTCTCTTTGTATTCAGCCTTAAACTGGCCTGCAAGCTCCTTAAGATCGTCAGCTGTAAGCTCTACATCATAAGTAACGCCTCTCTCAGCCTTCATCTTGTCGATGAGCTCTTCAAAATATTTCTTACCTACTTCCATAACTACATCGGAATACATCTGAATGAATCTTCTGTAGCAGTCCCAAGCCCAACGAGGGTTGTTTGACTTCTTAGCGATAACTTCAACAACATCTTCGTTAAGACCGAGGTTAAGGATTGTATCCATCATACCCGGCATTGAAGCACGAGCACCTGAACGAACTGAAACGAGGAGGGGGTTCTCCTTGTCGCCGAACTTCTTGCCTGTGATCTCTTCCATCTTCTCGATGTACTCGTTGATCTGAGCCTGAATTTCAGCGTTGATTTCTCTGCCGTCCTCATAATACTGAGTACAAGCTTCTGTTGTAATTGTGAAGCCCTGTGGTACAGGAAGTCCAAGACCTGTCATTTCTGCAAGGTTGGCACCCTTACCGCCGAGGAGCTCACGCATGTTAGCATTACCTTCTGTAAAAAGGTAAACCCATTTGTTTGCCATAACTGGTAATCCTCCTAAAAATAAATTAAGATATACGGCTGTGGCAGACTTACCCCTTGGTAAAACCTGCCTGCTTGTATAAGCCTATCGAATATTATAACAAACTTTGGTCAAAATAGCTATATTTTTTTCAAACTTTTTTCTTATAAAAAACAGGTTTTATTTTCGACAATATTGTATAAATCGTTTAAAATGCCTTTTTTTGCCCGATTTTTGTAATTTTCTCTTGAAATTTGTGATTTTTGTGAGATAATATTATGGTATGAACGAGTGCCTTGTGACAGGACTGTCTGCATCTTTGTTGTTTTGTCACAGATAAAAGGAGAAAAAATGAAGAATTGTGCCGTTATCCTCGCAGGCGGCGAGGGCAAAAGAATGAAATCCGACAAACCGAAAACATTGTCGGAGGTGCTCGGCAGACCGATGCTCTGCTGGGTTATGTCGGCTTTAAGGAAAGCCGGTATTGATGACATCTGTGTTGTCAAGGGCTTTAAAAAAGAGTGTGTCGAAGAGTATCTTTTAACCCTCGATTTTTCCGTTGAAAGCGTGTTTCAGGCTGAAAGACTCGGAACAGGTCACGCTGTGATGATGGCAAAGGATTTTCTTAAAAAGCACAGCGGCAATGTTGTTATTCTCAACGGCGACGCTCCGTTTATGGACAGCAAGACTATTGAGGATTCCCTGAAGGCTCATATTGAGAACGGTTGTGCCGCAACGGTTATTTCCGCAAAGGTTGACGATCCGACAGGTTACGGCAGAATTGTCCGTGACGAAAACGGAAATCTGCGTGCAATTGTTGAGCAGAAAGACGCCGATGAGGAAACTCTCAAAATAAATGAAGTAAACTCGGGCGGTTTCTGGTTTGATTGTCAGCTTCTTCTTTCGGTTCTTGACAGAATCAAGTCGGATAACAGCGCAAAGGAATATTATCTTCCCGATGTAATCAAGCTTTTGCTTGAGGACGGAAGAAAGGTCGGAGCATTCACGGCTCAGTGCAGCGACACTGTTTTGGGTGCAAACGATCCGGCTCAGCTTGAACAGCTTAACGAAATTGCAAGGGCAAAGGGTTACAGCTGTTAATTGCTCGGTTAATCATTGGTAAACATATACTACACACATTAAAATTCAAAGGAGTTATTGCAATGAATTTTCACGGTAAGGACATTAAAATTTTCACCGGCAGTTCAAATGTTGATGTAGCTCAGGGAATTGCAGGCTGTCTCGGTCTGCCGCTTGGTAAGAGTGACTGTACACAGTTCTCAGACGGCGAAATCTCTGTTTCTCTTCACGAATCTGTTCGTGGCAGCGACTGCTTTATTGTTCAGTCAACCTGTGCTCCCGTCAACGACAATCTTATGGAAATGCTCATAATGATTGATGCCATGAAGCGTGCATCTGCTGCAAGAATCACAGTTGTTATGCCATACTTCGGCTATGCAAGACAGGACAGAAAAGCTAAGGCAAGAGATCCGATCTCGGCTAAGCTTTGTGCAGACATCATCACCTGTGCAGGTGCTGACCGTGTGCTTACAATGGATCTTCACGCAAATCAGATTCAGGGCTTCTTCAACATTCCTGTTGACCATCTTCAGGGCGCATCACTTCTCGCAAACCATATGAGAGAGAAAATCGGCGGCAACAATGATGATTATATCGTTGTATCTCCCGACCTCGGTTCTGTAACCCGTTCAAGAAACTTCGCTTCAAAAATCGGCACAGGTCTTGCTATTATCGACAAGAGAAGACCAAAGGCTAATGTTTGTGAGGTTATGAACATCATCGGTGACGCTAAGGGTAAGAAGGTTATCCTTGTTGACGATATGATTGACACAGCAGGTACTCTCTGCAACGCTGCCAACGCTATCGTTGAAAAGGGCGGTGCAACAGAGGTTTACGCTTGCGCTACTCATGCAGTTCTTTCCGGTCCTGCAATCGAGAGAATCCAGAACAGCGCAATCAAAGAAGTTGTTCTTCTTGACACAATTCCTGTTCCGAAGGAAAAGATGATTGACAAGTTCACAATTCTTCCTGTTGCTCCTACATTTGCAGAGGCTATCGCAAGAATCTACAACGACAAGCCGTTCACAGCCGCTTTCGGTTGATAAGCGAACAATTTAATTATGTAATTAAACAGGCGGGTTTTAACTAACCCGCCATTTCGCTGTTTTACTGCAAATTTTTCAGGAATAAAACGGTACAATATGTGAGGGTGATTTAATTTTGTTTGGTATAGTTTACGGCTCCGATTCAGATAACAAAATAATGAACCGCTTTGTCGATGAGTACGAATTGTGGTGCAATGAGGGCAAAAATCCGGATATTGCGTCAATCGACCTCGACTTTGCGCTTGACCTACAGAAGAAAAGACTTGACGAAAAGGGTGTAAAGATTCAGACCGCTTTTACCGATAAGGAAACGGTGAAGAATGAAGTCCCCATAAATGCTTGTACTGCCTACGATATGGGCGAATGTAAGAGTAACATTGCGTCAAAGACATATGAGGTTACGGAGAAATACTTTAAAGACGGAAAGAAAAAGAAAAAAATCAAGGACAGATTTTTCTTTTACACAATGATTACAAGGCTTGAAAACCAAAATTCCGAGGTTGCGTGTTCGTGTCCGAACTGCGGTGCGGTAAGCAGTGTAAGAGAGCTTCTCAACGGTTGTAAAAACTGCAAAACTCGCTTTATTATGGACGATTTGTTCCCGAAGGTTACAAACTTCTACTTTGTAAAAACCTATTCGCTTGCGAACAAGTCAACGAAAAAGGTGCTTGCACCGTACCTTCTCGGCGGAATTGCCGCCGTTGCGGCATTTACGGTATGGGTGGTTGTAAAGGACGGAACTTTTGATCCCGCAACCGCAAATATGGTCTATGAAATCGGCATAAGAGCAATCCCCGTACTGCTCGGCGGACTTTTGGCGGGGTACCTTGCATGGGCATTAAAAACGCTTTTCGGACTTTTTGTCGGTGCGGCAAAGAGCATTCCTATGATAGGTCCGCACTTCAATTGTCAGAAAAGACTTCCGTGGCTTATGAAAGAGGTTAATCCCAACTTCTCATATGAATACTTTATCGGCAAGGTGCTTGCTTTGCTCAAGATTATGATTTTCAGCGATGATTACACAAACCTCGCAGTCTATGAGGGCAATCCGATGAAAAATCCTTTCGGAGATATTGTTGACATCAAGTACAGAGGAGTGTCAAAGCTTAATTCATTCAATGTCACAAACGGATGTTGCTATGTTGATATGACCGTTTACGCAACGACCGTGAAAAACAAAAATTCTTCATTTAGGGTTAAAAACGAAAAGTTCAGACTTACCGTTTGCAGAAGTGTGAACGCCATGGATGACGGAGTTTTCACAATGAAAAAAGTAACCTGTAAAAGCTGCGGCGCAAGCTTTGACGCAACAAGAGAACGCAACTGCCCGTATTGCGGAAATGCTTATCATCTCGGCAACGATGACTGGGTTGTTGTAAGCTTCGGAAAAGGTTAATTTAAATTTCAGAATACATATAATATAAATAAGAGGAAAACGGATATGTTCGGAAAAAACAAATCAACGGGTTCAATCGAGTACATTGTAGTGGGACTCGGCAACCCCGACAGAAAATACGAAAACACTCGTCACAACGCAGGCTGGCTTGCAATTGACCGCATTGCCGACAAGCTCGGTTGTGATGTGAACAAAATAAAATACAAAAGCTTTATCGGCACTTGCACTGTAAACGGCGCAAAAGTTATGCTGATGAAACCCACAACATATATGAACAACAGCGGTCAGGCAGTTGTTGAGGCGATGAACTTCTACAAAATCCCACCCGAAAATGTCATTGTAATTTTTGATGACATTTCGCTTGATGTCGGAAAAATGCGTATCCGTTCAAAGGGCAGTGACGGCGGTCAAAGGGGAATGCGCAGTATCATCTATCTCAGCGGAAGCGATAAATTCCCCCGCATCAAGGTTGGCATAGGCGCAAAGCCAAATCCCGACTGGGGCCTTGCCGACTGGGTGCTTTCAAAGTTCACTCCCGATGAAATGAAAAAGCTTGATGAAATTTTTGACAATGCCGAAAAAGCAATCGAGCTGATTATTGACGGCAAAACCGACCGTGCTATGAATTTGTTCAACTGAAAAGGGACAAAGAAATGAATAATCTCAACTTTCTTGTTGATGTCCTCAAAGAGTCACCCGTTTTCAAAACGCTTGAAAAGAATGTCAAGCCGGGCAGAACGGTCTGTGCTTCGGGACTTTCAACAATTAACAAATCAAATATCATCTATGCGCTGTGCCGCCTCAAGGGCGTCACGGCATTTTGTCTTGCCTCCGATGAAAAAGAGGCGCAAACTTTGTGCAACGACCTTTCGTGCATGGGACTTCGTGCCTATGTTTATCCCGTGCGTGACTTCAACTTTCTTGACTTTCAGAGCCGTTCGCACGAGTACGAGCACGCAAGACTTAAAGTTTTGCTCAAGCTTCTCAACCACGAATGTGATGTTGCAATTGCGTGTGTTGATGCGGCGGCACAGCTTACCGTTCCGAAAAATGTGCTTGAACAGTCGGTTATTGAATTTGAAGAGGGCAGGGAGCTCTCGCTTGAAAAGGCGACAAAGGCGCTTACTCTGCTCGGCTACGAACGCTTTGATGCGGTAGAGGGCAGCGGTCAGTTTTCACTGAGAGGCGGTATTCTCGACTTCTTTATGCCCGACAGCGACTATCCCGTGAGATGTGAATTTTGGGGCGATGAAATTACCGACCTCAGCTATTTTGACATTGAAACACAGAGAAGATTTAAAAAGGCTGACAAAATTACGCTTTCGCCCTCAACCGAAATCGTAATTGAGGACAGAGCCGCCCTTGCAGATAAAATTGAACACAAGGCAAAGCTCCTCCGTTCCAAGAACAGCGCCAAAGCCAAGGAAAAACTTTTTTCAGAGGCAGAGCTTATCCGCAGCGGTGCAATGATTGCCAATGCGGACAAATTTATCAATCAGATTTACGATAAGCCGGAGTCGCTTTTTGATTATCTCGACAGAAACACCCTCGTTTTTGCGTCCGAATTTACTGCAATTCAGGAACGGGGAAAGTCAATGGACTTTATCAGCAATGAAACCCTTATGCAGGGCTTTGAGGACGGAACTCTTTGCAGAGGTTTTGACCGCTTTGCGCTCACATTCAACGAATGTACCGAGTTTTTGCAAAGTCACGGAACAATCGTGCTTGAAAACTTTGTTCACGGAAGTATGCCTATCAAGCTGTCGGAAATCATCAGCTTTTCAACAAAACAGCTCTCGGCATGGGGCGGTTCGTATAAACAGCTAAAAGAAGATGTTGACGGACTTTTTACCCCCGAAAGCAAGGGCGTTATATTTGCAGGAACAGAAAGAGCCGCCAAAAATCTTTGTGACACCTTTAACGCAGACGGCATAAACGCTGTTTACAGCGAGGGTGCGGATAAGATTTCAAAGGGCGAACTGCTTGTTATGCAGGGTGCATTGAGTGCGGGTTTTGAGTATCCGTCACAAAAGTTTTTTGCAATAACCTACAGTCAGGTTTCGTACCGTCCCGAAAAGTCAAAAAAGAAGAAGAAAAAGACGGGACAGGAAATTTACAGCCTTTCAGAGCTTGCCCCCGGTGATTATGTTGTACACAATGTTCACGGTATCGGTGTGTTCGGCGGTATAAGAAAAATTGATACTCACGGAGTTATAAAGGACTATATCAAGATTGACTACGCAAAGGGCGATGTGCTTTATGTGCCTGCCACACAGCTTGATATGGTTGCAAAATATATAGGTCCGAAAGAGGATTCAAGGGTTAAGCTAAACCGACTCGGTTCGGGCGACTGGCAAAAGGCAAAGGCAAGGGTTAAAACCTCTGTCAAGGACATTGCCAAGGAGCTTATTGAGCTTTACTCACAGCGTATGAAAGCCAAGGGCTATGCCTTTTCGGCAGATAACGAGTGGCAGAGAGATTTTGAACTCAGCTTTGAATATGACGAAACTCCCGACCAGCTGCGTTGTTGTGAGGAAATCAAGCATGACATGATGCGTTCGTCGCCGATGGACAGACTTCTCTGCGGTGATGTCGGATTCGGCAAAACAGAGGTTGCACTCCGTGCCGCCTTTAAGTGTATTGCAGATTCAAAGCAATGCGCATTGCTCTGCCCCACAACAATTCTCGCATGGCAGCATTATCAGACGGTAATCAAGCGTTTTGAGGGCTATCCCGTTCGTGTGGAACTGCTTTCAAGATTCCGTACCGCAAAACAGCAGAAAGAAATTCTCCAAAAGCTAAAGCGAGGAGAAATTGATATGATTGTCGGAACTCACAGACTTGTGCAGAAGGATGTTGAATTCCGTGACCTCGGACTTGCAATTATAGATGAGGAACAGCGTTTCGGTGTTGCCCAAAAGGAGAGGTTCAAGGAACTGTGCAAAAATGTCGATGTGCTTACGCTCTCGGCTACTCCTATTCCGAGAACCCTCAATATGGCAATGAGCGGTCTGCGTGATATGAGCGTTATCGAAGAAGCGCCGACAAACCGTCAGCCTGTTCAGACCTATGTGCTTGAACACGATGATGCGGTTATCAACGAGGCAATCCGCCGTGAGCTCCGCCGTGGCGGTCAGGTGTTCTATCTTCACAACAATGTTGAAACAATTTCTTCATGTGCCGCAAAAATTCAGGAGGCTGTTCCCGAGGCAAAAATCGCAATCGGTCACGGCAAAATGAAAGAGGGCGAACTCAGCGAAGTTTGGCGACAGATGCTTGAACAGGAGATCGACGTGCTTGTCTGCACGACAATTATCGAAACGGGTGTCGATTTGCCGAATGCCAACACCCTTATTATAGAAAATGCCGACTGTATGGGACTTTCGCAGTTGCATCAGCTCAGAGGCCGTGTGGGCAGAAGTTCACGAAGGGCATATGCCTACTTTACCTTCAGACGGAACAAGGTTCTCACGGAGATTCAGCAGAAAAGGCTTGCCACAATCAGGGAATTTACAGAATTCGGCAGCGGCTTCCGCATTGCAATGCGTGACCTTGAACTGCGAGGTGCGGGCAATATTATGGGCGCACAGCAGCACGGGCATATGGAATCGGTCGGTTACGATATGTACCTCAAGCTTCTTGATGAGGCAGTAAGCGAGGAAAAGGGCGAGCAGAATGTCACAAAAGACCTCGACTGTCTTATTGATATTTCGGTTGACGCTCATATTCCCGAAAGCTATGTTGAAAGTCTTACACTTCGTCTTGATGTTTACCGCAGAATTGCCGATATCCGCAGTAACGAGGACGCAGACGATGTTATTGACGAGCTGCAGGACAGATTCGGAAAGATTCCGAACTCGGTTCTCGGACTTATCGACATTGCCCTTGTGCGTAACAAGGCTTACTCAATGGGTATTTACGAAATCAGACAGAACGGCACAACGCTCATGCTCTTTGTAAACGAACTCAAATCCCCTCAGGTTGCCGACTTGCTCATTGCTTTGGGCGGAAAGGCAAAGCTTGTTGCCGGAGCAAAACCGTGCGTTGCGGTTGAGTGCAAAAACAGTTCCGCTCCGCTTGAAATCCTCACCAAAATTTTCGGTGTGCAGTAATTTTACGGCATGAAACCGTAATTTGTTAAGAAAAAATCCCCCGAAAGTACAAAAACGCTGTTTTTCGGTGGAAATTCTCAACAAAATTTTATAAAAATGTAGACAATGACGATTTTTTTGTGTATAATCGTAAGGTACATTATCCTGCGAAAGTGTGTTTGCAGGACACTTTGCATTTAATTTTTCAGAAGGACGGTAAAAAACTATGAAGCCTAATATCAAGGTTGGTTCATTTTTACTTGCAATTGTTATGATGTTCTCAGTTTTTGCAATTGCAGGTTGTACACCCACAACTCTTAACAAAGAATGGTCGTATAAGACAAGCGACAACGAGCTTGCCATCGGCGTTTATATCTACTCACTCAATGCAGCTTACAGTCAGGCTGAGTCATTTGCTAAAAAGCTTGACGATTATGATTCGACATCTGACAAGTGGCTTGATGAAAAAATCAAGGACGATGACGGCAACGAGCAGGTTGCAAGAGAGTGGATTAAAGATCAGGCTAAGAAAATGTGCCTCAGCTACCTCGTAGTTGACGAACAGCTTAAAAAGGAAAATGTAAACATCGGTCAGGCAACTCTTGACTCCGCAACAAGTCAGGCTGAAACATACTGGAATGTCGGTCCGTATGCGTCACAGGGTTATGTAATGCCGATGAAGAAGCAGTATGAAAAGTACGGCGTTTCACTCGACAGCTTTGCATACTGCACAACTCTCTACAACACAAAGTATGAGGCTCTCTTCAAAGCAGTTTACGGCAAGGGCGGTTCAAAGGAAGTTTCCGACGCCGACCTTACAAAGTATTTCAAGGAAAACTATACGGACTACTCATATCTTCCCGTGAACCTTTATACATCAACAAAAGATGAGGCAGGTTCATCAAAGAATGTTGCAATGAGCGACAAGGAAATCAAGAAGGTTGAGGATCAGCTTAACGGCTACAAGAATGACCTTAACAAGGGCGGTTCTTTTGATGATGTTATTGCATCATACAAGAAGTCAAGCGGTTCGGGAACAGATTCTTCTGTTTCAAATGTAGAAGTTCTCGACAAGAGCTCAATCGGTGACGAGCTTAAAAAGGCTATCGGCAAGCTTAAAACAGGCAAGGCTGAAACTCTCAAGGTCGGCAGCGGCGACAGCGCAATCTACTATCTCGTTTATAAGAAAGACATCAACAAGGATGTTGACAGCTATATCGGCAACGAATCAAACAGAGCAAGTGTTCTTGCGTCAATGAAGTCAGACGAATTTTCAAAGTACATTGACGGTCTTGCAGAGAAACTCAAGTATGAAGAAAACACTTCGGTTATTGACAAGTATAAGCCCGAACTCTTCTTCGTTTCGGTTGAGCCAACAACATCGGCGTCAACAACATCGGCATCCGATAAAAGCTCAAAGTAATTGATATCGGACATACAACAGACGCATTTTCAGATTATTCTGAAGAAAGGGGCTTTTATGAAAAAACATTCAAAGCTTTGCGCAATTTTTCTGACGGCACTTTTGAGCATTTCTGCTGTGAGCTTTTCCGTATCGGCAGTCGGTGAGGAGGTTGATCCCGGCGGAGATTCAAGCGTTATTGTTGATCCCGTAGAGCCGGAGCCCGAGCCCGAACCGGAACCATCACCGGAGCCTGAGCCGCAGCCGCAGCCCGATCCTGTGTATCCGGATTCTTCGGACAGCTCATCATATGTAGATCCCGGCTATTCGTCAAGTGATTCGTCATATGACAACAACTATAACTATGACAGTAGCTATGACTACAACAATAACAGTTATGACAATAATTACAGCAGCAGTCAGACTTACTACTACTCTGAGCCGTCATATGTAGGCGGCGGTCAGTCCTATGTTGCTCCGTCAAATACTGCTCCGTCAGCGTCACTCATCAAGTCTGACGATAACATTGACGAAAAAACTCTTTCAAGCAACGACTGGTCGGATATCGCAAAAAATCTTAAAAATACCGACACATCGGGTTCTGACGGTGATGACTTTAACTTCATCAAGAACAATAACAGCAAGGGTGACAACGGTCATTGGATGTTCTATGTTTCACTCGTTTTACTCTCACTCGGTGTTGCAGGCATTGCGTACTTTGTAATTTCAACTGTTCTCAACAGAAAGAAGAGAGTCACAGTCGGCGGCAGAAGTAACGCTCCGAAGAGCAAATCTGCACAGCCACAGCGTTACAGCAGTAACGATGATTATGCTGATGATTACTCATCTTCAGGCAGAAAGTCCGAAAGACGCAGTAAGTACGATACTGCCGAAATTCAGCTTCCAAAGAACAACCAAAAGGGCGGAAGAAGATACAAGTAATTAGATAACTTTATAAAACAAAAGCAGTTCCAAAATCGGAACTGCTTTTTTGTTTGACTGTGTAATTAAATTTTCGCATGACTTCTGTTTGAATGACAAAATCAGTTTTTGTCATAAGGTTTTTTGTATGCCTCTTTGAACGGTTTTACAGTGCCGTCCTTTTCTTCAACGCTTACATTGTCAAGTGTTGCGTTGAACTGTGTGCGGATTTCACCGAGATATATTTTGTACAGCTCTTTCTGTTCTTTTTGCTCAGCCTCGGTAAGTCCCTGTTCCTTTTTCTTTTTTGCAAGCTCGTTAATTCTGTCAAGCATCTTTTTATCCATAAGTCAATCCTCCCGACCGTTATTTTGGTTTTGAGAGCAATCTGCTCCAAAGCTATGATATCACACAATCAGCCAAAGTGCAAATTTTCGATTTGTCGGTTGAAAACAAAAATTTTTTGTGCTATCATTCAATTAAAGCCGTTACACGGCAAATTTTTTCGGCGGTGAATTATGGAAAAATTCAGCTTATTACACCCGACAAATTCAAATGCATCCTACAGAACTCTCAACAAAGAGGCGCTGAATGATTTGTCGGTTGATTATATATGTGACGCTCTCACAAAAGAGCAGTATGAACGCAACAGCATAAAGCAGCTGCTGATAAATATTACGGATGACGAGGAAGTTATAAAATATCGTTGCGATGTTTTTGAGGATTTTCTCCGTTTTCCGAAACTTCGTGATGATCTATCCGCACTCCTTGTAAAGCTGAACGATTTGCGTGAAATTGAGCGCTTTCAAAAGGATACCGAGGCATCTTCCTTGTGGCAGCTTGTAAACCGACTTCGTGAAATGGACGGCTATGTCGATTGCATTACAAGAATAAAAAACACGCTTGAAACAATTGAAGTAAAGTCGCAGGGACTGCTTGAGCTCAAGAAAAATGTTCAGTCAATTTACAATGACAGCGGTTTTCCCGAACTAAAAAAGGATATAATAGATACGCTTGCAAAGGCTCAAAAGCTCAAAAGCATTACACTCGGTGTGAATCTTGACGATTTGCTCCGCCCAAAGAGTGTGGGTGTAATCTCACTCAATGACAAAGAATTTACCGACAGCGGTATTCTTAAAAGATTTATGAAGTTTACAAACCGTGACAGCGAACTGCACCACGGCAACGATGTTTCGGGATTTTTAAGCTTTCATCCGTCCAATCCGTCAACCTCGCAGTTCGGGCTGGGACAGTTTGTTGTGGGTGCTCAGCAGGATGTAAACCACACTATGAACAGCTCGCTGACCGGCGCAGATCCTATGTCTGACGCACTCAAAAATGTTGTGACCGATATCCTCCGCAGAACCGTAAATGACATAAAATCAATGCTCAACAGATATGTCAATGTCAACGGCTACTCGTTCGTTTCGCTTATGCCCGAAATCATTTTCTATATTCGTTTTGCAGAGCTTTGTGATAAGATGAAAAAGAAAAATCTTCCGCTGTGCAAGGCAGAAGTTTTGCCGAAAGAGGACAGAAACTGCTGTCTTAGAGATGTTTACAACCTCAAACTCGGCATAAAATCGGCAAACGGTGAGAATTTGAATATTGTCACAAACGATATTGATTTTAACGATGACAGGCGAATTTACATTCTGACAGGTCCGAACCGTGGCGGTAAAACCACGATTACTCAGGCGGTCGGACTTGCGTTTCTGCTTGCTCAGAACGGAATATATGTTCCTGCAACGCAGATGAAATTCAGCCCATGCGACAGCATTTTTACGCATTTTCCTGCCGATGAAAACGATACCGTTGACCTCGGCAGACTCGGTGAAGAAAGCAAAAGACTTGCCGAAATTTTCTCCTCGGCAAGCCGTTACAGCCTGCTTTTGCTCAACGAAAGCCTTGCAACAACCAATGTTGCCGAGGGCTTGTACATTGCCCGTGATGTTGTCAAATCAATGCGCTATCTCGGCACAAGGGCGATTTTTAATACCCATATGCACGATTTGGCTCGCAATCTTGACGAGGTGAACACAACCGTAAAGGGCGACAGCAAGGTTGAAAGTCTGGTAACAGGTGTCGAAAACGGACAGCGTTCGTTCAAGGTTTTCATCGCTCCGCCTCAAGGTGTAAGCTATGCCAAAGACATTGCCGAAAAATACGGTGTAACCTTTGACAAAATCAAAAAACAGATTGATCGGCAGCGTGTCGCTGCACCCGGTTCGGGAAGATAGTATGTAATAATAAAAACATATTATGCCCGAGCGGAAGTTTTAATTAAATGTAAAGTTGAAAATGGAAAATTGAAAATTACGGTCGGGCAGACAGTTTGCAAAATGCAAATCATTTTCGCCCGACTGTTTTTGTATATATAGAAGTTGCGTTTAAATGTATGGGCGGATGCTACGGTGTTGCAATTATTTTGTTATATTCAGAAAATTCGTATAAAAGAAAACGGAGTGCATTACGCACTCCGTTTTCTTATGCCCACAAAATAATAAAAAAAGAAGGAAATAGCTGTTTAATAAAGTAACAGTTTAACCTTGCAGGATTTCAAGTCATTTCCTGCAAACCGTTACCCCATGCGAGTATTCTAACACTAACAGTAATAAAAGTCAAGACTGTTATACTATTTTTTGTTATTGATAGTAATAATATCGTTTAACTTTACACATTGAATAAATCATGTGTCTGAAATTTGTGCGGATTATCAAAAGAAACCTGCCTGTCTGAAGAAGAAAATCCACAAAAACATCGTGAAACACGCTAAAACCGAAGTGAACACAACCGCCGCACCTGCAAGTTTAAAGTCGCTGTCCATTTGCTGAGCCATTGTGAATGACGAAACCGCACACGGAGATGCAAAAAGTCCGATAAGCGACACAAAGTCAACTCCTCTGATTCCTATAAGCGCCGCCGTACCCAGACAAAGTGCAGGCACAACAACAAGTCTTGCGATTATGCAGATTATGAGGTTGCGTGAACAGCCTTTTATGCTGTCAAATGTGACAGACGCACCGAGTACAATCAGCGCAAGCGGAGTTGCAACCGCCGCAATATCCGAAACCGTTTTGTCAATTGTTTCCGGAAGGCTTATATTGAACGCAACAGACAAAAGTCCGAGTACTGAGCCGATAATCAGAGGATTTTTGGCAATGCCTTTTAAAATTTTCAGCACATTTATCTTTTGCCCTCTGAAAATTTCAAGCGTGATGACGGCAAGCATATTGTAAATCGGAACAACAACAGCAACAAGCACGGCTGTCATGCCAAGCTTATCCTTGCCGAAAATATTCGCCGCAATAGGAAGTCCCATAAGTACAAAATTACTGCGGTAAATCGCCTGAATCATCGCACCACGGCTGTAATTTGACTTTTCAACAAGGAGTGTAAACCCGATTGACAAAAAGTAAATCGTGAACACGCCAATAACCGCAAAGGCAAGCAGCTTCGGGCTGAAAACGCTTGAAAAATCTGAGCCGTAGATGTTATTGAACATCAGAAACGGAAAAAATACATTGAAAACAATTTTGTTAAGCTGAGGCAGAAAGCTGTCCTGCAAAATTTTTAATTTTCTCACAAGAAAACCGATGAAAAGCATTATGAACATCGGCAGAACCGCATTAAGCGCAACGAAAAAGCTCTCCATAAAATCACCTCTTTTCAGCATACCACATTGCAAAAATTTTTTCAACAAAGCATATACCCGAAAATGTACATTTGTTCAAGTTGAAATATGTCGATTTGTGTGTTAAAATATTCTGTGAACGATTTAAAATGAAACAACGAGGTGTGTACATGAAAAAATGTGAATTCTGCGGAAAACAGATATCGTATTTTGACCAGTATTGTGATGATGAGTGTCATATTAAAGCAAATAAATTTTACGAAAAGGGCGAGCGTTTCGGCAAGCTGTTTGCGGTAATCAATATGATTTGTGTGTTCGGAATTCCAATCGGACTTTTTATGCTCTCGTTTGCAAGAGAGGTCGGTCTTACCGTCGCACTTGCAAGCTGTGTAATTCTCGGAATTATGCTCATTATTCTTCCGTTTCCCACGGAAAATATGATTTCAAAATTCAAAATTCGGAAAGCCGTAAAAATCACAAGAATAATCGGCGGTGCGGTAATCTTTCTCGGAGTGCTGATTTTGCTCCTTGCATTGTTAATTAAATTCTGATTTAAATTGAATAAAACGAAAAATTGCGTCAATACTATTTTCAGCAAATACAAAGGAGGACTTTGAATGCTCGATAAAATAGCATTGACGCTTCTTATTATCGGCGGACTCAACTGGGGAAGTGTCGGCATTTTTCAGTTTGATCTTGTTGCGTGGATTTGCGGCGGACAGACAGGAATCATAAGCCGTATTGTTTATATCCTTGTCGGACTTTCCTCAATCTGGTGCATTACACTTTTATTCAGGGACACAAGCGACACCGTGACGGACGGAACAGTTACCAATTCGTAGTTTTTGCAGTAGTGGTAGCCTTGCGGGCGGATGATATCCGCCCATACATTTAAACGCAACTTCTATATATACAAAAACAGTCGGGCAACAATGATTTGCATTTTGCAAACTGTCTGCCCGACCGCAATTTTCAATTTTCCATTTTCAACTTTCAATTTCAAAAAACTTTCGCTCGGGCATAATATGTTTTTTACATTGCAAACTGTCTACACGAAAGGGGAACGGCGGCTCGCCGTAAAATAACCATAAACAAAAAACAGGCTGTCATATGACAACCTGTTTTCTTATGTAATATTTACTGCGTGGCAGATTTATTTCAATTAAAGTGCCTCAACAATGGCTCTTGTATCTCTTGCAATAACCATTTCTTCGTCGGTTGCAATGAGTTCAACTCTGATTGCAGAATCAGGAGTTGAGAGTGTGCCTGTAACACCGCATGTAGCCTGCTTGTTAAATTCCTTATCCAACTTAACGCCAAGGCATTCAAGATAGTCGCAAACCTTTTCACGGAGCATAGGCTGGTTTTCACCGATACCTGCCGTGAATACGATGCCGTCACAACCGCCGAGCGCTACATAATAACTGCCGATGTACTTTGCAATCTGGTAGTAAAGCATTTCGTGGGCAAGGTGAGCTCTCATATTGCCGTCTGCCTCGGCTGCACAAACATCACGGTCGTCAGATGAAACGCCCGAAATACCCAAAAGACCCGATTCCTTGTTGAGAATCTTTGACATTTCCTCGGGAGTGAGATGCTCTTTTTCAGCGATAAATGTGATAACAGACGGATCAAGTGAACCTGAACGGGTACCCATCATAAAACCACCGAGAGGAGTAAGTCCCATTGTAGTGTCGATAACCTTACCGCCCTTTACGGCTGTGATTGAAGAACCGTTGCCGATGTGACAGGTAATAAGCTTGAGCTCTTCCTTTTTTCTGCCCATAAGGTCAGCCATTTTTTCGGAAACATAACGGTGAGATGTGCCGTGAAAGCCGTACTTTCTTACACCGAACTTTTCATAATATTTGTAAGGTATTGCATACATAAATGCTTTTTCGGGCATTGTCTGGTGAAAAGCAGTATCAAAAACCGCAACCTGCGGAACTTTCGGACCGAAAACTCTTGTGCAGGCCTCAATGCCCTGAAGGTGTGCAGGGTTGTGAAGAGGTGCAAGAGGAGCAAGCTCTCTGATTTTGTTGATTACCGAGTTATTTACAAGCACCGACTTGTCAAAGTACGCACCGCCCTGCACAACTCTGTGACCTACAGCGGAAACCTCGGACAAATCGCTGATTGCACCGTATTCGGGATCTATGAGTGCATTTTTAACAGCCTCAAAAGCCTGAGTGTGATTAAGCATCTGTGTTTTGCGGTTGATTTTTTTGCCGTCGGGTGTTTTAAAACCAATGAAAGCACCGTTCTGACCGATTCTTTCACAGTTACCCTTTGCGAGAACTGCCTCGTTGTCAGTATCAATAAGCTGGTACTTGAGCGAGGAACTGCCTGCGTTGATTACGAGAATTTTCATTACAATCGTCCCCTTTGGTAGTTGTTTTCAGTTTAAAATATAAGAAATATATTTGCCTGTCGTCATATTTTATACTATAATGTAAATCAGAAAAAGACTTTTCAAAATTGACAGGTCACACATACATATGATACTCCAAATTATGTATGTTTTCAAGTGTTTTTTACAATATGTATGCGAAATAAAGGCTTCGGAGGAATAGTTATGGCAACAGCTGTCATCTGCGAATTCAATCCGTTTCACAACGGTCATAAATATTTGCTCGAAAGTGCAAAAAATGTGCTTGAAGAGCCGGTCATAGCAATTATGAGCGGCAGCTTTACCCAGCGTGGTGAGGTTGCTGTGTGCGACAAATTTGTCCGTGCAAAATCTGCCCTTGAAAACGGTGCGGATTTGGTGCTTGAACTGCCCGTTGTGTTCTCACTTTCGGGGGCTGAGGGCTTTGCAAAGGCAGGTGTTGCGATTGCGTCGGCTTTTGACTGCACAAATCATCTTGCCTTCGGCAGTGAAAGCGGTGACTGCGAACTGCTCAAAAAATCCGCAAACGCTGTTTGTGATGAAAGGGTACAGGCTCTTGTGCGTGACGGAATGAAAAACGGCGGATACTACCCCCGTGAACTTGAAAATGCCGTCAAAACGGTTTTCGGTGATGAGATTTCGTCCGTACTTTGCGAACCGAACAATATTCTTGGCGTTGAGTATATAAAGGCATTGAACGGTACGGGTGTTGAGCCGTTCTCGGTTGCAAGAACAGGTGTTGCACACGACAGCCGAATTGCGGGCGAGGACTTTGCGTCTGCGTCACACATAAGAGAAATGTTGCGTAACGGTGAAAATGCGAAGAAGTACGCTCCGTATATTCCCGATGAAATCACATTCCCCGAAAATCTTGACAGACCGTTACTGTACCGCCTGCGTACTATGACAAGAGAGGATATGGCAAAACTGCCCGATGTGGGTGAGGGGCTTGAAAACAGAATTGCCGATGCGGCAGTGCGTTGCAGTACCTCATCAGAAATTGCCGACCTTGTAAAGACAAAGCGCTACACTCATGCACGCATACGGAGAATACTCGCCTGTGCATTGCTCGGAATTGAAAAAGCTCATACGCAAATCCCGATTGAGTATGTCCGTGTTTTAGGCTTTACAAACGAGGGTGCGGAATTGCTCAAAGACTGCCGACTGAATATTGTCACCTCAGCAAGCAACGGTATCAGAACAGGCGGCAACACAAAGGCATTGCTTGAAAAGGACATTTTAGCCTACGATATTTCGGCACTTGCGTATGAAATTCCAAAAAGGAGCGGTCTTGATTTTACGACGCCTATTGTGAAAATATGACATTGGTCGATTGATTCGTCAATGATATGCCGAAAACGGCAGTTTCTGAGGATTTTTCTTACATTTTTTACCGCAAAAATCAGCGGATTTTACGGGATTTTTATCTTTTTTGTGAGAAGTGCAACAATAAGTGTGTAATCTTTTTGTAATTATTATTGAACCCGATAAAAGTAGAAAAATGGTCAAAAAAACATTGACAAATATTTAACAAAGATGATAAAATAGAATCAATCGAGAATTAGCTAAATTCTAAAACAACGATTGAAAGGATCCAGAAAAATGAAAAGAATTCTTTGCTTTCTGATGGCGTGCACAATGTGCGCATCAGCAGCGGTCGGACTCTCAGGATGCGGTTGTGACGACAACACATCATCAAAAAGCAGTAAGCCCGGCTACAAGGTTGAGCCGACAGAGCCTGACCTTACAAACGGAGATTTCGGATTTTTCATTATCAATCAGGAAGAACTTATGATTACAAAGTACACAGGTTCTGACACGGTTATTGAAATTCCCGAAAGCTACAAGAACTACAAAGTTACCGTAATCGGTGCAAGCGTGTTCAATGACTCCAAAATTACGGAAGTAACAATTCCGTCAAGTATCAAGCAGATTGAAGATTATGCCTTTTCAAGCTGTCACAGCCTCACAAAGGTAAATCTTTCCGAAGGTCTTGAAATCCTTAACAACAGCGTGTTCTTTAACTGCTCTGAGTTAAGAGAAATCAAGCTTCCGAGTACACTCAAAGAAATCGGACCGAGAGCTTTTTCGGGTGCGGCACTTAATAATGTTGTTCTTCCCGACAGCGGTAAACTTACAAAGATTGATGAATATGCTTTTTATCAGTCGCGTGAGCTTACAGACATCACAATTCCGGCTTGTATTACAAGTATTCCCGACAATGTATTCGCTGAATGCAGTAAGGAAGTTACAATCCACGGAGCAAGCGGTTCATATGCCCAGAACTATGCTAAGAAAAACAACCTTAAATTCAAGGCTGACTTAGGCAGTTCTTCAACAAAGGCAACAAAGGCAACAAAGGCAAGCGGTAAGGCTGCCGAGAAAGCCGAGTAATTGAGGCAAATTAATTTGATATCATTTTCAGCTTTGCTGAATCTAATATAATTATGCAAGATAAGAGGTAGATTAAATGAGTACAAAAGAGTATCCTATCGTAGATAACGCAGAAAGCTTTGAAGCTGCCCTTGCAAGAGTAAGAGAAGCTCAGAAAATTTTTGCTACCTACACACAGGAGCAGGTTGACAAGATTTTTCTTGCTGCCGCTACTGCTGCTAACCAGATGAGAATTCCGCTCGCTAAGATGGCTGTTGAAGAAACAGGCATGGGCGTTGCAGAAGATAAGGTTATCAAGAACCACTTCGCATCTGAGTATATTTACAATGCTTACAGAAATGTTAAGACTTGCGGCGTTCTTGAGGAAGACAAGGCTTACGGCATTAAGAAGATTGCTGAGCCAATCGGTGTAATCGCTGCCGTTATTCCTACAACAAACCCAACTTCAACCGCTATCTTCAAGACACTCGTTTGTCTTAAGACAAGAAACGGTATCATCATCAGCCCGCATCCCCGTGCTAAGAAGAGCACAATTGAGGCTGCCAAGGTTGTTCTTGAAGCTGCTGTTAAGGCAGGCGCTCCGGAGGGTATCATCAGCTGGATTGATATTCCTTCACTCGAACTCACAAACACACTTATGCAGGAAGCTGACTGCATCCTCGCAACAGGCGGCCCCGGCATGGTTAAGGCTGCTTATTCATCAGGTAAGCCTGCACTCGGTGTTGGCGCCGGTAACACACCTGCTATCATTGATGAAACAGCTGACATTTTACTCGCAGTTAACTCAATTATCCACTCAAAGACATTTGATAACGGTATGATCTGTGCTTCAGAGCAGTCTGTTATCGTTGAAAAGAAGATTTACAGCAAAGTTAAGAAGGAATTCAAGGCTCGTGGCTGCTACTTCCTTAACGAGGAAGAGACAGAGAAGGTTAGAAAGACTATCATCATCAACGGCGCTCTTAACGCTAAGATTGTTGGTCAGAAGCCTGTTACAATCGCAGCTCTTGCAGGTGTAACAATTCCTGAGGAAACAAAGGTTCTTATCGGTGAGGTAGAATCAGTTGACATCAGCGAAGAGTTTGCTCACGAGAAGCTTTCTCCTGTACTCGCTATGTACAAGGCTGAAGATTTTGAAGATGCTATTGCAAAGGCTGAGCATCTTATTGCTGACGGCGGTTACGGTCACACATCTTCACTTTATGTTGACGCTGTAAACGAAAGAGCAAAGATTGACGAGTTCGCATCAAGAATGAAAACTTGCCGTATCCTTGTTAACACACCTTCTTCACAGGGTGGTATCGGTGACCTTTACAACTTCAAGCTTACTCCTTCACTCACACTCGGCTGTGGTTCATGGGGCGGCAACTCTGTTTCTGAGAATGTTGGTTGCAAGCACCTTATCAATATTAAGACAGTTGCCGAGAGGAGAGAAAATATGCTTTGGTTCAGAGCACCTGAAAAGGTTTATATCAAGAGGGGCTGTATGCCTGTAGCTCTTCAGGAACTCAAGGATGTAATGGGTAAGAAGAGAGCATTCATCGTTACTGACTCATTCCTTTATAAGAATGGCTACACAAAGCCAATCACAGACAAGCTCGATGAAATGGGCATCACATATACAACATTCGCAGATGTTGAGCCTGACCCATCACTTATTTCAGCTCAGAAGGGTGCAGAGGCTATGCGTAAGTTTGAGCCTGACTGCATTATCGCACTCGGCGGCGGTTCAGCTATGGATGCCGGCAAGATTATGTGGGTTCTCTATGAGCATCCGGAAGTTGACTTCCAGGATATGGCTATGCGTTTCTGCGATATCCGTAAGAGAGTTTACACATTCCCGAAGATGGGTGAGAAAGCATACTTCATTGCTATCCCAACATCATCAGGTACAGGTTCTGAGGTTACTCCTTTCGCAGTTATCACAGACCAGAATACAGGCGTTAAGTATCCGCTTGCTGACTATCAGCTTATGCCTAAAATGGCAATCGTTGATGCTAACAACATGATGAGCGGTCCTAAGGGACTTACAGCTGCATCAGGTATCGACGCTGTTTCTCACGCACTTGAGGCTTATGCTTCAATGATGGCTACAGATTTCACAGACGGTCTTGCACTCCGTTCACTCAAGCTTATCTTCGAGTATCTCCCTGCTTGCTATGACAACGGTATGAACGAGCCTGTTGCTCGTGAGAAGGTTGCTCACGCTGCTACAATGGCAGGTATGGCATTCGCTAACGCATTCCTCGGTGTTTGTCACTCAATGGCTCATAAGCTCGGTGCTTTCCATCATGTACCGCACGGTATTGCTAACGCACTTATGCTTGAGCAGGTAATCAGATTCAACTCAGCAGAAGTTCCTGCTAAGATGGGTACATTCCCACAGTATGATCACCCGCACACACTTGCTCGTTATGCTGAAGTAGCTCGTTACCTCGGTCTCGGTGGCAAGAACGATACAGAGAGCGTTGAAAACCTTATCAAGGCTGTTAACGACCTCAAGGCAAGAGTTGGCATCAAGAACTCTATCAAGGATTATGTTCCGGACGAAGAGGACTTCCTCAACCGTCTTGACGCTATGACAGAGCAGGCATTTGATGACCAGTGCACAGGTGCAAACCCAAGATATCCGCTCTTCAAGGAAATCAAGCAGATGTACCTCAATGCTTACTATGGCAACAACAGCGAGACTGTTTAATCTATCTCGTAATGCATAATTATAAAACACCCTGCCCCCCGTGGCAGGGTGTTTTGTTGTATATGGATAATACCGCAATTTTCCATTTCCAATTTAAATAAACTTCCGCTCGGGCGTAATGCGCTTTTAATATTACAAACTATTATGCACAATGCACAAAAGAATGTTAAAAATTTCACAAATATTTAGTTAAAAGTTTAACAAATTTTTATGCACTTCGCATAAAATATCTTGCTCTTTTTGTTTGAAAGGTAAAAAATATTTTATTTGTATTTGCTAAATGCACAAAGAAAATTAAAATTATTTTGTTATTTTTACACTGTACTAACCCCTGAAATTGTTGTATAATATAACCGAAGCAATGAAAGATTGCTTGATGAATTTTTAATATTTTAAAGCGAAAGGGGCTTTATTATGAAATTAGATACAGTTCTTGCAAAAAGAGAGAACAAGGTAGTTTATAAAGACGGTGCGCTTGCAGCCAAGGTTTTTGACGAGTGTTATCCGAAATCAGATATTCTTAACGAGGCTCTTAATCAGGCAAGAGTTGAGGAAACAGGACTCAATATTCCGAAAATTGAAGAGGTTACCAAGATTGACGGAAAATGGGCAATCATCTCCACCTTTATCGAGGGCAAAACTCTTGCGGAGCTTATGGCAGAGCATCCCGAAAAAGAGGACGAATACCTCAATCTCTTTGTTGACATTCAGGTTAAAATCCTCAGCCAAAAAGCACCGTTGCTTAACAAACTCAAGGATAAGATGAAACGCAAAATCAGCGAAACCGACCTTGATGCAACAACAAGATATGAGCTTGAAACCCGTCTTAACGGTATGCCGAACCACACAAAGGTTTGTCACGGCGATTTCAACCCGAGTAATGTTATCATTGACGAGTCGGGTACACCGTATGTTATTGACTGGTCACACGCAACACAGGGTAACGGTTCAGCCGATGCCGCAAGAACTTACCTCTTGTTCCGTTTGAATCATCAGGAAGAGCTTGCAGAAAAGTATATGAAGCTTTACTGCACAAAGACCGACACAGCTCGTCAATATGTTGACCGCTGGCTTCCGATTGTAGCCGCATCACAGTCTGTTAAGGGCAAACCCGAAGAGAGAGAGTTCCTTCTCAAATGGGCAAGTGTTTGCGAATACCAGTAATGCCGTATAAATGTATTTTTAATTCATATTTTACTCAGCAAAATTTCATTTTGAAATTTTCTCTCCTCTGTTTTTTTCATAATTGTATTACGGAAACCGAATAAAAGCAGCTCCCGCTCCAAATGCTTGGTGCGGGAGTTGCTTTTTTGATGCGAAATTTATGTTGACGGTACGCTGTAAATATTACAAAAGGTTACAAATTTTGTAATAATTCGCTTTAATTTGGTGCTTGAAATAAAGATTTTGTGAGTGAAACTGCATCAAATTTTCTGAATTAGCAAAAAATACGGGCTTTGGGGTTGATTTTTTAAAAGGGTGATGTTATAATGGTTACAATGTTGTTATCAAGGTGTAACCTGATTTGTAATTTACTGTCAGATTTGGTAACAATTTTTCGGTCAAATCTTCCGTACAGATTAAAACGGACTGTACTTTGAGTCGGTCGTTATTTTTCTGTAAGAGCTTTGACTCTCTGATAAAATGGAGGTAATTAACGATGCAGAGAATAAAAAAGATTACTGCAATCATTCTGAGTGTTCTCACACTTTCAAGTGTATGCGTATTCGGTTCTTCATTTTCTGCCGGTGCGAAAGGCACGGGTGCAGGTCTTGCAGAATGGGCACTCAATGCCTATAACAGCGGTTGGTCATATGTTTACGGCGGTTCAACCCCCGGAGCGGTTGACTGTTCAGGTCTTATCTATTCATATGCCGGCGGCGAAAGATGCGGTAATCCACAGCTTGAAACGGCTACCGAAACAGGTTCGGTAAGCGCAGGCATTCCTAATGTTCACGGTCTTGGACTTTGGCGTCCCGGTCATGTCGGTGTTTATGTCGGCAACGGTATGGAGGTTGACGCAAGAGGTGATGAATACGGTGTTTGCTATGAGGCAATCGGCGGTTATAACAATTGGACATACTGGTTCAAGCTTGCCGCAGTTTCATATGTAACAAACGGTTGGGAAAGCTTTAACGGCAGCTACTACTACTACGAAAACGGCGAGTACATTGTAAATACTTCAAGAACAATTGACGGTACTACATATTACTTTGACTCACAGGGCAGATCGAGCAAGACTCCTTCAAACACTTCTTCAAGCAGTTCATCGGGTTCAAGCTCATCAGGTTCTTCAAGTTCATCAGGCAGCTCATCATCTTCAAGCAACACACCGAGCGTTTACAAGAACGGTTCATCGGGTGCTGAGGTAAAGAAGATTCAGCAAAGACTTGCTGACCTCGGCTATTATGACGGTGCAGTTGACGGTTACTTCGGTGACGCAACAGAAGAGGCTTATAAGGCATTCCAGAAAGCCGCAGGTCTTACAGTTGACGGTATTGCAGGCGATTCGAGAAATACACTTTATTCGGAGAATGCTCCCGAAGCTCCAAAAGCCGATACAACAACAAAGACTGAGGACAAGCCCGAAGAAGAAACAACTGCTCCCACAGAGGCAACAACAGAGCCTGTAACAGAGGCAGTTCAGTATCAGAACGGTGACGAAAACGATGAAGTAACTGCAATTCAGCAGCAGCTTATAAAGCTTGGCTACTTTGCAATGGATGCAACAGGCTACTACGGTGAATATACAGCGCAGGCCGTTGCAAATTTCCAGAATCAGAATTCACTCGATTCAACAGGTATTGTTGATGAGAAAACATACAACGCACTGTTCAGCGACAACGCAGTTGCAAACCCAAAAACAGAGGTTGTAAGCGGCGAGGTTTCTCCGGCGGTTTCAGCCGCTCCGATTGAGATGCCTTCTTCAACAGGTGCATCGCAGTTCATTCTTTCAAACGAAAAGAATCAGAACTACTCGGACACAGCATCAAGCGTTGCCGTTCAGTCCGTAAAATCTGCCGACAAGGCTCTTGCAAAGTCAAATGCCGCAAGCACACCGACTCTTGTTGCCGCAGTTCAGAGATCCGCAAATGTAGGTCTTTGGTTTGTGCTTGTTGCAGTTATCCTCGGTGCAATCGCTTTTGTATTCTTCCTTCGTGACAGAAAGCTTTCAAGATATTCAAGATATGTCGCAAGAAAGAAAAAAAGAGCCACCAAAGCCGAACTTGACGCAAGATGGTAATTGATATATAATCTGATTATTAAACAGTCGATTGCAAAGCAGTCGGCTGTTTTTGCTTAATTAAAAATGGAAAATTGTGGTCGGCGGTGTGCCACCGCAATCTATTCGAGAAGATACTCGGATAAAGGAATTGCATCAGATGCCCGAATACGGCATTGATGCAATTTTTGTTTTATATTGCTTTATATTTCAGACGGGAGGATATTATCCGCCCTACGACACGAACGGGGAACGGTGACATACCGTACGAATAAAAATGTGGACATTTATTGCACATTCGTGTTAAAATACAAGATGAAAAAGTGTGTGGAAAGAAAGCGGTGACTGTTAATGAAAAAATCCGAAAAACCAATCGGCAAAATAAAAGTCAAAAAGTCGATTTTCAAAAGGCTTTTCTTTCACATACTTGTGCTGTTTATTTTGGCGGTGATTGTTTCGGGTACGCTCAATTGCATTGAAAACATTCAGCGCACAAGGCGGTTTACTCGACAGCTGACCGAAAGTGCGTCAAAGGTTGCAACAGAAACTTTTGAACGCTGCGATATAAACGCATTGCTTGATAATCCCGATTCCGAAGAATATCGGAAAGCCGTTAAGACCTTGAGGTGGATTTGTCAGACGAACCACCTTGAATATATGTACATTTACATTCCGAATTTTGACGAAAACAAGGTTACATATGTTATGACTGTTGCCGATGATGACAGCGAAAACGAGAATGTTTTAAATGTGAGAAGTGCAGGTGCAGAGGTTGACCACAGCTTGTGGGACGCTGAAAAAGAGGCGTGGGAAAATCCTAACCTTGTCACGGCTTACGAATATCAGAACGACAGCTTCGGCAGTTTTTACACGGCATTTTCAGCGATTCAAGGCAAGGACGGCAAGCCTGTTGCATTAATCGGTGCGGACTATTCGCTGACGCAGATTTATACGGAAATCATTTTCTATACTGCAATGCGAGTTCTTGCGTTGTTTGTTGTGCTGGCAATTGTATTCTTGCTTGTAATGAGGTTTGTCAGAAAAAAGATGTATAATCCGATACTTTTGATTTTTGAAAAAATTCGAGGATACTTTTCCGACAAGGCTGACGGCACAAATACAAAGAAAGCGTTTGTGCCGATAAAACTCGGCTCTGACGATGAAATTCAGCTTTTGGCTGATTATTTCAACGATATGGCTCACGATGTAGAAACTTATGTTGAAAAAAATTCCGCCCTTGCGAGTGAAAAGGCTAAAAATGAAACCGAGCTTGAGGTTGCAAGGCGGATTCAGTACGGAATAATTGCGAGAGAAAAGAATGTTGTCTTTGCCGATTGTTTTGATGTTTCGGCAAGAATGGAGTCTGCAAGACAGGTAGGCGGCGATTTTTACGATTGCTTTGCATTGCCTGACGGCAGAATATGTGCAGTAGTCGGCGATGTGTCGGGCAAGGGCGTTGCGGCGGCAATGTTTATGGCTTTTGCAAAAACTCTTATCCACGAAAAAATGACCGAAAATGCAGAACCCGACAGGGCATTTGAAGAAATCAACAGGGAACTCTGTTCGTCAAATCCCGAGGGAATGTTTGTAACTGCATTCGCCGTGATTTTTGACAAAAACAGCGACAGCTTTTTGTACATAAATGCAGGTCATAACAAGCCTGTTGCGGTGAGCAACGGCAAGGCTGAATTTTTAGAATGTAAGCCCTGTATAATGCTCGGTGTGTTTGATGACGCAAGATATGTTGTGAACAGCGCTGAATTTGGAAACGGTGACATAATCTGCCTTTACACCGACGGTGTGAATGAGGCAACAAATGCGGATAATGAATTTTTCGGCAACGATAGACTTGTGTCTGCCTGTCAAAATGCCGAACAGACTGCAAAAGGTGTGTGTGACGGAGTTTATGACGCTTTGACTGACTTTACCGAAAATGCGGAGCAATTTGACGATATAACAATTGTTGCAATAAAAAACAGCAAAAACAGAGATTGAAGGGTTATGAATGTTTAAATCGGAAAACAATCAGATTACAATAGAACAGGTGAGAAAGCTTGACGAGGAATATACTCTTGTCGATATCCGAGATGAAATTTCGTTTGAATACGGTCACATTGACGGTGCAAAGAATATTCCGCTTGCAAAAATCAAAGAGGATAATTCACTTTTGCCAAAAGACAAGCTTGTTGTCCTCTGTTGCAAAAGCGGTCAGATAAGTGACGAGCTTGCAGAAAATCTGCGTGATGACGGATTCAATGCCGTGAATCTTGAGGGCGGTTATTACAGTTGGTTGAGAAGTCAATTCGAGAATGAGGACTATGCAACCGATGTTGAAAAGAGCATCCGCAAAAAGTTCAGCAAGACGATTTGGAGCAGATTTACTGCGGCAATCATTGAATATAAGCTTGTTGAGCCGAACGATAAAATTGCCGTCTGCATTTCGGGGGGCAAGGATTCAATGCTGATGGCAAAGCTTTTTCAGGAGTTGAAAAGGCACAATAAATTTCCGTTTGAGCTTGTCTTTCTTGTAATGGACCCGGGCTACAGCGTTGAAAATCGTGATGTAATCGAGAGCAATGCCCGTAGGCTGAACATCCCGATAACTGTTTTTGAAACAGATATTTTTAATTCTGTTTACAATGTTGACAAATATCCCTGCTACCTTTGTGCAAGAATGAGAAGAGGTTATCTCTACAAAAAGGCAAAGCAGCTCGGCTGTAACAAAATCGCACTCGGTCATCACTATGACGATGTTATAGAAACTATTCTTATGGGTATGCTCTACGGCGGTCAGGTTCAGACGATGATGCCGAAGCTCCACAGCACAAACTATGAGGGAATGGAACTTATCCGCCCTCTCTACCTCGTTCGTGAGGCTGAAATCAAGCATTGGCGAGATTACAACAAGCTGAATTTCATTCAATGTGCGTGCCGTTTTACGGACACCTGCACAACCTGTTCCCCAAACAGCAACACAGGCTCAAAACGACAGGAAATCAAACAGCTTATAGCAAATCTGAAGAAAATCAATCCCCAGATTGAAAGCAACATTTTCCATAGCGTTGAAAATGTCAACCTCGATACGATTATTTCATATAAACAAGGCGATAATAAAGTTTCGTTTCTGGACAGATATGATGATATGGGGAAATAAGAGTACAAAGCTATGTTTATAAATATTAAATCAGATTACAGCACAGCTGAAATTGAAAGAATACTCAGTTCAAAAAGAAATGTAAAATATATGCGAAAGTATGTGGACTATGACCTTGGCATAAACTGGGTGTCGCATCGAAAAAATTTGCTTTGTCTGTTTTACAATTTCGGTACAAAGGACACACACGGCTGTCAATCAATAGTGCGTCCATATTTTTACGGAAGAGTATTCAAAACGAAAAAAGGAAATAGAATTATAGGTATCGCCCTACCGGAAATTACCTTTTTGCTTTTGTCGCTTGTAATCTTTATTTTTTGTGCCGCAGATATGGTTGAATCATTTTGGCTTGGTTTAGGCGGTTGTATATTTGCGTTGTTTGTATTTGTACTATTCAACCTTGATATGCCATCAGGCATAAGCCGAATAAAAGATTATCTGGAAAAACAATTCAAATCAGAATACGACTGATTTAATAAAAATCGGGTGACAGATTTGCAAAATTGCAAGTCCTTGTCACCCGATATTTTTATATGAAAGTTGTTGTTTAAATGTAGGGGCGTTCATTGGACGCCCGCCTTGATGAAACTTTATGTTTAATAAAATTGTTTTGATGTGATGAAAGTTATGCATTGTCTGTAGCGGCGAACCGTGTTCTCCCGTTAGTAACGGGAGAAATTATATTTAAAAGCAAACTTTATAAATTCGACAAAGCGATTGTAATACTGTAGCGGTGGTCACTGACTGCCGCTACTACTGATTTTTTTCTTCTTTTATTATGACTGCGATATTTTCAACAATTTCTGCAATTCGCAATTGTTGTGTGTCAGGAATTTGTTTTAACGCTTCTTCAATTCGCATTTTTGCCTGATTATTAGTTGGCGATGAGTCAATTTTGGAATCAAAACAAATAAGTTCATTGATTGTTATACCGAGCGCACAGGATATTTTATACAGTGTGTCTATTGTGGGACACTTTTCACCTCGCTCAAGTCTGCCGAGATATGCAGGATAAAGACCTGCCGACATAGCAAGATTTTCTTGGCTGATATCAATTTTTAAACGATATTTCCGAATGTTTTGTCCTATCTTTTTGTTAAGTTCGGTGCGTTCCATATGCTTCATCCTGCTCTTTAGGGTACTTTTTAATTATACTAATACACATTTATTTTGAACACAATGTAATAAAAAGCATAAAATATGCACTATAGTGTTGACAATGCCTATACTATAGTATATAATCTTATTGTAATCGTTAATTGAACATTGTTGAAAAACAAATTAAAGCAATAAATAATATATTATGAATTGAGGAGAGAATTATGTATTGTCAAAAATGTGGAAAACAAATTGATGAGGGAAGTGTGTTTTGCCAGCACTGCGGTGCACAAATAGGAAATTCTGTATCGGATAATTTTTCTAACCGAAATGCAAATCTGAATTTTAATGTACAGCATACAGAGAGAAAGACTGAGCGAATTAAAAGTAAAGAAGAATTTATGGATGACTATCATACAAAACACCCTGAACGAATGGTGTATGTAGTTCTATTCATTATTTTAGAAATTGCTGCAACAATTGTCTTTATAATGAATGTATCATCTTATATAGATCATCACCGTGATGAAAATATCACAGGCATGATGATTGCTGCATTTCTCGAAATAATTGCCGTAATTTTTGCATGTGCAATTCAAAAAGTAAACTCATCGGCAAACAAAGCATATGATATGTACTTAAACAATATAAATTCGCGATCAAATAATATTGATAACAAAGAATGTCTTTTTCCATCTAATCAATGGGAATGCCCTAAATGTGGACGCTTAAATGCAGATAGTGTTAAATATTGTTTGAATTGCAGTTCGCCAAAAGTAATAACCTTTACCAAGCCGCAAACAGGTGAATGGCAATGCCCAAAATGCGGAAAGATAAATCAGAATTATGTCGGAACATGCGGATGTGGAGAGGTAAAATCAAAATGAAAAAACTTATTATTTTAATAACAGCTATGTTTATTATTTTACTGACCTCTGCCTGCGGAAAAGTAGAAAATACAGAAAGCTCCGTTGTGATTACAGACGCTGATGCTAAATATATTGAACTTGTTTATGATAATATTGAAAATTGGGATGTTACAAAGGATGATAGCGGAAAAACATTTTCAATCGACAAAATCAGCTTTTATAATTTTGCCAACGGAGAACAAATGGCATTTTACATCAATTACCCAATCGGAGGTTATTATGGATGCGGTTATTATCTTAATGTTGACGATGGTACAATGGAGAAAATAACTTATGATATATATGACCACGATATTAAGGAGTGGAGCACTTCATATATGATAAAAAACGCAACAGATGGAACAGATTGGAACAGTGATGCAGATAAAGACGAAAAACATTCAGTTATCAAAGAAGCCTTTGAAAACTATCTAAAGTCAAAACGAGAATAAGGGTGTTCAGGTACATAAACATAAAAACGGCATAACCGATTAAATTTCGGTTATGCCGTAATTTTTTACTCAGATTCCAGTTGCTAATAGTAGAAATTATATTTAAAAACAAACTTTATAAATTCCGCAAAGCGATTGTTATACTGTAGCGGTGAACCGTGTTCGCCAATCGAAACGATTGTAAAATCGGTTCGATTTAATCCAAAGCATTTATTATATAAAATTCATATTTACAAATATTTACAAAAAAATGGCTTGTTTATTTTGGCTGTTCAACCAAAACAAACGGTAGCCTTGCGACTGACGGTATAGGTGAATGGTGGTTTACCTACACTGTTTAAAACCATACACCGTGTCGGGTGTTGCATTGGGAGGTAAAAAAATAGCCCGAAAAGAAAAATAATTCTTTTCGGGAAATAAAACCTGTAAAAATATAAAAAAGTCAGTAAAATCCGAAAAAAATCCGAAAATTCTCTTGACTTATTGATTATTTCAATATAGAATAATAAAATGTACCATAATGGGGATATGTACCGAAGAGGTCGGGAAAATCCGCAAAAAACTTTATCCGACAAGGGGATATTATCACAAAAATCCTTTTGTGTCAAGAGCTTTTTATGAGCAGATTTTCAGTACCGCTTGCCCCGTTTCATAGATTTTTTAAGGAGTGATACGCCTATGGTTAATGTCAAACCCGTAAAGCTTGGCAACACCGAAAGAATGAGTTTTGGTAAAATCGATGAAGTAATTGATATGCCTAATCTTATCGACATTCAGAAAGCGTCATACAAATGGTTGCTTGACGAAGGTCTTAAAGAAGTATTTAAAGATGTTTCGGGCATTACCGATTATCAGGACAACCTTGTTCTCGATTTTATCGACTACACACTTGATGTTGATCACCCGAACTACAGCGTAATTGAGTGTAAGGTTCGTGATGCAACATATTCAGCTGCTCTCAGAGTAACCGCAAGACTTTTGAACAAGTCAACGGGTGAAATCAAAGAGAGCAATGTATTTATGGGCGATTTCCCGCTGATGACCGCAAGCGGCACATTCGTTATCAACGGTGCTGAGCGTGTTATCGTTTCACAGCTTGTAAGAAGCCCGGGCGTTTACTATAAAATGGATCACGATAAAACCGGTAAGGAACTGTATTCAACAACAGTTATCCCAAATCGTGGTGCATGGCTTGAGTATGAAACCGATGTAAACGATGTTTTTTATGTTCGTATTGATAAGAACCGTAAGCTTCCCGTTACATCATTTATCAGAGCACTCGGTCTTGGCACGGATGCCGAAATTCTCGACTATTTCGGTGACGATGAAAGAATGAGAGCTACTATCGAAAAGGATGCCGCTTCAAATGTTGAAGAAGGTCTTATCGAGGTTTACAAAAAGCTCCGTCCGTCTGAGCCTCCGACAGTTGACAGTGCGCAGACACACATAAACAACCTGTTCTTTGACCCCGGTCGTTATGATATGTCAAGAGTAGGCAGATATAAATACAACAAAAAGCTCGGTATTGCAAACCGTCTTGAAGGTCAGGTTCTTGCAGAGCCGATTGCCAACCCACGCACAGGCGAGGTTATGGCTCTTCGTGATGAAAAAATCACAAAGGAAAAGGCTTTTGAAATCGAAAACGCAGGTGTTAAGATTGCCTATGTAAAGGCTGCCGATGAAACAATCGTTAAGGTTATTTCAAACGGTATGGTTGATATCGCTTGCTATGTTGATTTTGATGCAGAAGCAGAGTGTGATATCAAGGAAAATGTTCGTTTTGATGTTCTTTGCGAAATTCTTGATTCCTGTGAGAATGAGGATGACCTCAAGGAAATGCTCAGAAGCCGTGCAGATGAGCTTGTTCCTAACCACATCACGGTTGACGATATCTTTGCAACAATCAACTACCTCAACTGTGTTGCTCACGGTGTCGGTAATACAGATGATATCGACCACCTCGGCAACAGAAGAATCCGCTGCGTAGGCGAACTTCTTCAGAACCAGTTCAGAATCGGTTTCTCCCGTCTTGAGAGAGTAGTAAGAGAAAGAATGACAACCCAGTCACAGGATATGGAGTCGCTTTCGCCTAACTCACTCATCAATATCCGTCCCGTAACAGCGGCAATTAAAGAATTCTTCGGTTCTTCACCGCTTTCACAGTTCATGGATCAGGGTAACCCACTTGCAGAGCTTACCCACAAGCGTCGTCTTTCAGCCCTCGGTCCGGGCGGTCTTTCAAGAGATCGTGCAGGATTTGAGGTTCGTGACGTACACTACACACACTATGGCCGAATGTGTCCTATCGAAACTCCTGAAGGTCCTAACATCGGTCTTATCTCATATCTTGCTTCATTTGCCCGTATCAACAAGTACGGCTTTATCGAAGCTCCTTATCGTAAAATTGACAAGGAAACAGGCGTTGTAACTGACGAGGTTGTTTATATGACAGCCGATGTTGAGGATAACTACGCTGTTGCACAGGCTAACGAACCGCTTGATGAAAACGGCAGATTTGTTCATTCAAGAGTCGTAGGTCGTTACCGTGACGAGTTCGTAGAGTATTCTCCCGAAAGATTCGACTTCATGGATGTATCTCCTAAGATGGTTGTATCTGTTGCTACGGCTATGATTCCGTTCCTTGAAAACGATGACGCAAACCGTGCTCTCATGGGTGCGAACATGCAGCGTCAGGCAGTTCCGCTTCTCCGCAGTGAAGCTCCTATCGTCGGTACAGGTATGGAGTACAAGGCAGGTACAGACTCAGGCGTTTGTATCCTCGCTGAGGAAGACGGTATCGTTATGAGCGTTGACGCCCGTAACATTCGTGTACAGTATGACTCGGGCAGAGTTCAGGACTTTGAGGTTATCAAGTTCCTCCGCTCTAACCAGGGTACATGTATCAACCAGCGTCCTATCGTGTCAAGAGGACAGAGAGTTAAGAAGGGCGAAGTTCTCGCAGACGGTCCGGCTACCGAAAACGGTGAAGTTGCTCTCGGTAAGAACGCTCTCATCGGCTTTATGACATGGGAAGGTTACAACTACGAGGATGCTGTTCTTATCAACGAAAAAATCGTTCGTGATGATGTTTATACATCAATTCACATTGAAGAATATGACACAGAGGCAAGAGATACAAAGCTCGGACCCGAAGAGATTACAAGAGATATCCCGAATGTAGGTGAAGATGTTCTCAAGTATCTTGACGAGGACGGTATCATTCAGATCGGTTCTGAGGTTAAAGCAGGCGATATCCTTGTCGGTAAAGTAACTCCAAAGGGTGAAACAGAGCTTACAGCCGAGGAAAGACTCCTTCGTGCAATCTTCGGTGAAAAGGCAAGAGAAGTCAGAGATACATCTCTCCGTGTGCCTCACGGTGAATGCGGTACTGTTGTTGATGTTAAGGTGTTTACCCGTGCAGACAGCAGAAACGAACTCCAGCCCGGTGTAAACAAGGTTGTAAGAGTTTACCTTGCACTCAAGAGAAAAATCAGCGTAGGCGATAAGATGGCAGGTCGTCACGGTAACAAGGGTGTTGTTTCAAGAATTCTCCCAATGGAAGATATGCCGTTCCTTCCTGACGGTACTCCGCTTGACATCGTACTTAACCCGTTGGGCGTACCTTCTCGTATGAACATCGGTCAGGTTCTTGAGGTTCACCTCGGTTATGCCGCAAAGGCACTTGGCTGGAAGATTATGACTCCTGTATTTGACGGTGCTCATGAGCAGGACATTTTCCAGTGCCTTAAAGACGCAGGTTACAGCGAGGACGGTAAGACATGGCTTGTTGACGGCCGTACAGGCGAGCGTTTCGATAACCCTGTAACAGTAGGTTATATGTACTACCTCAAGCTCCATCACCTCGTTGATGAAAAAATCCACGCAAGAAGCACAGGTCCTTACTCTCTCGTTACACAGCAGCCACTCGGCGGTAAAGCCCAGTTCGGCGGTCAGCGTTTCGGTGAGATGGAAGTTTGGGCACTTGAGGCTTACGGCGCTGCTTATACACTTCAGGAAATTCTTACAGTTAAGTCGGACGATGTTGTCGGCCGTGTTAAGACCTACGAGGCTATCGTTAAAGGTCAGAATATTCCTGCTCCGGGTATTCCTGAGTCATTCAGAGTTCTTATTAAGGAACTCCAGTCACTTTCACTTGATGTTCGTGTTCTTAACTCTGACGGTGAGGAAATTGACATTAAGCAGAAGTTTGATGAGGACGAGGATATTGTTGATGCAACAAATCCGGAATTTGAAGAAGACCATGTAATGACATCAATGGACGGCTACACTCTTGACGAGGGCGGCGAAGAAGGCAATATGTTTGACGATTCACTTGCCGATGTTGAAGAGGACAGCTACACATCGGATGATTTCAGCGATGACTTTGGCAGTGACGATATGTAAGGAGGAAATGCAATGATAGATAATAATGTTTTTGACTCAATTAAAATCGGACTTGCTTCTCCTGAGCAGATGAGAGAATGGTCTTACGGCGAAGTTAAAAAGCCCGAGACAATTAACTATCGTACTCTCAAGCCTGAAAGAGACGGCTTGTTCTGCGAACGCATTTTCGGACCGACAAAGGACTGGGAATGTCACTGCGGTAAATACAAGAGAATCCGTTTTAAGGGTAAAATCTGTGACCGTTGCGGCGTTGAAGTAACCCGTTCAAAGGTCAGAAGAGAGCGTATGGGACACATTGAGCTTGCCGCTCCCGTGTCGCACATTTGGTATTTCAAGGGAATTCCTTCAAGAATTGCCCTTATGCTTGATATTTCTCCCAAGCTTTTGGAGAATGTACTCTATTTCTCACAGTACATCGTAACAGATCCCGGCGACTGCCGTGACCTTGCAAAGTATCAGTGCCTTACCGAGGGTGAGTACAATGATATGCGTGAGAAGTATGAAGACGACTTTGAAGCAGGTATGGGTGCCGAGGCAATCAAAAAGCTCCTTGCCGAGATTGACCTTGATGCTCTTTCCGCTTCACTTAAAGAAGAACTCGAAACTGCATCGGGTCAGAAGAGAGTTAGACTCCTTAAAAGACTTGATGTTGTTGAAAGCTTCAGAATGTCGGGCAACCGTCCCGAGTGGATGATTCTCGATGTTGTTCCGGTAATTCCGCCGGATATCCGTCCTATGGTTCAGCTTGACGGCGGTCGTTTTGCAACAAGTGACCTTAACGACCTCTATCGCCGAGTTATCAACCGTAACAACAGACTTAAAAAGCTCCTTGAGCTTAACGCACCTGAAATCATCATCCGCAACGAGAAGAGAATGCTTCAGGAATCCGTTGACGCACTCATCGACAACGGCAGACGAGGCAGACCGGTTACAGGACCTAACAACCGTGCCCTCAAGTCACTTTCGGATATGCTTAAAGGTAAGCAGGGCCGTTTCCGTCAGAACCTTCTCGGTAAGCGTGTTGACTACTCAGGCCGTTCGGTTATCGTTGTAGGACCTGAACTCAAAATGTATCAGTGCGGTCTTCCTAAGGAAATGGCACTTGAACTCTTCAAGCCGTTCGTTATGAAACGCCTTGTTGAAACTAAAGCAGAGCAGAATATCAAATCAGCAAGAAAAGCTGTTGAGCGTGCAAAGGACAATGTTTGGGACGCACTTGAAGTTGTAATCAAGGGACACCCCGTTCTCCTCAACCGTGCTCCAACACTTCACCGTCTTGGTATTCAGGCATTTGAGCCTGTTCTTGTTGAAGGTCGTGCTCTTAAACTTCATCCGCTCGCTTGTACAGCATACAATGCTGACTTTGACGGTGACCAGATGGCTGTCCATGTACCTCTTTCGGCAGAGGCACAGGCAGAAGCAAGATTCCTTATGCTCGCAGCAGGCAACCTTCTCAAGCCTTCTGACGGTCAGCCTGTTACAGTTCCTACACAGGATATGATCCTCGGTTCTTACTACCTTACACTTGATAAGGACGGTGAGAGAGGCGAAGGAAAGGTATTCCGTGATGTTGATGAAGTTATGATGGCTTATCAGACAGGCGTCATTGAACTTCACTCAAAAATCAAGGTTCGCCGTGAGCTTGAAATTGACGGAAAAATCGAATCCGGTATTGTAGACACAACAATCGGTAAGATTATCTTTAACAATCCTATTCCTCAGGATCTCGGCTTTATCGACAGAAGTATCCCCGAAAACAGATTCAAGTTTGAGGTTGACTTCCTCGTTGGTAAATCGGGTCTTAAGAAGATTATTGATAAATGTATTAAAATTCACGGTCCGGTAAGAACAAGCGTTGTTCTTGACCACATTAAGGCACAGGGCTATAAGTACTCTACAAAGGGTGCTATCACAGTAGCCGTTTGTGACGCAGTTATTCCTCCTCAGAAGAAGGCGATTATTGCCGAGGCAGAGAAGGAAGTTGATGTTATTCGTGATGAGTTTATGATGGGTCTTCGTTCAAACGAGGAGCGTTACGAAGAAGTTCTTCGTATCTGGGAAAAGGCTACTAACGATGTAACCGATGCCCTCCAGAAAAACCTTGACCGCTACAACCCAATCTTCATGATGGCTGACTCAGGTGCCCGTGGTAGTATGAGCCAGATCAGACAGCTTGCAGGTATGCGTGGCCTTATCGCCAATACATCAGGTAAAACAATCGAAATTCCTATCAGAGCTAACTACCGTGAAGGCCTTAACATCTTGGAGTACTTTATTTCATCTCGTGGTGCTCGTAAAGGTCTTGCCGATACAGCTCTTCGTACAGCCGACTCAGGTTACCTTACCCGTCGTCTTGTTGATGTATCACAGGAAGTTATTATCCGTGAAGAGGACTGCGGTACTACAGAAGGTCTTGAAATCTTTGACATCAAAGCAGGCGAATCAAATGTTATCGAGGGACTCCACGAGCGTCTTATCGGAAGATATCTCCTTGATGACTTCTGCGATTCTAACGGTAATGTTCTTGTTTCAAAGGATGTTATGATGGGCGACAAAGAGGCTGACATCATCGTTAATTCGGGTGTTGACCACATCAAGATTCGTTCGGTACTTGAATGTCGTGCAAAACACGGCGCTTGCCGTAAGTGCTACGGTTCTAACCTTGCCAACCGTCAGCCTGTTACTGTCGGTGAGGCTGTCGGTATTATTGCCGCTCAGTCAATCGGTGAGCCCGGTACACAGCTTACAATGAGAACATTCCATACCGGCGGTGTTGCATCTGCCGAAGATATCACACAGGGTCTTCCGAGAGTTGAAGAGCTTTTCGAGGCTCGTAAACCAAAGAGCCTTGCAATCATCAGTGAAATCGACGGTGATGTTCGTTTTGAAGAAATCAAAAACGCAAAGCACGCTGTTATCTTTAACAAGGAAACAGGCGAAGAAAGAGCTTACCTCATTCCTTTCGGTTTCCGTGTAAAGGTATTTGACGGCGACCACATCAAAAAGGGTGACAAGATTACCGATGGTGCTGTTAATCCGCACGATATACTCGATATTCTCGGACCCGAGGCAGTCATGAACTACCTTATTTCGGAAGTACAGAGTACCTACCGTTTACAGGGTGTTGAAATCAACGATAAGCACATTGAGGTTATCGTTCGTCAGATGATGCGTAAGGTTAAGGTTGAGGACGCAGGCGACACAGGCTTTATGTCAGGTCAGACCTACGACAAGAACGAAGTTCTTTACGAGAATGAGCAGATTAAAAAGCGTATTGCCAACGGCGAAGAAGGTCTTCGTGAGGCAACATTCACTCAGCTCCTCCTCGGTATCACAAAGGCTGCTCTTGCAACAGACAGCTTCCTTTCAGCCGCATCATTCCAGGAAACAACAAGAGTTCTTACAGATGCCGCTATCAAGGGTAAGGTTGATCCGCTCGTCGGTCTTAAAGAGAATGTTATCCTCGGTAAAATTATCCCTGCAGGTACAGGTATGCAGAGATATGCAGATGTTCAGCTTGAGAGTAATTCTGAGGCAGAAATCGTTGAGAATGACGATACAGACGATGTTATCGTTGCTCTTGAAGACGATGAAATTATGGACTTCTGATTTAACTGAAAACATATAATGTATAAAAAAACCACGGTATGTGCCAAATGGTGCATACCGTGTATTTTTTCGTTTGCAAACTGTCTGTCCGACCGCAATTTTCAATTTTCCATTTTCAACTTTCAATTTTAAAAAACTTTCGCTCGGGCATAATATGTTTTTTTACATTACAAACTGTCTTCACAAACAGGGAACGGCGGCTCGCCGTATCACGAATTGATTTTGCTGTTGATTTGTTTGATTTGTGCCTTGATTTTGCAATATGTTCCGAGCCAAATGCCAAAATAAATAAAGAAAAAAATTGCACAATAGATTAGAATTCCGTATATGTTGTGTGGCATCCAACGCATTACATAGGCAATCGGGAATGATATCACGGAAATCACAATCAAATGTGTAACGGTCTGTCGGGTAAGACTCCACGAATCAACTTCCCAAATTACCGATGCACCGCTCCACATTCCTCCGTAAATCATACCTGCTATTGTTTGCACAATAACCGCATTAAGCTGTGATTTGCAGAGATTTGTAAGTTCGGTTGGTACGGGATAAAAGTTACCGTCACCAACTCCGATTGATATGAAAAGTGTTATAAAATAACAAATCAACAGTCCAATCGGCATACCAATAAGAAATCGCAGAATAAATTGTTTTTTTAAGTTCATTTTCATTTTACACACCTAACCTTTCTTTGATTTTAGAAACATAACGGCGTGACACATAGGTGCTTTTGCCGTTGAAAAATTCAACACATATTGTTCCCGAAATTTTTAAATTGAAAGATTTCACTTCATTCAAATTAATAATTTCAGAGTTTGAAATTCGCACAAATTTTTTGCTGTCAAGCATTTCTTCAAGTTTATACAGCCGAGTGTTTACGCTGTATTCGCCTCGAGAAGTTACCGCAAAAATCTTCCCGTTTGCCGTGTATATGTTGTTGATTTCATCGGGCTTGATTATTACTATATCCTCTCCGCTGCGACCTGTCAGCGTTTTCTCAGAGCTTTTCGAGAGCAGTTTTAAATATTCGTTAATTTCGTCAGAAACTTCCGAGGTGTATATAACGCACAACGGCTTTTCGTAGTCTTTATCAATCTTGATTTTTACTTTCATACTCTTCCTCCTTTGCAAGTCAAAGTATATAGTAATCGGTTTTGAATTTCAACAGTTTTTCGCTATGCGGTATTTTTTACTGCATAAGTGGTATTTTTTCGTTTGCAAACTGTCTGCCCGACCGCAATTTTCAATTTTCCATTTTCAACTTTCAATTTTAAAAAACTTTCGCTCCGGCATAATATGTTTTTTTACATTACAAACTGTCTCCACGAATTGGGACGGCGGCACGCCGTATCACAAATAAAAAAAGTCGGGAAACAGAAATTTTGCATTGAAAATCTGCTGCCCGACTTTAATTTTTAATTTGTAACTATTTTCTGCCGAGAATGTAATCTGTGGAAACTTTGTACAAATCAGCCAGTTTAATTAAATGCTCAACAGGAATTGACTGAAATCCTCTTTCGTAGCGTGAATAGACCGTCTGCTGAATTTCTAAATATTCGGCAACTTCACTTTGTTTCATATCATGATCTTCTCGCAAATCACGCAGTCTTTTAAAATACATATTATCACCCTGTATAGTATCTATCGGTACTATTGACTTTATCATAAATGGGTGATACAATGATTTTATAGTACTTAAAAGTACTAAAGCATTTAACTTAAAAGCACGCCGCAGTTTCAAGTGAGCAAACTGCGGCGTGCTTGAATTTTAGGTTATAAAATTCTCAAAATGTACATTAAATAACCCTCCGAAATCATCGGAAGGGTAAATCTTTTATAATTTTATCTGTTTAAGCCCGATTTTCTTTTGTCAAGATAATCCTGAAGAATTATTGTGGCGGCAACCTCGTCAACGACATTTTTACGCTTTTTTCCTCTTGTATTTGTGGTGTTGAGAAAATTGTGAGCCGTAATTGTTGTTCCACGCTCATCCTGCATAACGCATTCAATGCCTGTTTCATTGCTCAGATTTTCGGCAAACGCTCTGGCATTCTGTGCACTTTCGCCCTCACTGCCGTCCATATTTTTCGGAAGTCCCACAACAATAAGCTCGGCTTTTGTTTCTTTGGCTGTATTTGACACCTTTTCAAGCAACTGTTTCGGTGACTTTTCAAAAATAACCGTATATGGCGACGCTAAAAACTCGGTTTTGTCGCATACGGCAATGCCTGTGCGTGCTTTTCCGAGGTCAACTGACATTATAATCATTTTGTTTGTCCTTTCACTTTGGTTTACTCCATTATAATGCAAAATCAGAATTTTAACAACGGCTTTTTTTAATGTTGAACAATCTTTTGCGTAATTACTTTATTAAGTTTTTTCAAAGCTTTGTTTCTACAAAAGAATATAAAAATTCTCATTCACAAAAAGACAAAACTGTTACCCATAATATCCTATAATAAAAATACAAAAAGAAGTAAATCATTAAAGGGATGTTGATTTTTATGGAAGCAAAAACTACTTTGGCTCGCAGACAGGACGCTGTTCAGGGCGATTTTATGCGGAAAATGCTCACAAACGCAGGTTGTCTGCTCTGCGGAATTTTGGTGTCACGGGGAGCGGTTCTCGGAAGCCTTGCTCCGTTCGGGGCGTCATTTGCGGCGGCAGTTCCGAGAAAGTATCTTTTGTCATCACTCTTAGGCACGGCATTCGGCTATGTCCTGCTCAAACCATCGGACAGTTTTCGTTACCTTGCCGTTGTGGCGGCAATAGGCGGTCTGCGGTGGCTGCTCGGTGATCTTGACAAGGTTACCAAAAGCAAGGTTTTTGCTCCGCTTGTGGCATTTGTTCCGATTTTTGCAACGGGTGTTTCGTTGCTTTTCGTAAGCACAAGCACGCTGACAACCTTTGCCGATTGCGTAACCGAGGCGGTAATTGCAGGTGCGGCGGCATATTTTATCAGCACGGCACTGCACCTTGCAGGCGACAACAGAAGTTTTGAAGTTTTTTCGCAACAGGAAACCGCAAGCGTGGTTATGTCGGGGTGTATTCTGATTCTGGCTTTCGGCAGTATTGCGTGGCAGAATATCTCGCTCGGCAGAATTATTGCAATGCTCGTCATTTTGCTCTGTTCACGCTACGGCTCGGTTACGGGCGGTGCAATCAGCGGAATTTCAACAGGGGCGATTTTCAGCATTGCGTCAAGAGAGAACGGCTACATCTGCGGAGGTTTTGCATTCGGAGGACTTATGGCGGGGCTTTTTTCACAGCTCGGAAAATTGGGTTGTGCGATTGCCTTTGTAATCTCAAACGGTGTGATGTGCCTTGCGTTCGGTTCGCAGTTTGGAACACCGTCGGGTGTGCTTGTTGAAAGCCTTGCCGCAAGTGCGGTGTTTATGGTTCTTCCGAAAGAGGTCGGCAATGTGATTTCGCCCGTGTTTTCAAGCGACAAAAATACATCGCTCGGAGAGGCTCTGCGAAAAAATATTGTTATGCGACTCGACTTTGCCTCAAAGGCAGTCGGCAATGTGAAAAACGATGTTTCAAAAGTTTCTGAAAAGATGAAAAAGCTCTATTCGCCCACATTTGACGCTGTTTGTGAGGGTACAAGAAATGAAGTCTGCGAAACCTGCGGACTGAAAATGTACTGCTATGAACACAAGGGCGGTGTTACCCGTGACGATTTTGCAAGGCTTGAAGAGTATCTTGAATCGAACGGCACAATAGGCGAAAGAGATGTTGAAAAATCTTTCGTAAAAAACTGCTGTAAAAAAGGCGAAATTGCCCGTTCAATGAACGCAAACTACCGTGAATATCAGTCGGCGCTTGAGGCACAACAAAGGATTACCGATGTGCGGAGCGTTGTTGCAGGGCAGTTTTCCGGAATCGGCGATATTCTCCACGATTTGGCTGATGAATTTCGCAACACAATGCGGTGCGATAACGAATCTGCACAACGGATAATCAGCGCCCTCACAAGCCTCGGTGCAATTGTTGAGGAGTGCATCTGCCTTGTGTCAAACGGTGGAAGAATGAGCGTGGAACTTACGCTCTCGAATAAGTCCGAAAAGCTTTCTAAGGGCGAGGTTATGCGTGAGATTTCACGCTGTTGCGGAAGAAGATTTGACCTTCCAACAATCAGCCGTGAGGGTAACAGAATCCGTATTGCAATGTGCGAAATGCCCGTGTTTGATGTTGAAATCGGAAGCGACCAGCACACCGCCGACAACGGTAAGCTCTGCGGTGACTGTATAAATTATTTTAATGACGGTTTCGGCAAAACTTATGCGCTCGTGTGTGACGGTATGGGTACGGGTGGCAGAGCTGCCGTTGACGGCAATATGGCGGCATCTGTTATGACAAGACTGCTAAGGGCGGGACTTTCAGCCGACAGCTGTTTGCAGATTGTGAACTCCGCCCTCATGGTGAAAAGTGAGGACGAATCGCTTTCAACGGTTGATGTTACAAGTGTTGACCTCTACACCGGCAAAACCACCTTCAAAAAAGCAGGCGCACCCGTAACATTTGTAAAGAAAAACGGCAGGGTAACGGTTCGTGAAATGCCGTCGCTCCCTGCAGGAATTCTAAACGGTATAAAATTTTCAACCGACACGGTAAATCTGACAACGGGGGATATGATTGTTATGGTATCAGACGGTGTAATTACGGGCGATGACAAATGGCTCGAAAAGCTTATTCGCACATGGAATGAGGGCAGTACCCAGGATCTTGCAAAGGCTGTTGTTGACGAGGCGGTAAAGCACCGTAAGGCCGACCGTGAGGACGATGTCACCGCCGTTGCAATCAGAATTACGGAGAACGGACATTGATTCAAATTAAGTTAAAAATTGAAAAACGGAAAATATAGCGAAGTTAATCGGACACACGCAAGTAAAGGCACAGAATTTATGTAAAACAAATTCAGTAAATGTCACAAACCCGTAGGGGCGTTCATTGGACGCCCGCCTTGATGATACTGTTTGCTTATTCACATAATTTTTGATGTGATAAAAATTGTGCATTCAATTTTGCACGCAATGCGTGCAATCGTGTGCAACGCACACGAAGGGGAGAACACGGTTCGCCGCTACATTTTAATATCCACACAAAAACAGGCTGTACGCAATCTGTACAGCCTGTTGCTTTATGGCTTTCTTGTGCCGCAACCGCATGTTCCGACATAATTTTGATTTATCTTTCCACACTTTGGACATTGCCAAACATCGGTTTGAGCTGAAATCGGTTCAAAATTCGGCTTTTGACAACTACAGTTTGAGCAGTATCTTATGTTGGCAGGATTTGAATTTCCGCATTTCGGACACAGCCATTTTGTACTTACATTCGTTTTTTCGCGGCTTTCTTTTGTAATATAACTGTCAAATGCTTTATTTGCCGATGCGTTTACTTTTTGAATTGCACATGCAAAAATTATTGCAATTATTTCGAGAAATGCCGCAATCATCATACCTGTGAGATTTTCATCACGGTGATGATCTATATAAGATGATACATTCATTATAAATACGATTGTTGAAACAATTTCTAGAATAATAAATATAACTATATATACTATTCTTTCAGGGTGCTTTGCGCGGAAATCGGCAATAAATTCTTCTTTGTTTTTTATTGGTTCTTCATGCTTTTCGGTATGCTGTACATTATAATTTTGATTTGCATTTTGATTAGAAAAATTATCTGATACAACATTTCCTATTTGTGCGCCGCAGTGCTGACAAAATACACTTCCGTCAGCAATTTGTTTGCCGCATTTTTGACAATACATAAATAATTCCTCCTTAATTACTGTGAAAATTCACAGCTTATATAAGAATTATAATGTAGATTTTCACACTTGTCAATTAAAATTCTAAAATTTCTCATAATTTTAAACAAAAATTCGCAAAATACTTATAATTAAGTTATTAAATATATGAGGTGATATTATGATTGGTGAACGCTTACAGGAACTTCGCAAAGACCACGGCGTGTCGCAGGCACAGCTTGCAGTGCTTTTGGGCGTGTCACACTATACGATATCATCATACGAATGTAACCGTAGTGATCCCGATGATAATTCAAAAATAATCATTGCAAAACTTTTTGATGTGTCGGTTGACTATCTCATCGGTCTGATTGACGAACCGCTCTCGTTCAACCGCAACATTCGCTCTGTTTCTCTTCCGCAGTCATTTACAAAAGAGGAATGTGGCGATGTGCTTGACTATATAAAGTATCTCGAATTCAAAAAGAGTAAAATTAATGAATAAAAACAACCCTTATCCGTTTGTGAGATAAGGGTTGTTTTGGAATTTGTTGGTGTTAATGGATTTCATAAAAGAACTTGAGTAGGATATAATATGTTTGAAATTTATTATTGGGGAACGAATTAGGCTTTAAAATGCAAAAATGTTCCCCAAGATGCATTGACTGTTGGGGAGAATTGTATTATACTTTTACAAGAGAATGTACCCCAAAGGAGAATTATAATGGCTGCAAAATACAATGAAATACAAGAGTTACTAAGAAGCCGTGCTGACCTTAATGCAAGGTTAAATTTAATGCCGTATGACGGAACTCCCGAAATTAAGGAACGAGGTAATGAAAAATATCTTTATGTGAGAAAGCGTGTTGCAGGAAAACAGACATCAACTTATGTAGGTGCATATACGGAAGAATTATATAATTTGCTCCTCCGCAATGCCAGAGAAGCCCGTGAAATCAGGAAAGAACTTCGTAGTATAGATAAACAACTTGCAAATGCGGGATATTCAGAAGATGAACTTTCTTCTGATGTTATAAACAATATTGCGTTTGCCCGTGCAAATATGAAAATGAATATATATGATCAGGCTGTTCTTGAGGGCGTTGCTACATCATTCCCACAAACTGAAGAAATCATAGATAACGGTAAAATTTCTGGTGTGACTGCAACAGATGTTCAGAAAATTTTGAATTTAAAACACGCATGGGAATTTATTTTGGATCGTGATGTAATAGCAAGTCGTTCCGATTACTATATGCTCAGCCATATAGCAAGAGTTGTTAATGAAGGATTTTTTGCGGAAGGCGGAAGAATTAGAGGAGTTCCGGTTACTATCGGAGGTTCTTCATATGTTCCACCGTTGCCTAATGAGTTGGATGTAAAAGAAAAAATCCGTGAAATTATAGAAGAAAGTGATGAAGTTATCAATACGGCAATTAAGTTGTGCCTTTATTGTATGAAAACACAAATATTTCTTGACGGTAACAAGCGTGCCTCTGTAATTTTTGCAAATCACTATCTTATTTCACACGGTGGCGGATTTCTGGTGATTCCTGAAAAGGAAGTGCCTGAATTTAAAAGACTGCTTGTAAAATACTATGAGGGTGAAGATATAACCGTAATTGCAGATTTTATGAAAAAGTATTGTTGGAAAAAGATAGAGTAAAAACAAAAAAAGAAAGTACCCGTTTGAGTACTTTCTTTTTTGGTGCGCCAACAGGGACTCGAACCCCGGACCGACCGGTTATGAGCCGGTAGCTCTAACCAACTGAGCTATTGGCGCGTATTCTGTTTTCATTTGACAAGATGTTTATGCAATGTCAAATATCGTAATCAGCTTACGCAAAAAATATTATATCAAACTTTCCTTTGATTGTCAATGATTTTTATGCCGTAATATTCATTGTGGTTTTGCACAGTAAATTTAAATAAACTTACTTTTCACTTGTTCAAATCAACTGCTTGTGTTATAATTGCCTTATACAGACGGTGAAGATACACTTGACCGAAAAATAATTTGGAGGTTTTTAATATGGCAGAAATAAAAGCGTTCAGAGGAATGCGTTACAACACGGAAAAAGCAGGTGAAATTTCTCAGCTTTGCTGTCCGCCTTATGACATCATAAGTGAGGAACAAAGACTCGGTTATATCAGTGAAAACGAGTATAATATCATTCGGCTTGAGCTTCCGAAAGAGGGCGAAAACCCGTATCAGACAGCAAGAGAAATCCTTGATATGTGGCGGAACAGGGGCGTTCTTGTGAGTGAGGACAAGCCTGCAATCTATGTTTATGAGGAAGAATTTACGGCTTACGGCGAACGCAAGAGCATCAAGGGTATCATCGCCCGTGTTCATCTTGAAGAGTTTGAAAAGGGAATCATTCTTCCGCACGAGTTCACTCTTTCAAAGGCTAAAGAGGACAGACTTAATCTTATGAAGGCAACAAACTGCAATTTTAGTCAGATTTATGCCCTTTATATGGACAGCGAGCATACAACCCTCGCAACAATTGATAATGAATCTAAGGACACACCAAAGCTTGAATTTACCGACGGTGAGGGTGTTACTCACAGACTTTGGATTGTTACGGATGAAAATGTAATCGCAAAGCTTTGTGCAGATTTTGCCGACAGAAAGCTCTATATTGCAGACGGTCACCATCGCTATGAAACCGCTCTAAACTATCGAAACTACTGCCGTGAAAACGGTCTTTCAAAGGTTGGCGATCCTTGTGATTATCAGATGATTTACCTTGTTGACATGGAGCATCCGGGACTTGTTGTATTCCCGACACACCGCCTTGTGCGTGATTTGCCGGACTTTAATGTTGAAAAAGTTCTTGACGGTTGCAGGGAATATTTTGATGTAACCGAAATGAACGGTACGGACAATATGGAAAGCGAGCTTGCAAAGCTCTATGACGAGGGCAAAAAGGCATTCGGATTCTATGTCGGAAACGGAAAATGGTACAGGCTTGTGCTGAAAAATCTTGACATTATGGACAAGATTCTTCCCGAATTGAGCGAACCGTCAAGACAGCTTGATGTTACCGTTCTCCATTCACTTGTGCTTGAAAGAATTTTCGGCATTGATAAGGAAAATATGGCAAATCAGATTAACCTTACATACACAAAGTTCTTCTCAGAGGCTGTTGAGGGCGTTGACAACGGCAAGTTCCAATGCTCGTTTGTGCTTAATCCAACAAGAGTAACCGAAATCCGTGATGTTGCCGCCGCCGGCGAAAAGATGCCGCAGAAGTCAACATATTTCTATCCGAAGATGATTACGGGCATGGTTATGAATGATATCGGAGTTGAATAATGAACGAAAAGATGCGTAGAAAAGACAGGGAAACTACCGAAGAAAGAGCCTATGAAATCCTTAAAAACGGTGAATACGGCATTTTGTCAACAATCGGCGAGGACGGCTATCCCTACGGTGTGCCTGTAAATTTTGCCGTTGAGGGCAACAAAATTTATTTCCATTGCGCTCCGAATTCGGGCTTGAAACTGAAAAATGTTGAATACAGCAACAAGGTTTCGTTTTGCACGGTTCAAAACAACAGAATTGACGGAGCAAAGCTGACTTCAAAATACGAAAGTGCGGTTGTGTTCGGTACGATTGCAAAATCGGTTAAAAACAAGAACAGAGGTCTTGAACTGATTGTTGAAAAATATGCTCCCGAATTTATCGAAAGCGGAAAAAGGTGCATAGAGAAATCGGGCAGTATGACAGGCGTTTATGAAATCACAATCGAAAAAATCACGGGCAAGGAAAATAAATAGTTTATTTACAATTGTTTAAGGGCAGAATATGAAAGAGGTGAGTATATGAAAATTCTTGTTGTCTTTACGGGCGGTACAATCGGCTGTGTGCGTAAAGGCGAGGTGCTTTCGCCCGACAATGAGCAGAAATATATGCTCACGCAGATGTATCTTGACAGGTACGGCGATGTTGATTTTGACACGGCTGAGCCTTATACCGTCCTCAGCGAAAATCTTGAGGGCTGTCACATGAACCGGCTTGCCGACTGTCTGCAAAGCTATGATTTGAACAGCTATGACGGCATTGTTGTAACTCACGGAACGGACACCCTGCAATACACCTCTGCATTTCTTGCTTATATTTTTGACGGCTTAAATGTGCCGATTGTGCTTGTTTCGGCAAATTATCCGCTTGATGACAGCCGTTCAAACGGCTTTGAAAATTTTGTCGGTGCGATTGATTTTATAAAATCGGGCAGCGGAAACGGTGCTTTTGTTTCGTATAAAAACGCCGATTTGCCCGTGACAATTCACAGAGCGTCAAGACTTATTGCACATTCGGCATACAGCGATGAACTGCACAGCATTTTTGACGAAAGCTGCGGCAAAATTCAGAACGGACTTTTTGTGAAGAATACCCGTTATAAGGCATTAAAAAGCGGATTCGCTTTTGATGAAAGTGTCCGACTTTCGGATAACAGCAATGTGCTGAAAATTTCCGCAACGGTCGGTATGCAGTATCCTGAAATTACGGAAAATGTAAAAGCCGTTCTCCTTGAGGGATTCCATTCGGGTACGCTGAATACAGACGGTAAGGCTTTGAACGACTTTTGTCAAAAAGCAAAAGCAATGAATATTCCCGTATTTTTGACGGGTGCGTGCAAGGGCTTTTATTACGAAAGCAAGCTGAAATTTGACGGGCTTAATATAACAGTTCTGCCTCCTGCATCACCGATTGCAATGTACATCAAGCTGTGGCTTTTGCCGAAAAGTGAATTTGACAAGGCCTTTTTGCCCTGTGCAGAAGATTTTTAATGTTAAGTTTTATAACATTTTAATAAATTAATCTTATAATATATTAAAAAATAACAAAAATAATTTTTGATATTGACTTATAAAAACAAATAATATATATTAATATTTGCAAATTATTGATTTTATAACGATGCGCATCAAAAGATTAATAAAATTGCAGTTATTACATACAGGAGATGGTTTTATGAGAATAATCAAGAAAAAATTTTCAATTGCTTTATGCTTAATGTTGGCAATTGCAATGTGTAGTCTTTCTATCGTTAATACAGCTGCGTTATCAATGCTTTCTGCTGATGTGGCTGATAATAGCGATTTAAAAACCAAAATTGGATATATAGATTTTTCATATTGTTATAAATCAAAAACTTTGGGTGAAGATGTAAAACAAGATCTTAAAAATGTCGAAAAATATATAAAACAAACGAAAAAGTATTCTTTATCTGATTTGAATAAATTAATAAAAAAGGCTGATAAAGCGTCCTTTGATACATATTCAATTAGTAAAGGAACTGATTATAGTAAATACTTGCCAACATCAAAGGTTCAATTGAACAGTTATGAAAAGAAAGTCTTTAATAGTAATCCTACCTATGGTATGGTTGTATTGGTTCAGGCGGATTATGCGAATAAACAAGAAAAAAATAGATTTGGTTCAAATACTATGGGAACAAATGGGGATGCTTTTCGACATGCATTGTGGAATGCGATGGGTGCACGCGGAACAAGTGTAAAATATATGGAACAGTTCGCAACTGCCCATGAAAAAGGTTCGCGCAATTATAATCCTAGAAGCGTAGATACCCAAATGGATTTGAAAAATAATGCTATCGGAAGAAATTTGTTAAAATCCATGAAATTCCCAAATAGACCACCTAATGGAATGACAATACCATTTATTATAACAACGAATATAGCAAATGCTGTTAACAGTGGTAAAATGGTAAGATATGTAGATGTAAAAAAACAAAAAAAGTATAATAAACTTATAAAAACAAATTCTTCATCTAAAAATTAAGGAGGAAAAATGAGAAAAAGTTTGGCACTGACAATTTCGTTAATTATTATGTGTCTGTTTGCAGTAGGTTGTTCGCAGAACGAGTTGAAGCCGAATGACAGTATTGCAACTGAAATAAGCAAAATTCAGAATACCGAAAAGGGAATTTCGCTTGATTCATATGCAGACAGTTGGGATAATGTGCTGATTGATTCATCATATGATATTAAAACAGCTGTCGAAAATCTAAAAATCAAAAATGCCGAAAAACTGTCGGTTACAGGTGTTGACGATACATTGGTCATTGCTTTTATCAAAGATAATTCAATTACCGAATACGCTTTGATTGATAACAAAAACAAAGAAGTGTTTGATATTCTTTTTGATTATATGTATCAAAACACAAACAAAATTTATCCTAAAGGAACACTGTTTGAGAAAAATTAACAAAACCGCATAAATAAAAATAAGGACAAATGACTTGATGACTGTCATTTGTCCTTTTAGGTTATTGTATTAAATTATTCGTCTTTGCTTTTATCTTTGAAATTATCTTCTGTTATGTTGTAGGTTGCACCGACAACTTCCTGAGTAAGATACTTTTCGTTTTCGGCAAGCTTTTCCGAACGGTTGTCTGCCTCCTCATTTTCTTTACCCGGCCATTTCTTGTAAACCACCTTGAGAAGAATAGGTGTTGCAAGCGATGAAACGATGATGAGAATAATAATAGGAGCAAAAAACTGCGGTGCCATAAGACCTGTGTCAAGTCCCTTCTTGGCAACGATAAGACCGACCTCACCACGGTTCATCATACCTACGCCGATTTTGAGCGAGTCGGGCATATTGAATTTGCAAAGCTTTGCCGTACCGCCGCAGCCGATAACCTTTGTCAAAAGTGCAACTGCAACGAGTGCAATTGAGAACCAGAGCATTGAAAGGTTGAAATCGTTAAAGCTTGTCTGAAGTCCGATACTTGCAAAGAATACAGGTCCGAAAATCATGTACGAGCTGACATCCATCTTTCTTTCGATGTACTGTGAATCCTTGATGTTACAGAGGATAATACCTGCAACATAAGCGCCTGTGATGTCTGCAATTCCGAAAAATTCTTCCGCACAATATGCACACGCAAAGCAGAGAACAAGGCCGAAAATCGGAATTCTTCTTGAGTGCGGCCAGAGTTTGTCGAGCCACTTGAAGAGAAAATAAAGTGCAAAGCCGAGTATAAATGCAAGAACAAAGAAAAGTACAATGTTGATGCAAACGGACACAGGCTGAACATCGGGGCTTTTGAAACCGATTACAACGGTGAGAAGTACGATGCCGATAACATCGTCTATAATTGCGGCTGAAAGAATTGTTGTTGCAACCCTTCCTTTCAGGTGTCCCATTTCTTTAAGAGCCTGAACAGTAATACTAACCGAGGTTGCCGCAAGGATTGTTCCCATAAATACAGCCTCAAGCATCGCAAGGTCACCGTCACCAAAGCCGAATACAAGGTAAACAGCCGCACCGCCTGCAACCGAAACGATTACACCGGCAAACGCAACAAGCAAGGCAACAGGTCCTGTTTTGATAAGCTCTTTAAGATCCGTTCCCAGACCTGCCGAGAACATCAGCAAAATAACGCCGATTTCAGCCATACCTGAGATGAACCCGTCATACGAAACAAAATTAAGCATACAAGGTCCTACGATAAGGCCTGCAATAATCTCACCCACAACCTGCGGTGCGCCAAGCTTTCTGGCAACAATACCGAGAAGCTTTGCCGCAACAAGGATTATGGCAAGATTTTTCAGAATATCAAGTGTGTTAATTTCCATAACTTCTTTTTCGGACAGACTTCAAACGCCTCCTAAACGGCAGTCTGACCGACTCTCCTTTCTCTCTTATAAAACCGAATATATTCTATCACAATCGACAGCGATTTTAAATAAATATTTTGAAGTTCGACAAAAATCGCACTTTGCACAAATTAACGAATAATACAGCTTGAAAAATATGCAAAAAGTCTTTTTATGTATTATTGCTCTTAAGGGTTGGAATGCTTGCTTTTATGAGTTTTGTCATATGCTCGGAAATCACTGAAACCGATTCAATAAGTTCATCCGAATAATCGTTTGTGTTCTCTTGATTTTCAACAAAGGCATAGTATCCGCCGTAGATTGCGTAGTCAAGAAGTGTGCAGAATTTCTTATCGTTTATATATTCCGGGCAGTTCTCGAAAATCATATTTTTCAATGATTTTGAAAGCTTTACTATAAGATTGGGATGTTGTGAACCGGAAAAAACCGTGTTTGTCAGTGCCTTGTTTTCGGTCATTGCACCCAGAAGATTGCGATAAAATTTTACGGGCTCGTCAATCATCATCTGCGGATTGCTTATGGTACTTACAATGCCGTCAACTACCTCGCTCTCAATTTTGTCCGAAAGGTCGAACATATCCTCATAATATGTGTAGAAGGTCGATTTATTGATGAGTGCTTTTTCACAAAGCTCCTTAACGGTAATTTTGCGCAGTTCTTTTTTTGAACGCAGATTTACAAATGCGTCAAAAATACTTTTCTTGCTTTTCATAACTCTTATGTCCAAAGATAATCACCTGATTTTAAAATTAGTCGGTTTTCCGACGAAAGTAGCGTAATTGTCGCTTGTTTATGCTTTCGTTATTGTATATTATAACAGTATGGGATAAGTGTGTCAAAAATAAAAATTACGGATGAAACACGCATTCCATGACCATTTTTTGGAACGATTTTCACAGCAACTGACAATATTTCAGGCGAATCGACAAAATTATTTACATAAAAATCGTTTTTACCACTTGTATATTTGGTGAAAATATATTATACTATACTTGTATTATTGAAGAACTGCCTACAATCGCAGAAAAGAGGGTTACTATGGCTTTTAAAATCAATGACGAAAGAGCGCCGCTTGATCAGTTTTTACAGGGCGAATCTGTTCGTGCTTATGAATTTTTAGGCTCACACTTTGTGAACTGGGACGGCCGTCAGGGCGTTGTTTTCAGAGTATGGGCACCGAACGCATTGTCCGTTTCGGTGGTCGGTGATTTTAACGACTGGAACAATGACGCAAACTTTATGTACAAAATCTCGGACGGCGGCGTCTGGGAGTTGTTTATTGAGGGAATTCCGGAGTTTGCCTGCTATAAATATTGTGTCGAAACCCCGTGGCATGAGAGAAGGCTCAAAACCGATCCTTATGCTTTTCATTGCCAGACTCGTCCCGACAACGCATCCCGTGTTTACGAGATTGACGGCTACGAGTGGCATGATGAAAAGTGGTATGATTACAAAAAAGAGCATCCGCACAAGAGTATGCCTGTCAATGTTTACGAGGTAAACGCAGGTTCTTGGCGTAAGTATGAGGACGGTAATGTTTTCAGCTATCGCAAGCTTGCTGATGAGCTTATTCCTTATGTTAAGAATATGGGCTACACTCACATTGAGTTTATGCCTCTTACAGAATATCCGTTTGACGGCAGCTGGGGATATCAGGTTACAGGCTACTTTGCCGCAACATCCCGTTACGGTGAGCCGAAAGACCTTATGTATTTTGTGGACAGATGTCATGAAGAGGGCATCGGCGTTATCCTTGACTGGGTTCCTGCCCACTTCCCGAAGGACGCACACGGTCTTGGCAGATTTGACGGTACAGGCTGTTATGAATATGAAGATCCCCGTATCGGTGAACACAAGGAATGGGGTACATATATCTTCAATTACGGCAGATATGAGGTAACAAGCTTCCTCCTTTCATCTGCAATGTTCTGGCTTGACAAGTATCATGTTGACGGTATCCGTGTTGACGCCGTTGCATCAATGCTTTATCTTGACTACAACAGAAATGACGGCGAGTGGATTGCAAACGCATACGGCGGAAGAGAAAATCTTGTTGCCGTTGATTTCCTGCAGAAGCTCAACACGGTTGTACATATGTTCCACCCCGAGGCTATGATGATTGCCGAAGAAAGTACGGCATGGCCGAATGTTACTCGCTATCCGATTAAGGATATGGGACTCGGCTTTGACTACAAGTGGAATATGGGTTGGATGAACGATATGCTTTCGTACATCTCACTTGATCCGTTGTGGAGAAATTATCACCATGACACCCTTACATTCAGCATGGTTTATGCTTTTTCCGAGAACTTTATGCTCCCGATTTCTCATGATGAAGTTGTTTACGGCAAGGGTTCTCTCATCAATAAAATGCCCGGCGACTATGACATGAAGTTCAGCGGTGTGAGAGGTTTCGTAGCGTATATGATGGCTCACCCGGGTAAGAAGCTTATGTTCATGGGCAGTGAAATCGGTCAGTTTGACGAGTGGAATGCGAACGAGGAGCTTGAATGGAACCTTCTTTCATTTGAAAAGCACCGTCAGCTTAACCTTTTCTTTGCTGAGGTAAACAAGTTCTATCGTGATGTTCCTGCCATGCATGAGAACGACTATGATTGGGACGGTTTCCAGTGGATTGCACTTGATGACTACAAGAACAGCATCATTTCGTTCCGCAGAATTGCTTATGACGGCAGTGAAATCATCTGCGTGTGTAACTTCCAGCCTGTTCAGCACGATAACTATGTTGTTGGTGTGCCCGAATACGGCATTTATGAAGAAGTGTTCAACTCCGAGGCTGAAGAATTCGGCGGTTGCGGAATCAGAAACGAGGGCGAGCTCAAGGCTAAAAAGAAGAAAGACCACGAGCTCAACTATTCAATGGAAATCACAGTTCCGCCGCTTGCTGTTATGTATTTCAAGCTTAAAAAGAAGCTGGCTCTTCCCGTAAAGAAAAAGACTACGGCAAAGAAGGACGCCGCTCTTGCAAAGCTTAAAGCCGAAAAGGCAAAGAAATCGGCAAAGGCTGCTCCGAAAAAGGAAGATAAGGCAGAGAAAGTAAATGTTGAGGCAAAGTCTGCAAAGGCAGAAGCAACCGCTGAAAAGATTGAAAAGAAAGCCGAACCCGCTCCCGAAAAGCCCGTTAAAAAGGCAGTAAAAGCAGTTAAGGAGAAAACTCCTGCTCCTGCTGAGGTTGAGAAAAAAGCTGAAAAAACAGAAAAAGCAGAAAAAGCAGTTAAGGCTGAAAAAGTCGAGAAAACCGAAACTGCCGTAAAGGCTGAAAGCAAAACCGTAAAAGCTGAAAAGAAAACAACAGCTAAAAAATAATCAAAATATTACAAATCATTTGTGCCGACGGATTTTTCTGTCGGCATTTTTGTTTGCCCGAAAACGCATTACATACAAAATTTTTGTAAAGTCTATTGTTATTGTGACCGTATTTGTGGTATAATCATTTAAATGCGGAATGCCGAAAATTGCCGTTTGAACGGCACAAAATTGTCGGCTGATTTTAATTTTGATTATTACGGAGAATTTTATATGAAAATCGACAACAAAAAGGCAAGAATAATTCTTGCGGTTATTATTGCGGTGAGCCTTGTCATAAGCACGGTTTATATGTTTTCAAAACAGGGCTTTCACGAGGACGAGCTTTTGACCTATAACCTTGCAAATTCCTCAAAACAGCTTAATGTTGACGGAGGCTGGAACAGTCCCGAGGATTTCAACGAGTATCTTGCCGTGTCGCCCGATGACAGATTCGACTATGCTCAGGTATATGAAAATCAGATTATAGATGCGTCGCATCCGCCTCTCTATTACGCACTTGTTCACACGGTCTGTTCGTTTTTTCCGGGCGTGTTCTCAAAATGGCTTGCCTATTCAATAAATGTGCTTGCCATGGCAGGCATTTTGATTATGCTTTATAAAATCGGACGGAAAATCACGGGCAACAATCTTTACGCCTTGATCGGTGCGGGGGCATATGCTCTGAGTATTGCGTGTATTACCACGACAATTTATCTCAGAATGTACGCAACGCTTACCTTCTGGGTGCTTGCGTTCGTTTATATGAGCATAAAGCTCTATGAAAAAAAGAACACCGTCGGCATAAAGGACTGCATTCTGCTTGCAGTTACAGTGCTTTGCGGTGTGCTTACCCAGTATTATTTCATCCTCTTTGCAGGACTTACGGGACTTGTTTTCCTTGTGTTCAAAATCAAGGAAAAGTGCGGTAAAGACCTTATTAAGTACATTATTGCAGCTGTTGTTGGTGCAGGACTTGCACTCTGCATTTATCCGTACATAATCTCGAATGTACTCGGCGGTAACCGTGGACTCAGTTCGCTTGATATGTCGGCGCTTGATATGATTACGGTTGTGACCTATGTTTTCTACAAGCTTTGCACCTATGTTCAGATTCTTGCAAAGGATATGTTCATCAATCAGGTTTGGCTGCTCGGACTTTGTACAGCCGCAGTTATCGGATTCGGAATTTATTTCCGCTTTGTGAAAAAGGTAAAAATTCCTAAAAAGGCGATGTTTGCCGTAGTTCCGGCAGTTTGCTATTTCATCGGCATTTCACTTGTTTCACCGTTTAACAGCGACCGCTATGTTATGGCATCACTTCCGCTGATTGCGATGCTTTTTGCATTCTCGTTCATCAGAATTTTCACACTTTTCAAAAATCAGAAGATACGCCTTGCCGTGCCTGTATGCATTTTGCTTGCGTCAGTCACAGCGTTTGTTACGGTTAAGCCCTATTACACATACGGCAAAACAAATCTCTATGAGCCAAAGACAGACAACTGTATTTTTGTCGGAACTGCAATGCTTGAATGGAACAAGTGTATTGACAAGTTTATGAACTACGACAGCACAATGATTGTTCAGAGTTCAAAGTTCTCTCCGACTCTCGGTGATGAGCTTGAAGAATTTGCCGAAAAACGAGGAGTTATCACCAACGGAAAGGTTTCTTCGCTTGCCGAGGCATTTATGTTTAACGGCGACACAAATAAGCAGGAAACCGACAGCATGGAAAAACTCAAAACGGACAAAAAGCTTGCGTCACTTGACGAGGTAACGGTTTATGTTTCCCGCCTTGCAGACAAAGATGATGTGCTTAAATACATAACGGAAAACACAAAATTTAAGAATTATGAGCTTATTCAGGCTGATTACAGCTTTGAAGATTTCTACAACTGGTACGACTATTTTGTTGAAACCGAGTCGTATTGCAATGTTTATCGTTTTTATTAACAGAGGTGTTTAAAATGAATTCGGATAAAATCGATCGCAAAAATTCTATCGGTGTAGCATTTTCAGGCGGCGGACTTCAAGGTATTGCTCACATCGGTGCTGTTCAGGCTCTTTATGAACTCGGAATCCATCCGCAGTATGTTTCGGGTACAAGCTCGGGTGCGGCAATGGCGGCAATCGTTGCAATGGGCTGTGATTCCGATGAAATGAAAAGAGTTGCAAAAAAGCATTGGAAAACTCTTGCCGAAATCGACAACGGCCTTATTTTCAAATCTCTTGCACAGCTTATTCTAAATAAAAAGATTCAGAAAGACGGCATCAAGTCGGGTGAACTGATTGAAGATGTTATCCGTGACATTATGAATGAAAAAGGAATAACAGGCTTTGAAAATCTTCCGATTAACCTTTCAATCTGTACGGTTGACACGCTTACAACCGATGAATGTATTTTTACAACCAAGGAAGAAAATCTTGAAAACGAGCATATTCACTACATAACAGGCGCTCCGCTTGAAACTGCTGTTCGTGCAAGTATGTCGTTCCCTGCAATTTACACAACCTGTCCTTATGACAAGTACAACTTTATTGACGGCGGTTCAAAGGACAATTTGCCCGTAAAAATTCTGCGTGATATGGGCGTCGGCAAGGTTCTTGCAATCGGCTTTGATATTATGACCTACAATCCCGACGCAGGCCTTGGCGGTCTTATTAAGGTTATTTGGCGTGCGCTTGATGTTTATTCAATTGACGGCACAAGAGAGTCAAAGAAAATGGCTGACCTTGCAATTGATATCAAAAATGAAAACACACAGCTTTTCTCAATGGACAGCGTTGACGAAACCATTCAGGAGGGCTACGATGCGATTATGGCTCACAAGGACGAAATTTTAAAGGTTTTCGGTGAGCAAAACAGTGCGGAATAATTAAGATTAAAGAGGACTTCTTTTTTGAGAAGTCCTTTTGATGTAGATGAAACGAGGATTTTATGTTAAAAATTTTGAATAAAACCCGAAAGGTATCGGGCAAAATGTCCGTACCAAAACAAATTATGACAACATTCTTTGCTCTGCTTTTTGGCGGTGGCATGGGAATTGTCGCAAAGTTTCTTGATTTGAACAGACTGCCGAGCTTTCTCGATTGGCTTGATTTGTCAAACTTTTTGGGCAGAACAGCACCGTGGATTTTTATTGCCGTGTGCCTTGCCGTATTCAGCAAATCACCCTTAAAAGCAGGAATTAATGTTTTTGCGTTTTTTGTGGGAATGTTAATAGGTTACTATGTGTGGACAAGTGTTTTTGCAGGCTTTTATCCCGATATTCCGTACCTTATGAGGTGGCTGATTCTTGCTGTTGTATCACCGTTTTTGGCATTTCTGATTTGGTATGCAAGGGGACGGGGTGCGCTTGCAATCGGAATTTCTTCCGTACTCATAGCAATATTCTGTTGCTTTGCATTTAATCTCAACTTTGCCGATTTCAGAATTCTGTACTTCCCCGAATTTATACTTTGGCTTGCAAGCATCGGAATTTTGTTCAAGGATGTAAAACAGAGTGCTTTTTCTCTGCTGATTTCAATTCCCGTTGCCCTTTCGCTTGAATACACGGGACTTCTCGGAATTATCGGCATTGGTTGATATTTTTAAATCTCTGTTGTATAATCTAAGTGCAGATTATTTGCATCTCTAAAGTGATGTAAATAATCATAGAAATTCAAAATGTGAAGAATGTAAAAATTTGCAGGAGGGTGATTTTTGTGGATATCAGCGTTGGCGACAGAGTTGAGATGAAAAAACAGCACCCATGCGGCTGCAAAACCTTTGAAATTCTGCGTGTGGGAATGGATTTTAAGATAAAATGCGAAAAATGCGGCAGAGAGGTTATGGCGCCCCGTGCAAAGATTGAAAAAAATATTAAAAAAATTTTGACGGAGTAAGATATATATGTTTGAAAAAATCGAAATATTTGACAAAAGGTACTCCGAGCTTTCCGAAAGGCTCTACCAGCCGTCAGTAGCGGGCAATCCCGAGGAATATCAGAAAATTATGAAGGAAATCAAGTCGATTGAGGAAATCGTTTTGACCTACCGTAAATACAAAGAGGCTGTTCAGACCGAAAAAGACAGCCTTGAAATTCTTGAGGAAACAAGCGACAAAGAGCTTAAAGAGCTTGCTCAGATTGAGCTTGACGAGGCTAAGGATAATATCAAAAATCTTGCGGAAGATTTGAAAATTCTGCTTTTGCCGAAAGATCCGAACGATGAACGAAATGTTATTGTTGAAATCCGTGGCGGTGCAGGCGGTGAGGAATCGGCTCTGTTCAGTGCGGTTCTGTTCAGAATGTACTCGATGTATGCCGAAAAGAAGGGCTTCAAAATCGAGATTATCAATGCCAATGAAACCGAAATCGGCGGTTACAAGGAAATTTCCTTTATGATTGAGGGCGAGGGTGCATACTCACGCTTTAAGTACGAAAGCGGTGTTCACCGTGTTCAGCGAGTACCCGAAACCGAAAGTCAGGGCAGAGTTCACACATCGACAACAACCGTTGCGGTTTTGCCGGAGGCAGAAGATGTTGAGCTTGAAATTGATCCGAATGACCTCAAAATTGACACCTTCCGTTCAAGCGGCGCAGGCGGTCAGCATATCAACAAAACAAGTTCTGCAATCCGAATCACTCACTTGCCCACAGGTATGGTAGTTGAGTGTCAGGATGAGAGAAGTCAGTACAAGAACAAGGACAAGGCTCTTAAAGTTCTCAAAAGCCGACTTCTCAAGGACAAACAGGACAAACAGGCGAGTGAAATTGCCGAAAACAGAAAAATGCAGGTAGGTACGGGCGACCGCAGTGAGCGAATCCGCACATATAACTATCCGCAGGGCAGAGTAACCGACCACAGAATCGGTCTTACTCTCTACAAGCTTGAAGAAATTCTCAACGGCAGCCTTGACGAAGTGATTGATGCACTTGTTGCCGCTGACAGAGCCGAAAAGCTCAAAGAAAGTATGGAAAAATAATCCGGTGATAATTGTGAAAACATTGTTGTTAAAAAATACAGAGGAAGATATAAAAACAGCCGCAGAGCTGCTTAAAAACGGCGGTGTTGTAGGAATCCCGACCGAAACAGTTTACGGGCTTGCGGCTGACGCACTCAACCCCGAGGCCGTAAAGAAGATTTTTAAAGCAAAGGGCAGACCCGGGGATAATCCGCTGATTGTCCACATCTGCGATTTTTCCGATATTGAAAGACTTAACCTTGTGACGAAAATTCCCGACACGGCAAAAAAACTTGCCGATGCGTTCTGGCCGGGACCGCTCACAATGATTATGAAAAAGTCGGATGTTATTCCGAATGAAGTTTCGGCAGGACTTGACACGGTTGCAATCCGTTTTCCGAGCCACAAAACCGCACAGGCGATTATCCGTGAATCGGGTACGGTTCTTGCCGCACCTTCGGCAAATATTTCGGGCTCACCCAGTCCGACAACCGCACAGCATGTTATGAATGATATGGACGGCAAAATCGACGCTGTTCTTGACGGCGGTGCAAGTGAGGTAGGTCTTGAAAGCACGGTAATCACTCTTGCGGGAGATGTTCCGAGGGTGCTTCGCCCGGGCGGAATTACGGTTGAAATGCTCGAGAGTGTCCTCGGCAAGGTTGAAGTTGATGATGCGGTTTTGCACAAACTTGCAGACAATGTTAAGGTTGCAAGCCCCGGTATGAAGTACAAGCACTATGCGCCAAGGGCGAGAGTAATACTTCTTAATTGCAACGATGAGCAATATATTGATTATGTAAACAAAAAGGCGGCAAAGGGAGTTGCGGCGCTCTGTTGTGACGAGGATATTCCGCTTTTGAAAACTCCCGTTTTCTCTCTCGGAAAACGAAACGACTATACAAGACAGGCTCACACGCTTTTTGACGAGCTTCGCAGAATTGATGAGGACGACAGCGTTAAGGTTGTATATTCAAGACTGCCAAAAACGAACGGCGTCGGAATGGCTGTTTACAACCGACTTATAAGAGCGGCAGGCTTTGAGGTGATTGACCTTGAACAGAATTAAAATTGTCGGTCTTACGGGACAGAGCGGTGCGGGAAAAAGCACGGTTTCGGCATATTTTGCCAAAAACGGAATGTGTGTTATAAATGCTGACGAGATTGTAAAAAATCTTTACACTCCCAATTCCGTATGCTTAAAGGCTGTTTCGGGTGTTTTCGGTCAGGATATTATCCTTTCTGACGGCAACATTGACAGACCGTTGCTTGCCAAAAGGGCATTTTCAAGCAAAGAAAACACACATTTGCTCAATTCAATTGTTCATCCGTTTGTTACATATGAATTTATGCAGATGGCGAAACAGGCTCAGACAGACGGCAAAAGCGTTGTGATTTATGACGCTCCTCAGCTTTTTGAAAGCGGTGCCGATGTGTTTTGCGACCTTATTGTAAGCGTTACCGCAAAAAAGGAAATAAGGCTTGAGCGAATCTGCAAAAGGGATAACATTGACATTTCCCGTGCAGAGCTAAGAATGTCTGCACAGCTTGACGAGAAATTTTTCAGAAGTCACAGCGACATTGTCATTGAAAACAATTTTTCTATAGAGCAAGTCGAGCTTGCCGCACAAAAGGCGGCAGAGGCTATTAACAACCTGATGAGGTGATAGGATGCCCCAATCAAGGCGATATAAAAAGAAAAAAAGTGCAGGAAAGGCGATTTTGGCATGGATAATTGTGCTTGCAATTCTTGCGGCGGCAGTATTTGTGTTTGTTTCGGTCTTTTACGAGGACACAAAGAAAAAGCTTGATGAGATGAATTATCCACGCACCTACAGCACATATGTTGAAAAAGCCGCCAAGGATTATGACCTTGATCCTGCGTTGATATATGCCGTAATCCACACGGAAAGCGGCTTTGACCCGAAAGCCGAATCGGGCGTCGGAGCAAAGGGTGTTATGCAGATGATGCCATCGTCCTTTGAGTGGCTACAGGAGCAAAGAGGTTGTGCGGGACAGTACACCGAGGATGACCTGTTTGACCCCGAAATCTGTATTGATTACGGAAGTTATCTTTTAAAATATTTTTACGATTATTACGGCACGGAACGCTCGGCAATTGCCGCATATAATGCCGGCTTTGTTGTAAGCGACTGGCTCAACGATACTAATTACAGTTCGGACGGAAAAAATCTTGATTCCATTCCGTATCCCGAAACAGAGAATTATGTTGACAAGGTTGAAAGTGCCAAGGAAATGTATATAAAACTTTATTATTCACAATCTAATTAAGTGCAAAGATGTTCCGATGCCTTTGGCGGCGGATTTCAAAATAAAATGGTTTTGCCGTGTTTTACGGCACAGAAAGGACGGTTATTATGGCTGAAGAAAAGTCAAAGACAACTTTATTAAAGGAAAAAATTATGATGACCGAACCGAAGGGCGTTAAGGCTCTTTCGGAGGAAGAAATTAAAAAGGCAGACAGCTTTTGCGATGGTTACAAAAAGTTTCTTGATAACTCACCCGTTGAGCGTGAGGCTGTTCGCTATACTGTTGAGCTTGCCAAAAAAGCAGGTTTTGCAGAGTATGAGCAGGACAAAGAATATAAGGCCGGTGACAGGCTTTATTATGTAAACCGTGACAAGGCTGTTGCTCTTGCCGTAATCGGTAAAAACGGTGTTAAGAACGGTGCAAGGCTTGCAATCGCTCATATTGATTCCCCGAGAGTTGACCTCAAACCGAATCCTCTTTTTGAGGCAAACAATCTTGCTTTCTTTAAGACTCATTACTACGGCGGTCTTAAAAAATATCAGTGGACAACAATTCCGCTTTCACTTCACGGTTCGGTTGTAAAGCTTGACGGTACAAGAGTTGACATCTGCTGGGGCGATGATGAGAACGAAAGCTGTTTCTGCATTACCGACCTTCTTCCGCACCTTGCAAGGGAGCAGGCGTCAAAGCCAATGGCAAAGGCAATTGAGGGCGAAAACCTCAATGTTATCCTCGGCTCTCGTCCGTATGATGCAGACAGCGACGAAAAAGACCTTGTAAAGCTCAATGTAATGGCTGTACTCAATGAGAAGTACGGTATCTGTGAGGGCGACTTCCTTTCGGCTGAGCTCTGCCTTATCCCGTCTTTCAAGTCAAGAGATATCGGTTTTGACAGAAGCATGATCGGCGGTTACGGTCACGATGATAAGGTTTGTGCTTATCCGGCTGTTATGGCGGCTCTTGATGTTGATACTCCTGAGCAGACTTGTATCACATATCTTACAGACAAAGAAGAAACAGGCAGTGATGGCAACACAGGTATGCAGAGCGACTTCCTCCGTTTCTTCATCTATGACCTTGCAAAGCAGGACGGTGTTGACGGCTACCGTGTTCTTTCAAAAAGCACCTGTCTTTCTGCCGATGTAAATGCCGCATTTGATCCGACTTTTGCGTCTGCATATGAGGCTAACAACTGCTCATACATTAACAACGGTGTAATTATTTCAAAATACACAGGTCACGGCGGAAAGTATGACACATCAGATGCGTCTGCCGAATATATGGGAAAAATCAGAGCTATGCTTGAGAACAACGATATTCTCTGGCAGGTCGGTGAACTCGGCAAGGTTGACGGCGGCGGCGGCGGAACAATCGCAAAGTATGTTGCCAATATGAATGTCGATGTTGTTGATCTCGGTGTTCCCGTGCTTTCAATGCATGCTCCGTTTGAAATTGTTTCCAAGACAGATGTTTATATGGCATACAGAGCATTTTTCACTTTTTTTGATACAAAAGATTAATTTCGGAAAAAATACAAAAAACACTTGATTTTTGTACCGAGTTGTGATATCATACTACTTGCGGCTGATAAAAGGCCGCATATGCGCCGGTAGCTCAGCTGGATAGAGTGTCTGACTACGAATCAGAAGGTCGGGAGTTCGAGTCTCTTCCGGCGCGCCAAGAAAAACGCACTTGTGTAAACAAGTGCGTTTTTCAGTTATATTCGCCTGTCGACGAGTGATATTGCCGTGCAGTGATATTCGGTCATACCGAGTGATATTGCCTGCGGCAGTTTTAAAGCGAATATAATATCACCGAGAGCGAAAGCGAGCGATAACACATTTATATCACGCCGAGTTAAACGAGGCATATCACCGATAACTTTACAGACATTCGGCTTTGTGATATATTGTATTTTGGGTGATGATTGTGTCTGAAAGTATTTTACGGAATAAATCAAAAGAATTTGCAAAACAGATTGTATATATGTGTCGTGATATCAAAGCAAATGCAAGAGAATCGGTTTTAACTAATCAACTTTTGCGTTCGGGAACAAGTATAGGTGCAAATATTCACGAAGCACAATATGCGCAGGGTAAAAAGGATTTTATCTCCAAGTTGGAAATAGCACAAAAAGAGTGCTTTGAAACTGAATATTGGCTGGAACTTCTTTTTGAAACAGGATATATATCCGAAACCGTATATAAGCCATTGCAAAATCAGTGCGGCACAATCAGGAGAATGCTGATTTCATCGATCAATACAGTAAAGAAAAACGATAAATGAAACATATAAACAGTCTAACGCCGTAAGCGTTTCTGATGATTAAGTTTATCTAATCCTTTACACCTTAAAACTCAGACCTCATCCTTGTATAATAAACACTATCTATTAAAGAATGTTAGTTAAATTTTGTGCAAAGTATGCATAAAATGAAAATTATTGTGTACAATGGCTTAAAAAAATAGATTATAAAGGCTATTTTCAGCATTTCTACTCTTTGAATTTGGAGCAATTTGTGATAGAATGTACATAAAGTGGTTACAAATAGGTAACAATCACTTTGAATTCAAAAAAAGGAGTGTTTCTTTGCGAAATGTTTTAAAAAGTGTTTTTAGCAAAAAGGTTTCTGCGGCAGTTCTCACGGCTGTAATGCTGTTTGTGTCGGTTTTCTCAATGTCGATGATTGCGAGTGCGGCATCGTTTTCACCGAGACTGTCTGCCCCGAGTTTAAGTAACAAATATTATTACAGTAATTTAAATGTTTTTTATAAGTACGATTACGGCATGCCTAACTGTACAGCATATGCCTACGGCAGAGCCTATGAGATTCTCGGCTCTGAGCCAAAGCTTTCATGGAACAATGCCGAGCAGTGGTACGGCTACAACAAGGCTAACGGCTACTATAAGTACGGCCAGACCCCGAAGGTCGGCGCAATTGCCTGCTGGTCATATAACGGTGGCGGCGGTCATGTTGCTGTTGTAGAAAAGGTTGAAAACGGTCAGATTACATTTTCTAACTCTGCATGGAGCGGTAAGAGATTCTACCTTTCCTATGCAAGCACATCCGACAAGAATGCCGGCGGTAACAGCTGGTGGAATTTTCAGGGCTACATTTACCTTGGCAATTTCAGCGGCAGTACAAGCACTACTCAGGCTACAACCAAAAAGGTAACTTACACAGCAGGTACATATAAAACAGATGTTGACGATTATCTCAACATGAGAAGCGGTGCGGGTACAAGCTATTCATATGTAACATCTGTTCCAGGCAATGTTACTCTTAATGTAACAAAGGTTTCAACAGCCGGCGGTTACACATGGGGTTACACCTCGTACAACGGCAAGACAGGTTGGGTTGCTCTTGATTTTTGTGCTTTTGTTTCTTCATCAACGGTACAGCCAACAACAGCAAAGCCTACTGTACAGCCTACCACAGCCAAAGCCACGGTTCAGCCGACTACTGCAAAGGCAACTGTTCAGCCGACAACAGCCAAGGTTACACAGCCTGCAACAACTGTTCCTGCTGCAACAGTACAGCCTACTACGGTACAGGCAACAACAGCTCCTGTAACTACACAGCCGAGCAATGACAACAACAATGATACTCCGTATATGATTGGCGATGTAAATCTTGACGGTCATGTTGATGTTCTTGACGCAACTGAAATCAGCAAGTACATTGTTTCAATTTCAACACTTTCTGATGTTCAGAGAGAAATTGCAGATTACAACCATGACGGTGAAATCAATATCGTGGATGCCACAGAAATCCAGAAATTTGTTGTCGGTAACAACTGATAACAACAAAACAAAATCAAAACACGCTTTGCATTTTGCAGAGCGTGTTTTTTGTTTGGAACTTTTATAACAAAGAGGGGTATGCGAGGATGCATACCCTTTTTGAGGTTAATAAGTTTAATATTTAAGCATTATGTCAACGAAAAATTCACCGTTATTGTTGCCTGCATCAAAAATTCCGTCATAGACTTCGGTTATGCTCTTCATGGAGTGAAGTACGATGCCCTTGCCCTGATGCTTTGTGGACGAATAAGTTTCGCCGTCCATTTTCAAAGGCTTGCAGTAGTTGTTTGTTGAAACAATGTACAGACAGTCACCTTTTATTTCGGAAGTCAGGTTAAAATATCTTTTGCCTTCTTCTACGGTACAGCAACCGTCAATTGCGTTTTCGAGTATGTTGCCGAAAATACTGCAGAGGTCAACATCAAGAATTCTCGATTTGTCGGGCAAATCAATCCGCCAGTTAATGTCAACATTGTTCTCAATCGCCTGTTGACGATAGTGATTGAATAAAGCATTGAGTGCGTCACTTTTGCAGATTCGCACAGGTGCTGTTACAGTCAGCGAATTTTCATACTGGGCAATGTAGTCTTTCAGCGCCGAAAGATTTCCTTCATCTGCAAGTCTGCTCATAACATGAACTGAATGTTTAAAATCATGCCGTGCTTTTGCGGTGTATTTTATGTACGACTGCAACGATTCTGTGTAACTTTTCTGAATTTCAAGAATGTTGTTTCGTTCTGTAAGTTTTGTTTTTTCAATAGTAGTCTTGCTGAAAATGTAGAATAATATGAATACTATAAGATACAATGCAAGCTCAAATATTGTAATGATGAATCCTTTTGCATAAACCTTTCCAACACGAATATTTGCGTAGGAAATCGGTATGATATAGATGTTTGACACCATAAGTGCAATGGGCAAAATTGAAAACAAATACCACACCTTGCCGATATTTATGTTGTCAATCATCCATGCATAGTATTTTGTAAGCGGAACAAGCGCTCCCATTGCCGCAACCGAAAGCCCCATTTGAATCAGGCTATATGAGGTGTTAACTCCTCGTGAGATTTCTTCCTGAAAAAATGAGTTGATAAAATATGAATACAGCGAAAAGAATGAAATCAAACAGCACACACTTATAAAAACAAACAAACAGCGTGCTGTTCCGGCCTTTGTAACGCTTTTAATAAGGAAGAAAAATATTACAAGGTCGGGGAAGAGAACAAAGTTTAAATTCTGAATGTCAAAAGCCGTCATCACAATTGACGAGAGAGAACCGAGTATGATAAATGAACACAAAAAGAGCGTTACTATCTTTGAAATCGGGTATTTTAATTGATTTTTTAACGGTAAAAGGCAGAATAAACTTAACGGTATTATTATGACAAAGCTGAAAAATGCCTGAAGAAATTTTATGAATGCGTCCATGTTCACCTCCGCTGGTTTTCTCTGATTTTTTTGAACATATATTCACGGATACTCTGTTCAATCCGAGTTTTTTCACGAATTTTAATCGGGAATCTTTCACCGTTGCCTGTAACACATACAGAGTCTTCAATGTCCTTTATGTAATCGGCATTCAGCACGATTCCCCTGTTTACGGGTATGAAACGGATGTCGTTGTCTGCAAGCTTGAGAAACTCTGCAATGGTCATTCGTGTGCGATATCTAAGTTCCGAAACAACACCTATGTTGATATAATGTGCATCGGATTCAACAGAAACAATTTCCTTAAGCGAAATCAGCGTGTTCCGACGGTCACACATAACTTCAATGTATTTTGAATTATCCGATACATATGACGAGGCATCATCAAGTACCTTGTAAATCTGCTCAGCTTTGTAGGGCTTTGTTATGTAATGAAAAGCGTGAACGGAAAATGCCTGCATCATAAAATCGGGGCTTGTTGTGACAAATACAATAAGAATATTACGGTCTTTTTCACGAAGCTTTTCAGCCACGGCAATGCCGTTCATCTTCTCCATAAAAATATCTACAAAGGCTATTTTGTAGGTGTTTTCCTTGAATGAATTGAAAAAAGCTATTCCGTCAGGAAAACAATCAATCTGCACATTTTGCTTGTGTCCGCCAAAATATGCGTTGCAGATTGAGTAGAGAATGTCTGCCTGAGGCTTTTCGTCGTCAATAACTGCAATTTTCAAGATATCGCCTCCTTTGAAATAATTTAATTCGGAGCAATGATTAACTGCACTTAGATTATACCATAAATTTGAAAAATATTATATCCGATTGTCATATGTTTTTGCCAAAAGATTGATGTTTGTGCCAACTTGTTGAAATGTTGCATTAAATTGGCTATCATTGAGGTGATAAAAGCGAAACACGAAAATTGCGGTGTTTCCGTAAATCAAAATCGGAAAGTAAAAAATATCGGAAAGAGGTAATCAACTATGAAAAAATCAAGAAGTTAGCTTTATTGCTTGCAATTTGTATGGTAGGTACAGTAGGTCTTGTAGGTTGCGGTAATGACGGTGACTCGTCAAGCAAAAACGAAAGTTCGGCAACACAGACTGCTGACGACAATGCAAACAGCGCAGATGACAGCGCCGCTGATTCAAAGGACGGCGATTCATCGGCAAGCGTTGTAGGTACTTGGACTGTAACAGCACTTGAAGGTACGGACGGTACAGCCGTTTCAATTGATGATTACGCAACAGCAAACGGTGTTGACCCCGAAACTTTGAAATGTACATACACATTTGCAGATGACGGTACATTCTCAGGCGAAATGAGCGGTGTGACTGTTTCGGGCAATTACACATTTGAGGGTACAGATCTCGTTATGACAGTAGGCGAACAGCAGTTTAACTACACATATGACGCTGACAATGATATGCTCAAATACACAGATCCTAACACAGGCCTTTCAAGTTATTGCGAAAGACAGCAGTAATTGTAATCTAATCCCAATTTCCTAATACTACACTACACAAAACAACCGCTCACCGAAAGGTGGGCGGTTGTTTCTGTTTGATGACATGATTGTTATTCTGTAGGAGCGGATATTATTCGCCCGCAAGTAATCATCGTACAATGATATGGATAAATCCAATTATATAAGTAGAATAGAATTACAGTAGGTCAATTACATTGTGACATTTATAAAATATATCTTAATATATAATTTGTGTCATTACTTACTCGCCGTTAATTTACTTTATTTGTCGGAGTTCCGTTCAGAAAATTTTTGATGTTGTCCGAAACTATGCCCATAAGGCGTTCTCTGGTTTCAACGGGCGCCCATGCAATGTGGGGGGTGATGATGCAATTTTTTGCCCCCATAAGAATGCAGTCCTCAACCATAGGCTCAACCTTGAGTGTGTCGATTGCCGCACCGCCGAGGTGACCGCTTTCGAGTGCCTCAAGCAAATCTTCTTCAACCATAACACCGCCTCTTGCCGTGTTTACGAACAATGCACCCTGTTTCATTTTGGCAAAGGCATTTTTGTCAAACATATTTTCCGACTGTGGATTTAGCGGACAATGAACGCTTACAATGTCGCTTGTTTCAAGAAGTTCGTCAAATGAAACATCTTTGATTCCGTCAATATTTTTCGGAGTTCTGCTCGATGCGATTACATTCATATCAAAAGCGTTTGCAATTTTTGCAACAGCCTTTCCGATGTTTCCGAGTCCGACAATGCCGAGTGTTTTGCCTGCAAGTTCATTCAGCGGATATACAAACGGTGAAAAAGTTTTGCTTCTTTTCCACTTGCCGTCCTGAACAAACCGATTATATTCCGCAGTGTGATTGAAATGTTCAAGAATGAGTGCAAATGTGTGCTGTGCAACCGCATTTGTTGAATATGAACCTGCGTTGCAGACGGTTATGCCGTTTTTGGTGCAGTAGTCAAGGTCAATGTTGTTGTAGCCTGTTGCAAAAAGTCCTATATATTTCAGATTTTTCGCAAGTCGCATTGTGTGCGAATCAAGCAGAGTTTTGTTGCACACAACGATATCTGCATCTGCAATTTTCTCCGCAACTTCTTCATATTTCAAAAGACCGAACGACTCAACCTCGCCGAACCGATTAAGCACATCGGCATTTACAATATCGTCAAGAACAGTCTGTGCGTCTGTTAAAACTATTTTCATCTTATCACCTCGTTTTTTACTGACTATAGTATATACCGAAAAATTTTTTCTTGCAATCCAAATCGAAATTTTGTATAATATTTGTGCATAAATTGAAAGGAACGGTATGTTAATGTATAAAAATTATCTTTTTGATTTGGACGGAACTTTGCTTCCCATGGACATGGAAAAATTCGTAAAGCTGTATTTTTCGTCGCTCTGCAAGCGTTGCACTCCTGTTATAAAAATCGAACCCGACGCCCTTATAAAGGCGATGTGGGCAGGCACTGACGCTATGACAAAGAACGATAACAGCCGTACAAACCGTGAAGTTTTCTGGGAAACAGCGGGCAAAGTCAGCGGTGCCGACCTTGAAAAGTTTGATGACCTTTTTACCGATTATTACGAAAACGAGTTTATCGTTCCGAAAGATGCTACAAGCTTTACTCCTTATGCAAAGAAAAGCATTGATTTCATAAAGAAAAACGGCGGCAGACTTATTGCCGCAACAAATCCGATTTTTCCGTTTGTTGCAACAAAACGCAGACTTGAATGGGCAGGAGTTTCTCCCGACGATTTTGAACTTGTTACAACATACGAAAACTTTGGTTGCTGCAAGCCGAATCTGAAATATTTTGAAGAAATCTGCAAAAAGCAGGATATCAAGCCCGAAGACAGCATTATGATCGGCAACGATGTTGACGAGGATTTGTGCAGCGCAAAACTCGGCTTTGATACATACCTTATTACCGACACAATTGTGAACAGAGATAATAAGGATTATTCAGACTACAAAAACGGCAGTTTTGAGGAATTTTACAAAGATTTTCTCAAAGGCGATTAAATATGATTATATTGTGCGGTCAGACGGCATTTTGCTTTGTCTGACCGCTTTTTCTGTGTGCATTTAATTTTACTTTTACAGAATACCTTTTAATGCCTTAAATGAAATAAAAAAATAGTCGAATGTGGTATTATGTGATGTGATACAGGTTATCAGACGGGATTTATTTTGTTTTATATCTTAATTAAGCAGGTGAATGAATTATGTCAGAAGTAATCAGAATTTTTGTTGAAAAAAAGGATGGCTTCAATGTTCTTGCAAAGCAGACGCTTTGGGACATCCGCCACAACCTCGGTATGAAGTCTGTCGAAGATCTTCGTTACATTGTGCGTTACGATCTTGAGGGACTTACTAAGGAAGAATATGACAAGGCGAAAACTATTGTTTTGTCAGAGCCTAACGCCGATGTAATCTATGAAGAAACTCTCCCCGTTGAGGACGGCTGGAAGGTATTCGCAATGGAGTATCTCCCCGGTCAGTACGATCAGCGTGGTGACTCTGCCGAGCAGTGCGTTCAGCTCCTTACTCAGGGTGAGCGTTGCAAGGTTCTTACAGCAAGAGTAATTGCTCTCAAGGGCAATATTACAGATGAAGAGCTTGTAAAGGTTGAGGAGTACCTCATCAACCCTGTTGAAAGCCGTCTTGCATCTCTTGAAAAGCCAAAGACTCTTGATATGGAAATTCCCGTTCCCGAAAATGTTAAGAGGGTAGAGGGCTTCAACGGCTGGAATGACGATGAGATGCAGAAGTATTACGATTCAATGGGCTTTGCAATGACACTTGCAGATCTCAAGTTCTGCCGTGATTACTTCAGAGATACAGAGCACCGTGATCCGTCGGTTACAGAACTTCGTGTAATTGACACATACTGGTCGGATCATTGCCGTCACACAACATTCCTTACAAGACTTGAAGAGATTGAGATTGAAAAGTCTGCTCTCGGTAAGGTTATCGAGGACGCACTCAGCGAGTATTATGCAACCCGTGACGAGGTTTACGGCAAGGATACAAAGAGAATCGTTTCACTTATGGATATGGCTCTCATCGGTATGAAGTCACTCAAGAAAAAGGGACTCATTCCCGACCTTGACGAAAGTGAAGAAATCAATGCCTGCTCAATTCAGGTTCCCGTTACTATAGATGGAAAAACAGAACAGTGGCTCGTTCAGTTCAAGAACGAAACTCACAACCACCCGACAGAAATCGAGCCTTTCGGCGGTGCCGCAACCTGTCTTGGCGGTGCAATCCGTGATCCGCTTTCAGGCCGTTCATATGTATATCAGGCTATGCGTGTTACAGGCTCGGGCGATCCGACAATTCCTTTCAAGGATACAATGCACGGCAAGCTTCCTTCACGCAAAATTACAACAGGTGCCGCTCAGGGTTACAGCTCATACGGTAACCAGATCGGTCTTGCAACAGGTCAGGTAACCGAGCTTTACGATCAGGGCTATGTTGCAAAGAGAATGGAAATCGGTGCTGTTATCGGTGCATCTCCAAAGGAAAATGTTATCCGTGAAACTCCTCTCCCCGATGATGTAATCGTACTTCTCGGCGGAAGAACAGGCCGTGACGGCTGCGGCGGTGCAACAGGTTCTTCAAAGGCTCACGATGAAAACTCAATCGAAACCTGCGGTGCAGAGGTTCAGAAGGGTAATCCTCCGACAGAAAGAAAAATTCAGCGTTTGTTCCGCAACCCCGAAACTGCAAAGCTCATCAAGAGATGTAACGACTTCGGTGCAGGCGGTGTTTGCGTTGCTATCGGTGAACTTGCCGACGGTCTTACGGTTGACCTCGACAAGGTAACAAAGAAATATGACGGTCTTGACGGTACGGAGCTTGCTATATCCGAAAGTCAGGAAAGAATGGCTGTTGTTCTCGATAAAAAAGATGTTGACAAGTTTATTTCACTTGCATCAAAAGAAAACCTTGAGGCTACAGCCGTTGCGGTTGTAACCGAAAGTCCTCGTCTTACAATGAACTGGAGAGGCGACACAATCGTTGACCTCAGCCGTGAGTTTCTCAACACAAACGGTGTTACTCAGGTTGCCAAGGCTTATATCGAGGCTCCGAAGTGGGAAGGCTGCTACCGTAAGGTTGCTCCTGCAAAGCTTAAAGATATGCCTGCTGACGAGGCATTCCTTGAAAATATGTCAAGACTTGAAGTTTGCTCACAGATTGGTCTTGCAGAAAGATTTGACGCATCAATCGGTGCGGCTACGGTAATTATGCCGTTCGGCGGTAAGAATCAGCTCACTCCTCAGGAGGCGATGGCTGCAAAGATTCCGCTTGAGAAGGGCGAAACAGACGATGCAACAGCAATGAGTTACGGCTATATCCCCGGCGTTTCACGCTGGAGTCCGTTCCACGGCTCTGCTTATGCAGTTGTTGAGTCGCTTTCAAAGCTGCTTGCAATCGGCGCAAACCCGATGACAGCAAGACTTACATTCCAGGAATATTTTGAAAGACTTAAAGATGTTCCTTCCCGTTGGGGTAAACCTGCCGCAGCACTCCTCGGTGCTATGCAGGCTCAACTCAAGCTCGGACTTCCGTCAATCGGCGGTAAGGACAGTATGTCGGGTACATTTGAGGATATTGATGTTCCGCCTACACTCGTAAGCTTCGCCGTTGCAATGACAAAGGCATCAAAGACAATTTCAACAGAATTCAAGAACGCAGGTTCAAAGGTTATCTTTGTTCCCGTTCCCGAAAATAAAGAAACACTTATGCCTGTATGGGATAAGCTTATCGAAATGTACAACGCTGTTTATGCTCTCTGCGAGGACGGCAAGGTGCTTTCTGCATCGGTTGTTAAAGAGGGCGGTACTGCTGCAAGCGTATGTAAGGCTTGCTTCGGTAACGGCTTTGGATTTAAGTTTGCAAACGAACTCACAAATGACGAGCTTTTCGCTCCGCTTTCGGGTTCGCTTGTTATCGAACTTGCAGACGGTGCAGAGCTTTCAAACGATGTTCTTCACTATGACCTCGGTACTGTTACAAACGATGCAAAGATTACTGTAAACGGCAAGGAAATCGAACTTTCCGCACTCCTCGAAAAGTGGACTGCTCCGCTTGAAAAGGTATTCCCGACAAAGGCTGAAGTGCCTGAAATCGAAGTTGATGTTCCGCTTTACAGCGAGAGAAATACATCTTCACCTGCAATCAAGGTTGCAAAGCCTACTGTATTTATCCCTGTATTCCCGGGTACAAACTGCGAGGTCGATACGGCAAGAGCATTTGAAAAAGCAGGTGCAAATGTTGAAATGCTCATCGTCAAGAACCTTTCTTCAAACGATATCGAGGAAACAATTGACGAAATGGAAAAGCTCATTGCAAAGTCACAGATGATTATGCTTCCGGGCGGTTTCTCAGGCGGTGACGAGCCTGACGGTTCAGGTAAGTTCATTGCAACAACATTCCGCAACCCGAGAATTGCAGAGCAGGTTAACAACCTTCTCAAGAATCGTGACGGTCTTATGCTCGGTATCTGTAACGGATTCCAGGCTCTTATCAAGCTCGGACTTGTTCCTTACGGCGAAATCAGAGAGCTTAAAGCAAATGATCCAACGCTCACATTCAACACAATCGGCAGACATATTTCACATATGGCTTATACAAGGGTTACTTCTGTTAAATCACCGTGGTTTGCAAATGTCAACGCAGGCGATGTATTTGCTGTTCCCGTGTCACACGGTGAGGGCAGATTTATGGCTGATGTTGAAACTGTAAAAGAACTTGCAAAGAACGGTCAGATTGCAACACAGTATGTTGACCTTGCCGGCAACCCAAGCAGCGACATTGAGTTCAACCTCAACGGTTCTGTTTGCGCAATTGAGGGTATCACATCACCTGACGGCAGAGTTCTCGGTAAAATGGGACACAGCGAGAGAAAGGGCGAAAACCTTTATAAAAATGTTCCTTTTGCAAAAGACCAGCAGATTTTTGAAAGCGGTGTAAAATACTTCAAGTAATTTATAACCGAATATTTTATATAAAAACTAAGGACATCCGTTTTTCGGATGTCCTTGTTGTTTGTGCGGTATAGTACGCAATAATATTGTATTGTTATTGTAGCGGCGAACGAGGTTCGCCACTACGGTATGGCAGTAGCATTGTGACATTAAAATATAATTGGCAATGTTACGCTCGGACATTTATAGCTTTGCATTTGTAAAACTGTCTGCACGAACGGGGGACGGCGACACGCAGACAATAGATGACTTACCGTAATCGGAAATGTTGCGCTCGGGCATTTATAGCTTCGCATTTGTAAAACTGTCTGCACGAACGGGGGACGGCGACACGCCGTTAATAAATGCCTTGTACGGTGACTTCGCCTGAATTGATAAGTTTGGTGGTTTTGTCGGGAAGCTCTGCAATAAGCTCGCCGTCAGGGTTTACTCCCACAGCTTTTGCGGTAACGGACTTTCCGTTTTTGGTGAATGTTATATCTCTGCCGACTGTTGCGCAAAGGCTTGTGTATTCCTTTAATGCGACAGGGGAAAGCTTTAAATCGTTTTTGATGAATTCCTCTTCAATGTGGTTAAGCACACAGGCAAAGAATTTGTTCTTGTCAAAATGACCGCCTGTTGCAAGATAAATTGAAGTTGCCTTTTCCTTTATGTCATCGGGGAAATCCTGAGTGTCGGCGTTGATTCCGATGCCTGTAATTACATATTCTACGGCGTCAAATTCGGCACTCATTTCGGTTAGGATACCGACAAGCTTTTTCTTTCCGATGATGATGTCGTTCGGCCATTTTATACGGCAGTCAAGTCCCGTGAATTCTCTGATTGCCTTGCAGACCGCAAGACCTGCAAGAGGGGTGATTGACGATACCTCTGACGGGGCAATCTTTGGTCTTAACAAAAACGAAAAGGTGATGCTGTCATCCTTTTTTGCTTTCCAAACTCTGCCGAGTCTGCCCTTGCCCTGAGTTTGTTCTCTGGCAACGGCAACCGTGCCGTTTTCGCAACCGTCTGCACCCAGCTTTTTGAGGTAATCGTTTGTTGAACCAACCTCGTCAAGGACGATGAGATTTTTGCCGATTACGGAGGTTTTTAGGTATTTTTCTATTGCAGGCTCGTTGAGGTGTGGGGGATAGGCAACAAGGCGGTATCCACGGTTTGTTACAGAGTCAAACTTGTAGCCCTGTTCCTTGAGATTGTTAATCGCTTTCCACACTGCCTGTCTTGACACACCAAGCTGTTCGGAAATTTCACTGCCCGAAACATAGCCGTCTGTTTTTGTTAAAAGTTCAATAATTTTCTTTTGCATAACATCACCGATTTTAAAATTTAATGTAAAAAATTACGGACGATTCTAAACAAAATCGCCCGTTTTTGAATGTTAATTATTTACTTTTGTTTGCCGCAACAATTTTCTTGACTGCAATGCTTACTGCCGAACCGACAACAAAGCAAGCAATGATTTCAAGAATGCAGTTGATTGAAAGAGCAGGGATAACCACGGCTGTGATTACATTAAGTCCCATAACTTCGATACTGCCGAAAAGGATTGCCATAAAGCCAAGGAAGAAGGCTGTGTTCATAACAGGGCAGAGTATAGTAGCGATAAGGTCGTTAAGATTGAACTTGCCTACAGTTTTACCTTCAAATACCTTGCCCAGACCTTTTGCGATAAGTCCTGTGAACCAACCCATAAGAGCTCGTGCAACAACACAAATTATAAAGGTGTAGAACCAGTTGATTGAAAGCATTGCCGTGCCGAATGCGTCCATACCAAAGCATTGTACAAAGCTTGTGATACCAAAGAGTGTGCCGAGAATCAATCCTGCTGTAGGACCGAGAACGGTTGCACCGATTGCAATCGGAATGCAAAGGAATGAAATGGAAAGCGCACCGATCTTCAGATATCCGAGCGGTGTGAGCGCCATTACAAGTGTCAATGCGATAAGCACTGCAAGAATAACCATTCTTTGCACCTTTGAAAAGTTTCCTGTCTTGTTCATAAAAAATTCCTCCTGCTGTTTCCCTGCTCATTTCTCCGCAGGTGAAACGCAAATAATATTTACAAGGGGAGAACCCCGTTGCATCAAATTAATAATTCAAAAACAAGTTGTATATTAAATTGTCTTTATTTTTTTATTTCTCTCGTAAATAATTTTGAGTCCGTCAAGAATAATATTCTCATCAAAGATAATATCGTGACGGCAGTTTTTGATTGCAAGCGGAGCAAGACCGCCTGTTGCAATAACCTTGCATTCTGTCTTGCATTCCTCGGTAAACATATCAACCATTCCGTCAAGCATACAGGCTGTTCCGAACATAATTCCCGAACGAATGCAGTCGGATGTGTTTGATGAAATTACCTTCTTTGGAGCTTTCATATCAACCGATGAAAGCAATGCACCGTGATTTGTGAGTGCGTCAAGCGAAATTCCCATACCGGGGGCAATTGCACCGCCGTGATATGCGTTGCTTGCGTCAACATAGACAATTGCGGTTGCAGTTCCCATAAAAATCATAATGAGAGGACCGCCGTATTTTTCACATGCTCCCACACAGCCGGCAACGATATCTGCACCCAAGGTTTCGGGATGTTCTATCTTGATGTCAAGACCTGTCTTGAGTCCCGGACCGATGAGCAGACTTTTTCTGTCTGTAACGGTCATAATCGCACGTCTGAGATTATATGTAAATTTCGGAACAACAGAGCTTATAATAGCGCCGTCAATGTTTTTTGCATCGATGTTGTAAATCTGCAAAAATGTGAAAAGTTCAACGGCAAGCTCGTCGCTTGTTTTGTTTTCATCGGTTGAAAAACGGAGTTTGAATTTTAAATTATCTCCGTCAAAAATGCCGAGCTTGACATTGGTGTTTCCGACATCGGCCGCAAGCAGCATTGCTGTTCCCTCCAAACGGTTTTTATAAATATGCTTTTACAAAAGTTTAGATTTAATCGTATTTTACTTTGCTTATTATATCATAAAAAAATTATTTCTTCAAGGGCGAATTTAAGGAATTTATCCGATTTTTGGAAAATCCGAAAAAATTGTTGAAATTTGCGTTGGATTGTGTATAATTAAAATAGGTGTGTATAACACGGTCATGTATTACGCAAAATTCTGAAAGGAATGGTTTATTAAATGGACAGTTCAGAAATCAAGCAGCTCCAAATTCTTGCCGCAAGGTCAAGAATGGGCGCAATTCTCGGCACTTACCACGCCAAATCAGGTCATCCCGGCGGATCACTTTCGGCAGCAGATATTTTCACATATCTCTACTTTAAGGAAATGAATGTTGATCCTAAAAATCCCGATATGCAGGACAGAGATCGTTTTGTTCTTTCAAAAGGTCACTGCTGTCCGGCTCTTTATGCAACACTTGCACTCAAGGGCTTTTTTGAATGGGACGAGCTTACAAAGCTCCGCCATGTAGGCGCTATGCTTCAGGGACATCCCGATATGAAGGGTACTCCCGGTATTGATATGAGTACAGGCTCACTCGGTCAGGGCATTTCGGCTGCCTGCGGTATGGCACTTGCGGCTAAGCTTGATAACAAGAGCTATCGCACATATACAGTTCTCGGTGACGGTGAAGTTGAAGAAGGTCAGGTTTGGGAGGCTGCAATGTTTGCCGCTCACAACAAGCTTGATAATCTCGTTGTAATTGTTGACCAGAACGGACTTCAGATTGACGGTACTGTTGAAGAGGTTGCAGGCATTGAGCCTCTTGATAAAAAGTTTGAAAGCTTTGGCTTTGAAGTAATCAAAATTGACGGTCACGACTTCAATCAGATTGAATCGGCTCTCGAAAAGGCTAAGACAGTAAAGGGCAAGCCTACCGCAATTCTTGCCAAGACAATCAAGGGCAAGGGCGTTTCATTTATGGAAAATCAGGTTGGCTGGCACGGCACTGCTCCCAACAAGGAACAGTATGAACAGGCTACTGCCGAGCTTCAGGCTGAAATTGACAGATTGGAGGGCAACTGCTGATGGCACAGGTAATTAAAAAGGCTACAAGAGAAAGCTTTGGCATGGCTCTTTGTGAGCTTGCAAAGACAAATAAGGACATTATTGTTTTTGATGCAGACCTCGCAGCTGCTACAAAGACAGGAATTTTTAAAAAAGAGTTTCCCGAAAGATTTTTTGACTGCGGTATTGCCGAGGGCAATATGGTAGGCGTTGCGGCAGGTATGGCAGCGGCAGGCAAAATTCCGGTTGCCGCATCATTTGCAATGTTTGCAACAGGCAGAGCATTTGAGCAGATTCGTAACTCGGTCGCTTACCCTCATCTTAATGTTAAAATTGCCGGCAGTCACGCAGGTATTTCAACAGGTGAAGACGGTGCTACTCATCAGTGCCTTGAAGATATCGGTATTATGCGTACAATTCCGGGTATGGTTGTCCTTAACCCTGCCGATCACTACGAAATGATGGCCGCTACAAAGGCTGCAATTGAGTACAACGGTCCTGTTTATATCCGTCTCGGCAGACTTGCTGTTGACAGTTTTAATGATCCCGATACCTATACATTTGAGCTCGGCAAGGGTATTACTCTCCATGAGGGCAACGATGTGGCTGTTATTGCAACAGGACTTGTTGTAAACGAGGCTTTAAAGGCTGTTAAGGAACTTGAGGCTGAGGGCATCAACGCTCGTCTTATTAACATTCACACAATAAAGCCTATCGACAGAGATATCATCATTAAGGCTGCAAAGGAAACAGGCAGAATCATCACCGTTGAGGAACACAATGTTATCGGCGGTCTCGGTGACGCTGTTTGTGATGTTGTAAGTGCAGAGTGTCCTGTTAAGGTTACAAAGATCGGTGTGAACGATCGTTTCGGTTACAGCGGTCCGGCTCTTGAGCTTCTTGACAAATTCGGTCTTACACAGCCGCACATTGCAAAGGTTGTCAGAGATGTTGTTAAAGAGGACAAATAATTTCTGAATTAATTTAATAATTGCAAAATATTAACGGTCGGTTTGTTCAAACCGACCGTTTTTGTATGTACCGTTCAAGAATAAAAAGCGAAGGGCGGATATCGCAAAAAACGACAGCCGCCCTTTTTATATTAAAACATCCTCAGCAATAAGCCGAATGGGGCTTTAGTCAGCGTGCTTTATCAGCAGCCGCAGCCACAGCTGTTGTTGTCACAACCACAGCCGCCGTTGTTTCCGCCGCAACAGCAGAGAACGATGATAAGAAGAATAATCCATGAGCAGCAACCGTTGCCGTTACCAAAGTTACACATACGCTTACCTCCTTTCGTTTACACTACATATTATTGTGAAAGGAGAAATGTGTGACATCAAAAAAATGACGGCTGCGAAAACATTCGTAACCGTCATCAATTGTAATGATTTAATTAAACATTGAATCTGAAAAGAACGACATCGCCGTCTTTCATAACATAGTCCTTGCCTTCACTGCGGACAAGACCTTTTTCTTTTGCGGCTGTCATACTTCCGCAGGCGATAAGGTCGTCATATGCGATAACCTCGGCTCTGATAAATCCACGCTCAAAATCCGAGTGAATTTTGCCCGCTGCCTGAGGTGCTTTTGTTCCTTTTTTGATTGTCCATGCACGAACCTCCTGTTTGCCGGCTGTAAGGTAGGAGATAAGTCCGAGAAGTGCATAGCATTCCTTGATAAGTCTGTCAAGACCGCTTTCCTCAAGTCCCATATCGGCAAGGAACATTTCCTTTTCTTCCTTGTCCATTTCAACGATTTCTTCCTCAATCTGAGCACAGATTGGAAGAACGCCGGCGTGTTCTTCGGCGGCAATCTTTTGAACAGCCTTGTAGCCCTCGTTTGAGTCTATGCCGTTTGAGAAATCCTCGTCACTCATATTTGCGGCATAGATAACAGGCTTGTTTGTGAGAAGCGCAACCTCTGAAAGAATTGCCTTTTCGTCATCGTCACATTCAACACTTCTTGCAGGCTTGCCCTCGTTGAGTGCGGCAAGAACTCTTTCAAAAAGGTCGATGTCTTTCTGATACTTTTTATCGCCCTTGAGCATTTTCTTTGTCTTGTCAATTCTGCGTTCGAGCATTTCAACATCGGAGAGAATAAGTTCAAGATTAATTGTTTCAATGTCACGGGCAGGATTGATGTTGCCTTCAACATGGATAATGTCATCGTTTTCAAAGCAACGGACAACATGAACGATAGCGTCACATTCACGGATGTTTGAAAGGAACTTGTTGCCGAGTCCCTCGCCCTTTGACGCACCCTTTACAAGACCTGCAATATCTACAAATTCAATTGATGCAGGAGTATATTTGTCAGGATCATACATTTCTGCAAGTTTATCAAGTCTTTTGTCCGGAACTGCAACAACACCGATATTCGGTTCAATTGTGCAGAAAGGATAGTTTGCACTCTGAGCACCTGCATCTGTAATTGCGTTAAAAAGTGTACTTTTGCCGACATTTGGAAGTCCGACGATTCCGAGTTTCATTTATTTTCACCTCAAATAATATTCGGGCAATGCTTGCCTATTTTCACTGAATATTGTATTATTATATCGTATGGATACTTACTCTGTCAATTCACAGACGAGTAATGCACACTTTGTTAAGTATATCACATAAAATTGCTTTAAACAATAAGAAAGGAAATTTTTATGAGCGAAATAAATACATATTCTGTAACAATTAAGGTTGAAGAAGAAAATCTTGCCGTTTCAATGGGCAGCGGCAGTCTTTGCGTGCTTGCAACTCCGTGCGTTGTGGCTCTTATGGAAAATGCCGCCGCAGCTCTTGCAGACAAGGTTCTTGACAACGATGAGCTTACAACTGTCGGCACGATGATTTCAATTGAGCACACAAGCCCCACTCCTCTCGGTGCTGAGGTTACGGCAACAGCCGTTCTCAAAAGCGTTGACGGCAGAATGTTTAATTTTGAAGTTTTTGCCGAAGATAAAAAGGGTGAAATTGCAAGAGGTACTCACACAAGAGTAAGCGTAAAATCAGAAAAATTCCAGATGAAGGCGGACAGCAAGTTTGATGAATAAGTACAAATATTATCTGTTTGACCTTGACGGCACAATCAGCGAGAGCGCATTGGGCATAAGAGAGTCACTTGAAAACGCAATTAAAAGTATGGGCAAGCCGTTACCGAATCTTGACGATTACACATTGTACATCGGACCGCCGTTGCTCGATACATTCCGCAATATCTGCCATTTCAATGAGGAAGAATCGGCAAGAGGCGTTGAGATTTATCGTGAATACTACAACACCAAGGGCAAGCTTGTGAACAAGCTTTATGACGGCATTGACAGGGTTCTTGCAGAGCTTAAAAGCAGCGGTGCAAAGCTTGCCGTGTGTTCGTCAAAGTATGAAAAGTTTGCCGAAGAAATTACAGACCTTCTCGGTGTGCATGATATGTTTGACGCAATCTGCGGTTCAACACTTGACGGCAGTCGAAAAGATAAAAAAGACCTTATTCCGTATGCAGTTGAAAGACTTGGCGGCAGCCTTGAAAATGACAGAGAAAATATCGTCATGATAGGTGACACTTGGTTTGACACAAAGGGCGCAAGACTTTGCGGTGTTGATTTTGTCGGTGTTGAATATGGCTACGGCGACCTTGAAAGCATGAAAAAAGAGGGCGGCAGGGTGTTTGTGAAAACCACGGCTGAACTCTTGGATGTTCTTACAAAGTAAATAATTTGAAATCGGACAAACGGAATTATCCGAAGATTTTTCGCATACATTTTATCAGAGAATAAAATGTGCGGAGGATTTAAAATGTTCGTTTTCAATTTTAAAATCAAGGCTAAAAAAACAGTAATTTTGGCGGCGGTGCTGTCCGTAACAGCGGCAATAATATGTACAGCCGTCACGGTTGCAATAAATTCACGGTTGCCCGATACAGCCGTAAGTGACAAAACAGGGGAATATTCTCTTGTACTTAATGACGGTGAGGAGAAAAAATTCCTTGAACAGTTCGGAGTTGAAACCGCCGACGCAAAGCCTGAGAAAAGGTCGGTTGTAATTCCGTCGGATTTTAATAAATATTATGAGGAATACAACGAACTACAGAAGAAAATCGGACTTGACCTCGCAAAATTTAAAGGCAAAGAGGTTACGGAGATTACAGTTCCCCTGGAAAAGCCAAAGGATAACAATGCCGTTTTGCTTGTTTACAAAAACAGGGTAATCGGCGGACACATTACAAACGGAGAATACGGCAGTAAAAATCTGCCGCTTGTTGATTAAGATGGAAAGACTCGATAAAATTATTTCGTCACAAAGAGCCGACGGCAGAAAAGAGGTTCAAAAGCTCATAAAAAGCGGTGCGGTTCTTGTGAACGGAAAAATCTGTAAAAAGCCTGATACAAAGGTTGACCCCGGCAAGGATGAAATTGTTGTGGACGGACAGGCTTTGAATTACAGCAAATACATATATATAATGATGAACAAGCCTGCGGGAGTTGTGTCGGCAACCGAGGACAGGCAGTTTAAGACTGTTATTGATATTATCCCCGAAGATATGAAACGAAAGGGACTTTTTCCCGTCGGCAGACTTGACCGTGATACGGAGGGACTGCTTCTTATTACAGATGACGGTGACTTTGCGCACAGCATAACCTCGCCTAAAAAGCATGTGGACAAGAAGTATGTTGCAAAGCTTGACGGAGAAATCACGGAAGATACCGTAAAGGCTTTTTCTGACGGAATTGAGTTCTCTGACGGTACGAAGTGTCGCAGTGCCGTGCTTGAATGTGACAAAAATGATAAAAAAACAGGAATTGTCACAATTTGTGAGGGTAAATATCATCAGGTTAAAAAAATGTTTTTGTGTTGTGGATTAAAAGTTGTGCATCTTCAACGAATTTCAATAGGCGGTTTGTATCTTGATAGCAATTTGCACATAGGTGAGTGCAAATTGTTAACTGATTTGGATAAAAAGTCGGTTTTTATCGGCAATATACACTAAAAAATGCATCTGAATTTTATCCTGTGTCGGTTTTAAATAAAATAATGCATATATCTTTGGTCAATTTCGGTATGGTCAAATTGTGCGAAAAGTGGTATATTATTGTATGTAATAAAGCTAAGGACTTTATCGTTATCGACTAATTGGAGGTTTATACACAATGGCAAATGTTTCATTAAGACATGTTTACAAGATTTATGACGGCGGTGTAACTGCTGTTACAGACTTCAACCTTGAAATTGCCGACAAAGAATTCATCATTCTCGTTGGTCCTTCAGGTTGCGGTAAATCAACAACTCTCAGAATGATTGCAGGTCTTGAGGATATTTCAAAGGGTGAGCTTTACATCGGCGATACACTCGCAAACGATGTTGCTCCTAAGGACAGAGATATCGCAATGGTATTCCAGAACTATGCTCTTTATCCTCATATGACTGTATATGATAATATGGCATTCGGTCTTAAACTCCGTAAGTTCTCTAAGGAAGAGATTAAGAGAAGAGTTGAAGAGGCTGCAAGAATCCTTGGTATCGAGCAGTATCTTGACAGAAAGCCAAAGGCTCTTTCAGGCGGTCAGAGACAGCGTGTTGCTCTCGGTCGTGCTATCGTTCGTAACCCGAAGGTATTCCTTCTTGACGAACCGCTTTCAAACCTTGATGCTAAGCTCCGTGCTCAGATGAGAACAGAGATTTCAAAAATTTATCAGCGTCTCGGCACAACATTTATCTATGTAACCCATGACCAGACAGAGGCTATGACAATGGGTACAAGAATTGTTGTTATGAAGGACGGTTTCATTCAGCAGGTTGATACTCCTCAGCATCTTTATGATATGCCTTGCAATATGTTTGTTGCCGGATTTATCGGTTCACCTCAGATGAACTTCATCAACGCTGTTCTCTCTAAGAACGGCGGCAAGTATACTCTTGATTTTGACAAGTATCACGTTCCTGTTCCGGAGTCAAAGGTCAATGCTGACCTCGACAACTATGTTGGTAAGGAAGTTGTTTTGGGCATCCGTCCTGAGCATGTTCACGATGAGCCTGAAGAAATTGCTAAGGCTGAGTGTCTTCTCAAAGCCAATGTTGATGTTACCGAGCTTATGGGCGCTGAAATTTATCTCTATGTAAATATCAACGGTACACCTATCACAGCTCGTGTTGAACCTACTTCAACAGCTAATCCGGGCGACGACATTGAGATTGCTTTCGACCTCAGCAAGATTCACATCTTTGATAAGGATACTGAGAAAACAATCACAAACTGATTATAATTTAATTTGGTTTTTACGGCGGAGCATTATGCTCCGCCGTTTTTGCGTTTGCAGAAGGAAAACGATTGTTGCCGTAAGCGCAATAACTTTCAAAACCCATTTGCGTTTAAATTTTATAATTGATTAACCGTGATGAATAGATATTTTTCGTATTTTGTCACAAAATCAACACAATGTTGTGATATATTAAAAAACAAATAAGATTTTGTAACAATTGTTTAATTTTGCTTTCAAAACTGTAACTTGTTGCTGATTATGCAAATTCTCTAAAAAAATTCAAGAAAAATTGTAAATAGAGGTTGATTTTTTTCTCGTTTTTGTGTAATATGTATATGAGACAGATTGTATTTTATTGAACTCTTTTACAATCACAATATATAACTGCGGAGAAAACGAGGTAAAAATTTATGTCAAACAGATTATTTCAAGGTATTGTACACCAGATGAAAGACGCAATCGACAGAACGATTGGCGTAATTGACGAGACTTCGGTTGTTATTGCCTGCTCCGAGCTTGGAAAAATCGGCGAGGTAAACGAGAGCGTTAATTCCGAAACACTCAGCTCGACAGCACCGTTTGTTGTTAACGGCTATACATACAGATCTTTCGGCAGCAATGCAAAGTATGATTATGCAGTATTTGTTCAGGGTACCGATGAGTATGCTCAGAAGTATGCTCAGCTTTTGTCGGTTTCTTTTGCAAGCATCAAGCAGTATTATGACGAAAAGTATGATCGTTCAAACTTTATTAAGAATGTTATTCTTGACAACATTCTTCCGGGTGACATTTACCTTAAAGCAAGAGAGCTTCACTTTAACAGCGAGGTTTCCCGTGTGTGTCTGCTTATTAAAATTGTTTCAAAAACAGATGTTTCCGCTTATGATATAGTTCAGAATCTTTTCCCGGACAAGTCAAAGGACTTTGTTATAAACATTAACGAGGTTGAAATTGCACTTGTTAAGGAAATTAAACCCGACACAGAGAGCCGTGACCTTGAAAAGCTTGCAAGCTCGATTTCAGACACACTTTCGAGCGAGTTCTACACACACTGTGTTGTCGGCATCGGTACAACGGTTACAGGCATCAAGGATCTTGCAAGAAGCTTTAAGGAGGCTCAGTCCGCTCTTGAGGTTGCAAAGGTATTTGACACAGACCGTACAATCGTAAGCTATGATAACCTCGGCATTGCCCGTCTTATCTATCAGCTTCCCACAACATTGTGTGAAATGTTCCTCAAAGAAGTTTTCAAGCGTGGTTCAATTGAGAGCCTTGATCAGGAAACTCTCTTTACAATCCAGCGTTTCTTTGAAAACAACCTCAATGTTTCCGAAACATCAAGAAAGCTTTTTGTACACAGAAACACTCTTGTGTACAGACTTGAAAAAATTAAAAAGCTCACAGGTCTTGACCTCCGTGAGTTTGAGGACGCAATCGTGTTCAAGGTAGCTCTTATGGTTAAGAAATACCTCAACGCAAGTCCTACAAAATACTGATTTGGTTAAAGTGTGCCCGAGCATAGTGCGTTCGCTGTGCTCTGGGCGTTTTGACTTTTTATGAGTATTTGTACAATAACTACAAAACAAAGGTGACTTTATGATTGATTTTATAAATGTGTCTAAAACATACCCTAATGGCACTCATGCTCTCTACGGTATTACGCTGAGTATTGATAAGGGCGAATTTGTATTTATTGTCGGTGCATCGGGCGCAGGCAAGAGTACATTTCTTAAACTCATTATGCATGAGGAGACTCCGACTTCGGGCAAAATCGTTATCAACGACACTGATGTTACAAAGCTGAGAAGGAGCAAGGTTCCTTATATGCGCCGTCATATGGGCATTGTTTTTCAGGATTTCAGACTTATTGACAAGATGAATGTTTTCGACAATGTTGCGTTTGCAATGCGTGCTGTCGGAAAACCTTCGGCAGTAATTAAAAAGCGTGTTCCGTATGTGCTTGAGCTTGTCGGTCTTAAAGATAAGATGAAAAACAGACCGAGTGAACTCTCGGGCGGTGAGCAACAGCGTGTAAGCCTTGCAAGAGCCCTTGTGAATAACCCCGAAATTATTATTGCCGATGAGCCGACAGGTAATGTTGACCCCGAGATGTCACACGAAATCATTGAGCTTCTCAATGAAATTAACGCAACAGGCACAACCGTTATTGTTGTAACGCATGAACATGACCTTGTTCGTGAGTTTGACAGACGAGTTGTTGTTCTTGACCACGGAAAAATTAAGAGCGACACCAAGGATTTGTCCGTTAAAGATGACTATACTGACGATTACGGTGATAACAGCGGTGAAGAAGAAAATACACCGGATTATCCCGATAATGCAGTGGTTGTTCCGGAATAATGCGTTTGCGCAAATAGGATTTTGAAAGGATTTTTGATATGACCGGATTTGGTTATTTGGCAAAAGAAGGTTTCAAAAATGTGTGGAACAACCGTATTATGAGTATCGCTTCTGTCTGCGTACTTATAAGCTGTCTTGTTCTCACAGGTGCGGCGGCACTTTTTTCGATGAATGTTGACAATGTTGTTGAATCTGTCGGCAAGTCAAACGAAACCTCAGTTTATGTTAAAGACGGATATTCACAGCTTGAGGCTGTTTATGTAGGAAAAGCAATTGAAAAGCTTGACAATGTTGAGTCGGCAACCTTTCTTTCAAAGGAAGATGCGATAAAGCAGTATAAATCTACTCTCGGTGATGATCTTTTTGCCGAGATGCAGGGCAGAAACAAACTCCCCGATTCTTTCATTGTAGTTATGAAGGACTTGTCGAAGTATGACGATACTGTTGCTCAGATTAAAAAAATTGACGGTGTTGACAGCATAAGCAACCACCGTGAGCTTGCAAAGAAGCTTACGGACATCAGCAATCTTGTCAATATGATTTGTATTGCGGTTGTTTGTGCGCTGACAATCATTTCAATCTTCATCATTGCCAACACAATTCGTGCGACAATGTATTCACGAAGATTTGAAATCAGCATTATGAAATCGGTTGGTGCAACGAACTCGTTTGTACGATGGCCGTTTCTTATTGAAGGTATGATAATCGGACTTATTTCCGCAATTGTTTCAACAGGCGCAATTGCAATCCTCTATGAGACTGCACAGGCTCTTGTTTATCAGATTGTTCCGATTGATTTCATTCCGATTAACAATGTCATCTGGATTACAGGCGGCTTGTTTGCAATTGCAGGTATTGTTATCGGCTTCTTCGGCAGCTTTATTTCAATCAGAAAATACCTTAAAATGGAAGGTAACGAAATACTCGGTTGGTAATCCCGACAGAAATCTTAAAGGAGGAGATTACAATGAACAAATTAAAAAGAATTTTATGTGCAATGCTCTGCGTATGCATGATTTCAATTCCAATGGCAATACCGACTACTGTTTCTGCTGAGGACAGCATCTCAGACCTTGAACAACAGCTTCAGCAGCTTGAACAGGAAAATCAGAAGTATCAGAAGATTCTTGATGATACAAAGTCTGACATCGCAGAAAAGGAAGAATACAAGAGCGCCCTTGTAAGCAAGGTTCAGGTTCTTGATGAAAAAATTGCAGTAACCCGTGAGAAAATTTCAAGCCTTAACGATGATATTAAGGAAAAGCAGGACGCTTATGACAAGGGACTTTCGGAAGTTGAGGATCAGTTTGACGCACTTGCAAACAGACTCAGAATTCTCTATATGTCAGGCAATGCAACCGACCTTGAAATCATTTTCGGTGCAAAGGATTTTTCTGACCTTATTGATAAGATGGAGCTTGTAAAGAGCCTTGCAAACAGCGACAAGGAGCTTATCAGCGAAATCCAGACAAAGCTGGACGAGCTCAGCACCAAGAAGAAATCCCTTGAGGCCGACAAGAAAGACCTTGAAACTCAGCAGGCGTCATTGAAGTCGGATCAGGACGAGTTTAATAAACTCATTTCCGATAATGACGAGATTCTTAAAAATCTTTACGCATCAAATTCCGAGGCGCAGAATTCCTTGGAAAGTGCGGCTTTGCAGAGTGATGAGATTGAAGCTAAAATCAGCCAGTACTATGCCGCTCAAAAGGCGGCTGCGGAACACGCTGCTCAGGCTTCACAGAGCTCAAGCAGTTCATCAAGCAGCTCTTCAAGCAGTTCATCAAGCGGCTCAAGCAGTTCGGGTTCATCAAGCTCAGGTTCATCATCTGTAATTGTTCCGTCGGGTTCGGGCTTTGCATGGCCGACACCGGGCTTTGTGAGCCGTTCATCTGAATGGTTTGAGGACAGAGAGGTTTATAACCACGGCGGAATTGATATCGCCGGTGCAGGCATCATGGGAACTCCTGTTGTTGCGGCTGCCGACGGTACTGTTGTTGCAACCAACAGCAGTTGTACACACAACTGGGGCAAGAGCTACAGCTGCGGTTGCGGCGGCGGTTATGGTAACTATGTAATGATCAGCCACGCGGGCGGTAAGATGACAGTTTACGGTCACCTTACAAGTCTTACAGTAAGTACAGGTCAGACCGTTTCAAGAGGACAGGTTATCGGCTATGTCGGTTCAACAGGTAACTCAACAGGACCTCACCTCCACTACGAATGCCGTCTTAACGGTGTAAGATACAACCCGATGTCTGAGTATCCGTACATGTGATAATTTCTTTGATACATACACAATTTGATAATTAATTTAAAAGCCTTCGCATATACTTAAATAAGTAAATATGCGGAGGTTTTTGTTTTGATTACTTCATTGAATGTTGTGTTTCCCGAAAAGTGCGGGAAAATAAGGGGATTTTTTAACAGGCTGAGAGGGGACAAGGTGTGCGTTGAAATCAAAAGGGCAAGGGGTGTAAGCGTAAAACAGCTTACATACATCTGTCGCAGACAAAAGGTCAATCTCAATAAAATTGACAGGGCAATCGGCAATCAGCGTACAAGACTTTTGTGTTGCGAAGAAATGACTTTTCCGAACGACAGCGGTTACAAGCGTTTTTACTCGCCGCTTTTTTCGGCAAGACTTTGTACTAATATGGCACTTTATGCCCTCAGCAAATTTGATACTCCCGAAAGGCTGACGGTCGGAATTTATGATCCCGACGCTCAATGCACCGACCTTGTTTCATTTGTGTTGAAATATACGGGCAATGTCTGTATTATCACAGACAACGAAGATGTGTTCTATGATGAACTGAATACCATTGCCGAAGAAACGGGTGCGTGTGCCGTTGTTACTCACCACCGTGAACAGCTTTCAAATTGTGACCTTGTCATTGCACCGTTTGAAATTGAAGAAAATCTGCCTGTAAGAGATGATGCGGTTATCCTCACAAACGGCAGACCTAAGGAAAATATAAAGGGCTTTGTGTATTTTCGCTATTGCTTTAAAATGCCGAACGGTTTCGCACTTTTGCGCCCTGAGGGATTGTCGGAGGAATACTTCTGCTCAGCACTCTACACACTCGGTTCACAGTACGAACTCGGTTCAATTGTTCCCGATTTGTGCCGTAATGATACAGAGGCACAGACAGTGAAATCTCTTTGCAGTTATCTTGCCCGTTTTGCTTGACAATCGGTGTGAAAAAATTTATAATAAATCTATATGCAGTTTTTTGCTGATATGAAAGAATTTTATACCGTATGCACGCTTGTGCAGGTGCGGTATTAACTGAAAGGAACGATATAAAATGGCAGCTAAACCAACAATGCTTACTGCGGAAGGTCTTAAAAATCTTGAAGAGGAACTTGCAGAATTACAAAATGTCAAGCGTAAAGAAATTGCAGAGAAAATCAAGGTAGCCCGTTCCTACGGCGACTTGTCCGAGAACAGTGAATATGATGACGCAAAGAACGAGCAGGCTATTATGGAGGCAAGAATCGCTACTATCGAGTCTATCCTCAAAACTGCTCAGATTATTGATGAGTCCGAAACATCTAACGATAAGGTACACCTCACTTCTGTTGTTACAATCGAAATGGTTGGCACAGACAGACAGATGACATACAAAATCGTTGGTTCGGGTTCTAACGAAACAAATCCCGCACAGGGCAAAATTTCTGACGAATCACCTGTGGGCAAGGCTCTCATGGACAGATGTGTCGGTGATGTTGTTGAGGTTGAAACTCCCGGCGGCGTAAAGGCATTTAAGATTCTTGAAATCTCAAAGTAATTTGTTTATCTATTGAATTTTTGCTGACGGATTCTGCTTTTGCAATCCGTCAGATTTATTGATGTTGAAAAGAGAGGAATGATTGGAAATGAGTCAGAAGCCACAGCAGAACGGCACAAGCGATGTTATCAAGGTCAGATACGAAAAGCTTGACGCCCTCAAAAAAGCAGGCAGAGATCCGTTTGTAATTACAACAAGTGCCCGTGATGTTCTCACGGAAACAATTAAAAACAATTTTGAAGAGTACGAAAACAAAGATGTATGCGTTGCAGGCCGTTTGCTTTCAAAAAGAGGCAAGGGCAAGGTTTCGTTTATGGACCTTTGGGATCGTTCGGGAAAAATCCAGATTTTTGCAAAGTTTGACGATCTCGGTGAAGAAGAATACGGTTTCCTTAAAAAGTGGGATATCGGCGATATCGTTGAAGTAAAGGGCTTTGTTTTCAAAACGCAAATGGGCGAAATTTCTGTTCATGCAAAAGAGGTTAAGCTCCTTTCCAAATCACTCAAACCCCTCCCCGAAAAGTATCACGGTCTTACAAATACAGACCTTCGTTACCGTCAGCGTTATGTTGACCTTATTATGAATCCCGAGGTAAAGGATACCTTTGTAAAGCGTTCAAAAATTATCGGCAGTATCCGCCGTTACCTTGACAATCAGGGCTTTATGGAGGTTGAAACTCCTATGCTCGTTGCAAATGCCGGCGGTGCGTCGGCTCGTCCGTTCCTTACTCACTTCAACGCTCTTGACGAGGATTTAAAGCTCAGAATTTCTCTTGAACTTTACCTCAAAAGACTTATTGTAGGCGGACTTGAAAAGGTTTACGAAATCGGCAGAGTATTCCGTAACGAGGGTGTTGACACCCGTCATAACCCTGAGTTTACTCTTATGGAGCTTTATCAGGCATATACCGACTACAACGGTATGATGGATCTTACCGAAAACCTCTATCGCCATGTTGCACAGGAGGTTCTCGGCACAACAACAATCACATACAACGGCATTGAAATGGATCTTGGCAAGCCGTTTGAGAGAATTACAATGCTTGACGCTGTTAAAAAGTATTCAGGTGTTGATTTCAACGAAATTCATTCTGATGAAGAGGCAAAGGCAATTGCTAAGGAAAAGGGTGTTGAGTTTGAAGAACGCCACAAGAAGGGCGACATCCTCAACCTTTTCTTTGAAGAATTTGCAGAAGAGCATATGATTCAGCCTACTTTCGTTATGGACCATCCGATTGAAATTTCTCCGCTTACAAAGAAGAAACCCGAAAATCCCGATTATGTTGAGAGATTTGAGTTCTTTATGAACGGCTGGGAAATGGCTAATGCATATTCAGAGCTTAACGATCCGATTGACCAGAGAGAGCGTTTTAAGGCTCAGGAGGCACTTCTCGCACAGGGCGATGATGAGGCTAACACAACCGATGAGGATTTCCTCAACGCACTTGAAATCGGTATGCCTCCGACAGGCGGTATCGGCTTTGGTATCGACAGAATGTGTATGCTCCTCACAGATTCAGCCGCAATCCGTGATGTTCTCCTCTTCCCGACAATGAAGAGCTTGGATTCCGACAAGAAGCCGTCAGGCATTCCGAAAACAAAGGATGCTGTTGTTGAAGAAAAGATTGACTTCTCAAAGGTAAAAGTTGAGCCTTTGTTTGAAGAATATGTTGATTTTGAAACATTCTCAAAGTCAGATTTCCGTGCAGTAAAGGTCAAGGCTTGCGAGGCTGTTAAGAAGTCGAAGAAGCTTTTACAGTTCACTCTTGATGACGGCACAGGCACAGACCGCACAATTTTAAGCGGTATCCACGCTTATTATGAGCCGGAAGAACTGGTTGGAAAGACTCTTATCGCTATCACAAATCTTCCGCCGAGAGCAATGATGGGTATTGACTCCTGCGGTATGCTCCTCAGTGCAGTTCACGAAGAAGAAGGCGAAGAAAAGCTCCACCTCCTCATGGTTGATAACCATATCCCCGCAGGTGCAAAGCTCTATTAAGATGATGTAAAGATGTACCGTTTACAAAATAGATTGATGCAGAAATCGGTGCAAGCAAGGAAAAATCGCATAATTAGTGTAATGAGTGGGCAATTCCAATCGGAGTTGCCCATTTTTAAAACAAACAGAAATACA